>Ga0256914_1004256_pt1 | contig 10850 bp, 7 predicted proteins | sample HulkmetaG_FD_191571 | JGI IMG/M metagenome (GOLD analysis project Ga0256914, IMG submission 191571) | Hydrothermal chimney microbial communities from Main Endeavour vent field at the Juan de Fuca Ridge, Pacific Ocean - Hulk | ecosystem: Environmental > Aquatic > Marine > Hydrothermal vents ...
CGCAGGGTTAGCCAGAAGGTTGTCCGCGAATAGGACGTTATCGCGACTATAAGGAAGCTTGATGAGGCTGGGCGCGGCGATATCCTCACACTCTACCTCTTAATCCTTGGGTCGGGTGTCCGGTTTCTTCACGTGCTTGAGGCGCTTAACAACTGGAATCCCGAGGAAGAGCTATATGTACCCTATCTCAATAGAAACATTAAGCGGCTCGAATGCTTCGATGAATTCTGCCGGTACTACCTCGGCAAGGAAAAACAGTATCAAGCCAGCGGGCTTCATATACTTCCCCCGAATCATCCTACCACTAGTCAAGACATTCGCAGGAAAGCTCCCGAACCGTCGCCGAATAGAGAAGGTAGTGAAGAAGCTTAACGGGCTGCCTCCAAAATACATCCGTATCTTCGCACTAAGAGAAATGAAGCGAATCCTTGGCGATAACGATGTGTATAAATTCATAGTCGGGAAGTTCGGCGAACTTACGGTTTCAGCAAGGCACTACATGGATTTACTAGAAGAGGCTGACAAGGTTTACCCGAAATACATCGGGCGATGGAGTGAGGTTGTGAGAAGAGGGATTGGACCCGACGTTGAATCCGGCGATGTTATCGTGCTTGTGCCGAAGAAGGAGGAAACGGACCGCAGACTGTAAAGCCTTGCCCGCGCCCAGTTTTAAGTAGTCGTGCTTCATGTAGGAGAGGTGGCTACTGCTGAACGACACTTCCCCGATTCTAGTTCATACACCTAAACACAATGCCGTAGTATGGTTATCTCGTCCTCCCCCTAGTTCAGCAACAAGTTTCCCCATTTCATCACTTTAAAAGCATGCACACTTTATTAGGATTTAAGAGATAAAGCAACGAAATATGCATTCATGTGTTTTCATTAACTTATATCATGAAATGAAGGATTATAGTGGATGTTTAAACCTTATATAAACAGAGTTTATAATCCGGCTTTCAAGTCTTGCTATCTCTTCTCTGGAATACAGCTTTTCCATTTCCTCCCAGAATCTTTTATCGTGCTGTATTGAGCCCGTTTTATAGTGTGCAAGTTCATGTATTAAGATGTACTTCAGGGATTCATCGTCAAGCTCGTGTACGATGTACTTGTTCAATCGTATAGTCTTGGTTTTAAACGATATTGACGCTATTTTACGTTTCATTGGATAAAGCACTACACGTAGGCCGTTATCCTCTATTCCCCAAAGCTCCATAGCTTCGCGAAGCAACTTCTCAATTCTTTGTTTTGTCACTTTTAATCACCCGCTCTATCTCGGGTGAGACAAATTCTTCGATAAGCTTGTCAGCAAGTTTAGCGAGCTCATTTGGAGGAACTAGTCCTTTGAGCTCTCTAATTAGGTCAGATAGTAATGCCTTAGCAAGCTTCTTTTTATCTGAAGGTTTTAGGAACCCGGCCTTCTTTGATGATAATAGCCTTCCTATAGTTCTTTTTGTGTTAGTTAGTTTCAGACGTAGCTTGGTTTCCTTTAGCACTTCAGTAGATATGTAAATGCTGATAGCTTCAACCATTCTATCCTCTAAAGCCTTTCCAGAAACCCTCCTATCGTACTCAAGTTTCTGCTCGTGAAGGGCCTTTAGCTGTGCTAGGAAAGTCTTTAAATCTATTTTCCTCATTATCCATTGTCTTCTAAGCTCTTCAAGTCTTCTCATAATCTCTCTATAGATGGGGTCATGTGGATTGCTAGATAGTATGCTTCTTAGATAGAAGTAGTAGTCGGCAACTATTCTTTGGATCTCACGTTTTGGCGGTGTAACCCTTAGTATGTTCTCTATAGTATCAACGTCTATCTCCACCTCGGCGATCTTATTGAACTCCTCAACTAGGGTCCTTGAGTAAATGAGTTGAGTAAGCTCCTTCCAGAACTCCTTATCGAGCCTAATATTTTTCCTCCTGATCTTCTTCAATATGCTACCATATATGAACGCTAATACTTGCATGTCTTCAACATAGAATAGTTTCTTTGGATGGGCTCCTAGGGATCTGTATAGCTTAATAGCTCTACGCATATCGTTTACGAGACTCTTAGCTAATGCTACCTCTTCAGATGCTTCCATACTTGATGCATAGAGCGCTATTATACCGATCTTCCTTTCAAATTCATCACGGTTAAACGTGTTATCACGTAGTTGTCTCTTAAGCTCGTCGATATCTATAGAAACATCCTCATTACCTAATCTAAGGTTTTTCAACCTATAGCTAATGCTCTTAAAGAGTTCTTCAAACTCCTCGACCTTCTTTTCTATTTCTACGAGTAGGTTTTCCTCAAAGTCTCTACGGATATCTTCTTCAGCGAGAAGATTATAGAGAGCGAGAGTCTTAGATAAATGCTCTAGAAGACCTACAGAGTCCACGATTAGTCCAAATTCTTTATCCCTATATGGTCTATTCACTCTAGCAATAGCTTGTAGAAGCCTGTGCTCGTACAAGGGCTTGTCTAAGTACATCACCTTGAGCATCGGTGCATCAAAACCTGTTATCAGCATATCAGTTACAATCAGTATCTTAGGCTTATCCTCTTCCAGGAACCTTCTCTGGATCTCTCTGTTAACCTCGTTCATATCGCTGGTACCATATTTCTTTGCAAGTTCTTCGCGATACTCTATAATCTCCTTATCAGTATCATTATAGTTGTATGTCATTACGACTTCTACCCAGTCTTTCGCCTCATCACCATATTTTGCTACTAGGTATTTCTCTAACGCACGTTTGTATCTAACGCATGCAACTCTATTAACTGCTACAACCATGGCCTTGAACTTGAAACCTTCAGTATCTTTCTCCAGCCTCTCAACAATATACTTAGCAAGCTTATCGATTCTCTCAGGATTCATTAGGAATACTCTGACTTTATTGATATACTTGCTTACCCGCTTATACATAGTGTCTAGATGCTCAGTAATGTCTATGCCTTTTTCACGTGCTCTCATGTATTCCTCTATGAATCCCTTAATCTCCTCCTCAGTAAGCTTAATCCTAATACCCTCTCCACCGACTTCCCCCTCACCAACAGCATGGTACACAAGCGGCAGTGTGAACCCATCTCTAATAGAGTCCCTTATAAAGTAGACATCGAGATAGTATTCACCCTCGTGTGGATAAGCGAACTCGACGAAAGTGTTTCTCTCATGTTTGAATACTGGAGTCCCTGTGAATCCGAAGGCTAAAGCGTTTGGAAAAACTGTTTTCCTCATTGCGGCTAGGATGCCATACTGCGTTCTATGGGCTTCATCGATTAATAGAAGTATATTCCTGCTCTTGACTTGCCCCAGCCCGACAAGATACTCTAATTTTCCTTTCTCATCAAGCCTTTCGAGAGCCTTAATGTGCTTCTCGTACTCTTCAGGATTCTCCGATTTAAAGTATTCTAAATACTCCTCACCAAGCTCCCTCAAAAGATCCAAGAGCCCCTTAGCAAACTCTCTTTCCTCGGAGCTAGGCTCGCTCGCTCCCCTCCGAAACTTCTGGATCGTAGTAAGATAAACGCCGTAGGCTATGGTGCCTCCACGAAACTCGCTCTCCTTAATAACCCTTATCAGCTTGTGGAGCTCTTCTATGCTCTCAACTTTCTTGAATAATCTCTTAAACTTTCCTTCCTCGATGGACTTGAGCATTCTTTCATGCTGTTCCTCAAGATCTCTCCTATCAACGATAAAGAAGACTACCGGTCTCTCATGCCAGTACTTGTCGAGGAACCAGTTAGCTATAAAGAACATAGTATATGTTTTACCGCTACCAAGCCAGTGCCAGATAAGCCCCTTATTCTTCTCCCCGCCCCCCATGTACTCGTCAATTCTGGCCATAGCCTTCTTGGCAGCATAATACTGGTTGTATCGCGCGACAATCTTGTCTAGAACACCTTCACGACCCCTACGATAGAACACGAAGTACTTGATAAACTCAAGAAGCCGTCTAGGCTCAAGAATATAAGTTACATCGAAACGCTCAACAACTTTCCCAGAAACATCCCTCTCCTTCACAACCCACCTATAGATGGGTAAATCACGTTCAAACCTATCCCAATTGGGTAAGGTAGGAGTATACCTCTCCTCATCACCAACAGCAACACCAAACTGAACATACTTGAAAAGCTCAGGGCTATACATCTCGTAGCGACGGATCTGCTTAACAGCCTCAAGATAAGAGTATGGCTCAATAAGCCTCTTAACCTCGACGATAACAAGCGGTATACCATTAACGTATAGAGTTATGTCGGGCTTGATATTATCGGGAGAACCCCTAAACTTTGCCTCCCGAAGATAGAAAAAGACATTATTCTCGGGTTTCTCATAGTCTATAAGCCGTATACTCACCTTCCTCCTACGCTTTCTAAGATAAACCTCAACACCATACTTAAGGTAGTCAAGAACCCTAACCTCACTATCACCACGAAGCCTATCCAAAACCTCGCGAAGAACCTCCTCTTCCTCCTCAACACTTAGATTAGCAAAAACATCGTAGTTAATCCTCCTAATAATATCCCTTAATACCCTATCGAAGAATAGCGGAACAAGATCACCCTCCTCAAAATCAGTACCATACTTCCTCAAATACTCCTTACCATTAACCCAGCCCAAACGCTCAAGCTTAGTAACAAAACTCTCAACATCGACAATTTCGTATCGGACGCACATAATGTCACCATGGTAATTTAGTCGATAGGCGAATCCTTGACACGTACCTTACCAACGAGTAGGAGATTCATTAGACTATTCTTTAATTTTATAAGTATTTCTTTATGAATCGTCTCAGCTTTAAGAAGCTTATCAATCATTTCTAAGATTTCAGCTATCTTTATTTGTTCATCGAGGGAAGGTAACGGAATTTTTAAGCTTTCTAATAAGTTTCGCGTAATAACAGCATGCCCACCAGCAGCTCTATATGCCATTTTTCTAAGATTAATCTTGATTAATGAATAATACAGGTATGGAGGATAGATCAGATCTTTACGGCATTGAATGTATAAAGCATTATCGCTAATCCATACCTTCCCTTTAGCTAAATATACTTTGCCTACGCTCCCGGCACCAACTCTAGCTACTACGATAATAAATTCATCATCTACTAAATAGCTATCGGTATATCCAGCCAATCCTCCAGCACCAAATATAGGGAAGCCTCCTCTTTCAAGTATGATATGTGGTCTCTTGCCATGTTTAATAGTAGCAACCTCATGTAATTTAACTACTTTCCATTCTTTTGGTATTTTTCCTATTTCTGTTTCCTTGTACTCCCTGTGTCCTATCCCATGAGTCATTAGGTAGTCTAGTAGTGCACGACGAAGCTCTTCAACCCTAGAGATGATAGTCTCAGTCTTAGCAATAGCTTCATCAACGGTATAAAGAATCCTAGCAATCTTACGTTGTTCATCAAGAGGAGGAAGAGGAATTGAAACTTCGCCCAAACGCTTTAGCGAGATTTCCTTGTACGTGCTTCCTCCTGCAAGACTTTTTAGATAAGGCTTCATTATTTGGATCAAGTAGTAGTAGAATAACACATCTACTTTATTAGGTTCTTTGGGAATTAAGGCGACAATACCTTGGTTTATTGTAACCTCAATCTTGTTTATGGCACATTCTCCGATGGTGGCTCTTGTAGTTACAAGCAACGAATTCTTTGGAACAAGTTTTAATCTCTTAGACTCCATTCCCTTTTCTGTTAAATATTTGGATGTTCTCTCTAGGAATACCTGATCAGAGCGACTTAAAGTAGTTATGTCTGTAGGAGTGACAAACGGAATATCGCCATTCCAGTAGTCTGGCACTTTAGTCGAAGGTGTAGTACCTTTATAGAGATTAAATAGGTCTCTTATCTTGACTATTCTCCAGTCATCTGGTATTGTATTAAATCCTTGGTATAAAGCCATGCTATTTCACCAAACCTAGTATTTGAAGATAATGCTCAATCTTTTGCTCTAGTTCTTCTCTCTCTTTAGTTAATCGTTTAATCTCACTCCATAGTTTTGCTATGTCTGCTTGCTCTGTTGTGATTAGTGGTTGTACGTAGATTGTTACGTTGAGGTTGTAGTCGTTCTTTCTTATCTCTTCTAAGGGTACTATTCTTGAGAATCCTGGTTCCTCGCGGTATTCTTTATAGGCCTTTACGATTTTCTCAATGTTTTCTTCGGCTAGTATATTCAGTCTCCTGACCTCGGGATGTGGTTTGTACTCGTTGCTCGCGTTTATGAATAATATTTTGCCTTTCCTCTCGGGTGGTTTCTGCTTGTTAAAGACTAGGATTACTCCTGGTGCCTGTGTGTTGTAGAAGAGCTTCTCTGGTAGCAGTATTACTGCTTCGAGCAGATCATCCTCCACTATCCTCTTCCTTATCTCTTTCTCTCTGCCTCCTCTAAAGAGTACTCCTTGGTCTATTACTACAGCCATCTTCTTCTTGGTGTAGGCTAGCATTAGCTGTATCCATGCCCAGTCAGCTGTGTTGTTTGGTGGATATCCATACCTATAGATCCTTCTTAGCTTGGGATCCTTAGAAAGGACTTCTTCTCCATAGCCATCCTGGTTCCATGGTGGATTCGCTAGTACGTAGTCGGCTTCGGGAAATCTCGGGTTTAGTAGGCTGTCTCCAACGTATAGTTCGAAGTCTCTGATATTGTTGAGTAGTAGGTTGAGCTTTGCGAGTACAGCTGTGATCTCGTTTCTCTCCTGAGCATAGAGCATTAGGTCAGGCTCCGCATGCTCTCCTCCTTCTTGTATGAGCTTTGATCTAACGTACTTATAGGACTCTATAAGCATTGCTGCTGAGCCTGCAGCGGGGTCAAGGACCGTGCTTCCGTTTTCAACGTCTAGTAGGCGTACCATGAGTTTAATTACTTCTCTTGGTGTGTAGACTTCTCCCTCCTTAGCCTTCTGAGGTGCAAAGTAGCCTAGAATCCACTGGTAGGCTTCTCCGAGGATATCGTAGTCTACCTGTGATAGGTCTAGCTCGTTGAAGAGCTTTACTATCCCCTCAAGTATGTGCATGTTGTCTTCACTTATGAATCCAGTTAAGCCTAGTACCTCGACAAGCTTTGAAAGTTCCCTTATCTCTTCGTTTAATTCAGCTATTCTCAGTAGAGCGTTTGTTATCTCTCTAAGGGTTTCCCTCTTCTTGGTAACTTCATGCCATGTTAACAGTTTCTGTTCATCCTCGTCGTAGAGGACAAAGTATTCCCTGTTAGCTAGTAGATAAGCCTCTGTAACGCTACATCCCTCACTAACATACTTCTTGACTAGGGCCTGCCACTTATCACTAATAGCCTTGTAGAACAGAAACAGGAGAAGAACCTTGTAATCGACGCCGCCACGAATAAGGTCAGCACCAGCTTTTAAAGCTTTGAACAGGCGGTCCCTGGTAACCTTTTTCTCGGCGGGTATTACAAGCCTATAAACACTATACCTATGGTCGAGAGCATACTTCTCTACACGGACAAGACCGTGTTTTTGAAGTATTGAGAGAAGCTCCTTAACACTACCAGTCTCAATACCAGCTTTCCGGAGAGCCTCTTCGGCTTCAGAGAGCATGAATGGCCTTGAACCAAACGTCTTCTCTAGAATGAGATAGCGCTTCTTAACCCAGTTCTCAACGTGAGCAAGCCTCTCCCAGACACTACCCACTAGCCTCACCTAACCGGTAGACTGCTACAATAGTATCTACCGATTCGTTTAAAGCCTTTCCCCTAGTTAATAATAGGGTAGGCTGTTAGGGTAAAGTGAGGTAAGACAATGTGCGATAGCTACTATGTTGTGACGATAGGAGCGTTTCTTCACGACATTGGTAAAATAGTGACGAATTACTTGTATGATCACAAGGACTTCATGGTATACATTGAGAAGGGTAGAGGTGTAAAGAGCCATAGGCATGCTAAGGTGGGTTCACTTCTTCTTTCTAACTATGGTTTTCCCGAATATATAGTGCATATCGTTGAAAAGCATCATGAAAGTGACGTGAAAGATCCTGTTAAGAAGGTGCAGTGGGCTGATCGGTTTGACGCCAGCTATAGAGCTGGTACGGCAAGGGATAAGGGAAGGAAACTCCCAATAGAGATTGGCGCAGCAATCGGCTTAGATGTAACGAAGACTCTTCATGGGTTTGACCTAGGCAATTACGTAAAGCATTTCTTAGAGCATATAAACGATATTATTGTAAGTAATCCGAAACTTGCAGCACTGCTTATAGATGGCTTTTATCGTGAGGCTACCATTCACCTGAGATCTGATAGTATAGGCGATGATAACATATCACTCTATGCTCATTCTAAAATCGTTGCCGCATTGACTAGCCTAAAAGTACAATATCCCGATTCCAACCATGTTTTAGTTGTCATAGAGCCTGCTATTGAAGAGCGAGCACAGTTTATGACTGTTGATGTAATAGAGTACCTCGCAGGTTTACACTTATATACTTACTTCGGTGTTTTAGGCGCAGCCTCTTGCATGTTAAATGACCTTAGACTCGACCCATCATTTCATATAGCTTCGGAAATGTCGTCACGTTTTGTAGTGATTATAGGAGAGGAACATGTGGGGTTGCTCGTTGATCGTTTAAGAAGGCTCGCGACGGATCTCGCTATGCCTATACATGTTGAATCTTACATTATGAGAAGAGGTATACTAAGAAAGGATGCAAACATTAGGATAGAGCCAGAGCCTTTACCACTATCAGCAACTTCCCAGCTTGTATGTGACATATGTCACCAACCGATATATAATAAAAATTTAATGCTTATCCTAAAGAGAGCGTCAAAAACACTTAGACTTTGCGAGCGTTGTAGCATTATAATGCATACATACAAGGTTTTAGCAAACAGCAAAGGTATTTTATGCATTAAGAGGGGCGAAGACGGGCTGTTGAAGTACCCGCGGTTAAGCTTAGCAGTAACTCTCTGTGACCCCTTTGAGGACAGTGACTACATAGTGGCACGTATAGCAGGTTTTCAAGCCAAAAGTATTGAGGACAAAACAGCATTAATACCCTCCATAGATATCTATCTGAATGTGTTCCGAAAAGAATACAAATACTTTACTGGAATATCATATAAAAGACTATTGAATAAGTTAATTAATGAGGGTAAACTTCATGAATATATATCTACCGTTAATATTTTGAACAGGCAGTTAATGCATATTATTGGAGAAGCAAGTCAAAACACTAGGATATATCCGCTTGAGATACTCGATGATAGGGCAATACTTGAGATATTATCGCCGTTTGACTTAAACTCCATTATTAGTAATTCGATAAAGTCGGAATTGGGGAAATATACCATAATAACTATACTGCGTAGGGGTGCTCCTGGAACTGCGTATAAGAGGCTTAGGTACATGATTCAAGAGATTGCTAATACAGATAAGATTTTAGCAATCGAGGCTCCCGAAAACGCCTTAAGTCTGAAAGATGTCTCCGTGTTTAAAGAGCTAGCACAACTGCTTAACATACCTTATAACACGTTATACAAGAGACTTATTAAGTTAATGGAAGTACTCGACGAGTACATTAATTCGTTTAAAAAAGAGGATGAGATTGAAAAGGTCTACCTTAAATCTATCATACTTTCACGGCTCTTTGAGCCCTCCTCTAGAGACGAGAAAGAGGGCCTTGAAGTCTTCGGACTACTGCCATTCCTAGAAGCAGAAAGCTATGAGGAGCTAGTAGTTGAGAAGGAAGAGGTTAGAGAGAAAATTTCAAAGTTCTTTGAAGATGAGGGTAATGTTAGAAGCATAATAAACACTGTCTCGTTTCTAAACAGGATCGGTGAGGTGATTCTACTTGAATAGAGAACAAAGTGTCCGATTCATTCAGAGGTTTTGCGAAAAATTGAAGCAACTTAATTTAAACGAAGCTGCAAAAATAGTTGAAGACGTTGCCAAAGAACTTCTGAACGTGGAAGCTGTTACTTCCTCGTCCTTGGAGAGGCTTGCTGAGCTCTTGAAGCAAGAGATCTCCGACTATGTTGACCTAGTAGAGGTGCGTAGTGAAGTGATAAAGCTCAATGTACCCTTCATATCAATTTGCGTTGCGGAAGCACTTAGCAAGATTGGTCCGGGAGGAGAGGAGTTGCTTAAACTGCGTAAGCTTTTGGAAGCCCTTATAAATTTCTACAAGTATTATAGTGGTGCAGAAGGAGCCGAGGGTGTAACATCATGAATTTTCTGTTACTAGTGGTTAATGGTGAGGCAAAGGCAAATGAAGTTCATATAGGCTCGAGGAGGCCTGATCCTCGAGCAAGAGATCTTGATCTGGTTTCAGCGTTTAAGCCTCATCCTAATGCGCGAGGCGATAGAAATGAGGTACCATATATACCGGCATCTTCATGGGTAGGAGTAATAAGGCATCTTCTTGAGAAGTATTACGATCTTCCTGCACAAACTCCGAGAATTAGAAGGAGAGGCGCTACCACTATAATTGCTCCTATCCACGAATGCAGAACGTTGGACGAAATATTAAAGTGTCCGGTATGTAAGTTATTTGCTCGTCGGGACGTTGTTGCATGGTTTGATGACATGGAGCCTTTAGGATCAGGTTACAGGATTCAAAGGGGTGGGAGGGCAGGTGAGTATCTCGTATATAATGAGGCTAATCAGCTAGTAGCTCATGTATTTGTAAAGGATGAAGTGGTTATCCCACGTGATATCGAGAGGGTTCTTGTTGAACCTGATCAGGTAGGTTTGCAAGGAGAAGAGCCGCTTAGTGGCGAGAAGCTCGCTGAGAAAGGATTTAGGTTCGAGCCCATACCACGTAAAGTACAAGTGGTGAGTGGCATATTCAAGTTTGCCGCAAAGTTTGATATGACTAAGCTCAGTTTTGATGATATTAAACCATTCTTCATAGGACTAGTC
>Ga0256914_1004257_pt1 | contig 10848 bp, 7 predicted proteins | sample HulkmetaG_FD_191571 | JGI IMG/M metagenome (GOLD analysis project Ga0256914, IMG submission 191571) | Hydrothermal chimney microbial communities from Main Endeavour vent field at the Juan de Fuca Ridge, Pacific Ocean - Hulk | ecosystem: Environmental > Aquatic > Marine > Hydrothermal vents ...
ATTATGAGAGTATGCTGAGGGTTAATCCGGTTTTTGATTTGAGTCTCAGATTCGGAGTCTCGGTGATACCGAGAATGAAAAATGTTGATTTTGATTACCACGGCTTTGGTTTTCCGGTTGAGTTTAACCAGATATTTGCTTTTCGCGACGGTTCTGTAAGTCACTGGGAGGCCGGTGAAGGACTGTTCTGGTTTTTCAATAAAACCGATAACGACGATGTGATACGCTCAATAGGTGCCTTTACGTTGAGAACCGGATACAGATATCAAAAAAGGGAAGGTGGTTTTTTCTTCAAAGCATCCGCAATGATATTTTTATATGTCTATGACTCAAGGATTACAAATTCCGGTTTTGATCAACAGGTGCTCTATCCCTGGGGGGGAATCGGATTGGGATATTCATTTTAATTTGAATATATCGTAACGGCATATAGTCCCTTCAGGTTTGCCGGATGTAATAATGTGCGAAATGAAAATTAAAAAGGGAATGGCAAAACCGGTTTTAATATTGACGGCAATTATCATATTGCTCCTTTTTTGGTTTTCACTTCCTTCAAAGCTTTTTACCGATCCTGCTTCTACGGTTATTGAAGATAAGAACGGTATTTTGCTTGGCGCCAAAATTGCCTCTGACGGTCAATGGCGCTTTCCGCATAATTATTGTGTTCCCGGAAAATTTAAAACAGCAATAATAGAATTTGAAGATAACCATTTTTATCAGCATCCGGGTGTCAATCCTTTTTCGCTTGTCAGGGCAGTTTATCAGAATATCCGTTCGGGAAAGGTTGTCAGCGGTGGCAGCACACTTACAATGCAGGTCATCAGGCTGATGCGTAGGGGGAAGCCTCGCACAATCAAAGAGAAAATCATAGAAATGATACTTGCCGTCAGACTGGAGATGACACATTCCAAAAATGATATTCTTGCACTCTATGCTTCCAATGCACCTTTCGGAGGAAACGTGGTCGGGCTGGATGCCGCTTCGTGGCGTTATTTCGGTCAGAATCCTGATAATATCTCGTGGTCCGAAGCTGCTGCCCTTGCCGTTCTTCCGAATGCACCTTCATTGATATATCCCGGTAAAAATCATTATCGTCTGAAAAAGAAAAGAGACAGATTGCTTAAAAACCTACTTCTGAACGGAAAAATTGACTCAACGGAATACCGGCTTGCTGTTGCCGAACCTCTGCCCGGAAAACCATTACCTCTTGAGCAATCGGCTCCACATCTTCTGATAAAGGCGTTTAAAGAACATACGGGCGAGCGGGTCAAAACGACTGTTGAGCATTCATTGCAGGTTGCAGTTAGCTCGGTTGTCGAATCACATCATATTCAGTTGAAATATAACGAAATTCATAATATAGCTGCTCTTGTTCTTGATGTTGAAACGGGTAATGTGCTTGCGTATGTCGGGAATACTGAAAACAGTGCGCATCCCGAATATGGCAGCGATGTGGATATTATTCAGGCACCGAGAAGTACTGGTAGTATCCTGAAACCGATATTGTATGCATCAATGCTTGATGCAGGTGAGATATTGCCAAATACACTGATAGCTGATGTTCCGACAATGATTTCGGGTTTTTCTCCGAAAAATTTCAACAGAAAGTATAATGGAGCTGTTCCGGCTTCAAAGGCTCTGTTCCGCTCGCTAAATGTTCCGGCTGTCAGGATGCTCAGAGAGTATGGGGTGCCGCGTTTTTACGATAAACTGAAAAGTGCCGGAATAACAACACTTAATAATCCACCGGCACACTACGGGCTTTCATTGATACTTGGCGGTTCGGAAGCTACATTGTGGGATTTGGCGGGTGTTTATGCCGGAATGAGTCGTGTTTTAAATCATTTTTACCGCTTTAACGGTAAATATTATGCCGGCGACTGGCATTCACCGGTTTATATTGATGATTCTGCAAGTATTAAAAAGACTGAAATAAAAGAATTGTCAGGGCAGGCTTTATTAAGTGCATCCTCAATTTATCTTACTTATGAAGCCTTGTTACAGGTTAACCGGCCTGATGAATTTGCAGGCTGGAAATCATTTTCATCTACAGGGAAGATTGCCTGGAAAACGGGAACAAGCTTCGGGTTTCGTGATGCCTGGGCAATCGGTTCTTCTCCAAAATACGTTGTGGCTGTCTGGGTTGGCAATGCTGACGGAGAGGGGAGAAGCGGACTAACCGGAGTATCGGTTGCCGCACCTGTAATGTTTGATATTTTCAATCTTTTGCCGGAATCGGGCTGGTTCGATATGCCTTATGATGAAATGGTACAAATTCCCGTTTGCAGGGAGAGCGGTTACAGGGCATCTTCCATTTGTGGAAAAATTGATACGGTTTGGGTACAAAAGCCGGGACTGATAACGGGTGCATGCCCTTTTTGCAAAATCGTACATCTTGATCCTTCTGGCAGGTTCAGGGTTACAAGCGAGTGTGAGAATCCGGCTAATATGATGCATAAATCATGGTTTGTTCTGCCTCCTGTTATGGAATGGTATTTCAGGCAGGTTAATCCTGTTTATAAGCCCCTACCTCTTTTCAAACCCGGTTGTAAACCAAATTCTCAAAATCCTATGGAGCTGATTTACCCTGACCGAAATGCAAAATTATATCTTCCTCTTGAACTTGACAGTTCGAAGGGGAAAATTGTTCTACAGGCTGCCCATCATAACCCTGATGCAATAATTTACTGGCATATTGACGGCAAGTATATAGGACAGACACATGGAATTCACGAAACAGCCATTAGTCCCGGTGCAGGAAAACATATCGTCACCCTTGTTGACGACAGGGGAAATTCATTAAAAAGGAGAATAGAAATCCTTACCGGACAATAAATAACAGAATATTTATTTTGCCGGAATCGTAAAATAAAAGACCGAGCCTTTATTCAATGTTGATTCAAACCATATTTTTCCGCCGAGCAGGTTCACGTTTGCTTTACATATAGCCAGACCAAGTCCTGTGCCGCTTATCGGTCTTTTTCTATCATTGCTTTGCATAAATCTTTCAAAAATAATTGCCTGGTCAATATCATGAATTCCAACTCCCGTATCCTCAACATAAAATTTATAAAAAGAGTCTTCGTTTTTTCCCGTTTTAGTGTAACCGAACTTTATATACCCCTCATGTGTAAACTTTAGTGCATTACTTAACAGGTTAATGAATACTTGTCTTAATAGTAGTTTGTCGGTGGAAATTATATCAGGTTTTATATTTTCAGGTATATCCAGAATAAATCTGATATTCTTATCCTTTTCCGTTTTGTTAAATGAGAACTGGCTTAAAACATCTTTCATCTCATTTTTAATATCAAATTCCGATTTAGACAGTTTAACCAATCCTGCTTCCAATTTTGATATATCAATAATATCATCAATCAGCTCAAGAAGATGGTTACTGCTTTTGGTAATATTTTCAATATATTGGTTTTTAACCTCTTCCGACTCCTCATCTCTCAGTAATTCTGAAAAGCCGAGTATGATATTCATCGGAGTTCTTATTTCGTGAGACATATTTGCAAGAAATGCCGACTTTAACCTTTCCGATTCTTCAGCTTTATTTTTTGCCTCAAGAAGTTTACTGTTAGTTTTTTCAAGGTCGAAAGTTCGCTGTTTTACAATTTCGAGGAGATTTTTTTTGTGATACAAAAGTTCTTCTTCGGTATCCTTTAATAAGGTTATATCAAGGATGTATCCATGGAATTTAGTTATTTTCCCTTCATCATTTCTGATTATCGTAGAGTATCCGGTAACCCATATAACCTTCCCGTCTTTGCGCTTTAAACGGTATGGGCTATGACTGATTATACTGCTACCTTTATTAATTTTAATATTTATTTCAGATTTTATTTTTGGCAAATCTTCTTTAAGGATGATATCCTCATAATGGAACGAATCAACGGTTAATTCCTGAGGAGAATATCCCAGAACACTTTTTACATTATGTGAGCAGTTTTCCACAGGCCATCCTTCACGGGCATCCCATTTAAAAACGACAACGGGTCCCTGATTAAAGAGTTTTCGTTCCTGCATAAGAGTTTCTGCCAGGGTTTTAATCCTTTCTTCTCTTCTTTTTCGCTCAGTTATATCACGAATTGTAATAAGTATTCCAAAGGCATTTCCAAAATCATCCTGCACGGGTGTTTTAATAATACTTAACCATCTCGGTTTTCCGTCTTGTCCCTTGACATATCTGTCGCTTTCCCATTTTTTCCCTGTAATCAGAACCCTGATATCACTTTCTCTGTATTTCCTGGCTTCTTTCTCAGGGAAAAGATCAAAATCTGTTTTACCGATAATCTCATCATCCTCTTTCCCAATGTAGTCTCTGAATTTTTTATTAACAAACCGATAAACAAAACTGTCATCCATTAATATCAACATGTCAGGTGAAACCGAAAAGATTGTCTTTAACTGGTTTTTACGCTTACGTAATAATTCATCTTTCTTCTTTTCTTCGGTTACTTCGTTAATTACGGCAAGAATGTATTGTATAACTCCGTTCTCATCTCTTATTACTGAAACGGAAACCCTTCCTATTTTATAATCACCATCTCTGTCTATAAATTTAAGATCATAAGGCTGTATCTTTTCTCCACTTTTTTTAGTCGAAAGTTTTTTCGCAACGGTTTCCTTGCTAGCTTTGGTCAGAAAGGGAAGGTCCATAATATTCTTTCCTATAACCTCCGACCGGTAGTAACCCAATATGTCATAAACGCGACCATTCAGATCAATAATTTCACCTTCTTCGCTTACAATTACTACTGCATTGGGCGAATTGTTAAATATGGTTTTATAAATATCACCTTTTGAACTTTTGTGTATAGTATATGAACTACTACTATTGCTACTCTTGAATAATCTATTATCAAAATATTGACCTCCTGTCATAAAACTACTTATTAAACTCATAAATTACTCTATTTTTATTCGTATTAACTAAGATTACCTAAACAATGATAAATAAATTAAAGTTGCAGAAAAGAAGCATTTTTTATGTGGAAAAAAAGTGGATAACACTTTTTTGATTAGCTAATTGCATAATCCGGATTTAATTTTTATCATAAGGGAAGAGATAAGGTTACAAAATAATCTTTACCCGAAAATAAGTTCGATAAGCTTGTCGGCATTATTGCTGTTTGAGAAATTTTGTTCGAGAACCTTTTCTCTTTTTTCAATTTGTTTTTTATCGAATTCCGAAGCGAAGAGAACCGGAAGTTTTTGCTTCAGGGCCGAAGGTGTATTTCCAATCTCGCAAAGCTCTTCAAGCCCCGTACCGTTGAGCATTTTATCGTTCACAAGGCAAAAACGTCCTTTATACAAAGTGTTCAGAAGTTTCAGCTTAAGTCCGGTAGCCTGAAATGTGACAAGAATATTGATATGTGCATTTTTTATCAGGTCGAACATCTGTTTATCATCCGGATTGGCAATAATATCAATGTTGGTATGCTCCGAAGCAAGTTTTTTGATATATGCGGGCGGATTCATACCCGCAACTTTCAGTTTTATATCTGTGCCGGCAAAAACTTCACTGATAAGCCACCTGACGGCGTGAGCATTTTCAGGTACTTCAATATTGCCGTTATACAAAGCATAGTCTCCCGAACCTGTTAATGATTCAATCTTGTCATTAGCATGAAAACTCGGCAGGTAATTAACTCTTTTATCCGGAAAATGGTTTTTCAGATAGTTGGTATCCTCCTTTGAGACCACAAGCATCAAATCGGAATACCTGAGAATTTTTTGATAGAGCCGAAGTTTCAGACTTTCGACAATAAAATAAAGCTTCTTGCCGATTTTTTTGTCAACTTTAAACAGACTGTAATAATAACGATGTTCGATATTACTTTCGCGGTATATCTTCGTGCGGTTTTTGATTCTCTTGTCATCAATATGATAGCAACTGTGCAATCCCTCAAAAAGTATCGGATTATTATCTTTTAAAAGGTTTTGCATCAACTCTTCGGAGCGGCGGGATGAAACGATATACGGTTTTAGTGATATGGCAGAGTTTACACCTATTAGTCTCGGGTAGTAATAAACCTTTTCACAGTATCTGTTCAGCTCGTCTGTTCTGTCACGTCCCGGATATTCGTAGCAATGCAATGTTATTTTAATGCCTTTTGAATGCAGGGCCTTTAATTTGTAAAATACGTCAATAACACCTCCGTAGTTGGCAGGATACGGTATGTCGAACGAGATAATATGTAATTGTTTGTCAGGCATATTTTTTATAAACGTCAATCAAAATTTTTTCTTCGTTTTCCCAGTTAAGCTCCCGGGCTGCAAACCTAAGATTTTCTTTCCATTCCGCAATCCGTTTTTCATCCGAAAGCATATCATTTATCTTTTTTGCTATATGTTCGGGATTGTGACTTTCAATAGTATCCCCGATTTTATATTTTTCGATTATTTTTTTTATTTCCGGCAGGGGAGAGGCCAAAATAGGAATTCCTGCGTGGATATAATCGAACAATTTGTTAGGCAGGCTGAAACGGTAATTTATATTCGTATCTTTGTCAAGGGTAAGTCCGAGGTCTGAATTGGTTGTATATTGAAAAAGTTCTTTAAACGGCAATTTCGGTTTAAAAATGATTTTCTCTTTCAGTTCGGGAACCGACCCCGCCTTTTTAAGTTCTTCAATAACATCACCGCCGCCGATAATAAGCAATAGAACATTGTCAAGGTATTTCATTGCTTCCACAAGTTCCTCCGAACCACGTTGAATATTAATTCCGGAACCCTGTAAAATGATGATTTTTTTATCATCGGGAAGGCCAAGTTCCTTCCTGTTTTTTACAACAGTAACATTAAGTTTCGGAGGAATGTTTCTTACTACTTTTACATCAACCCCGTATTTTTCCTTGTAAGCACCGGCAATTGAGCCGCTAACCGTAAAAACGTCGGTTAACTTCGGGAATATGTGCCTTTCGATGGATTGCCAAACGCCTTTAACAAATTTACGGTTTATAACCTCCGGGGTTTCCGTGAAATATTCGTGTGAATCGTAAACAACAGGTATTTTTTTGAACTTATGAATCAGGTAATTGGGTAACAACGTGTCAAGGTCATTCGAGATTAAAATATCCGTTTTCCGGAAAAGGAGATAAATAAACAATCTGATATTGAATTCGGCATAAAATAGAGGCCCTTTCTCAAACAAAAGTTTCATCCTGTGCATTTTGTAACCTCTTTTGTCGAGCGGAATACTGTCTCTTTTCCTTCTTCCCACAAGGGTGACATCAAAACCCAGTTTCTTCAAACTCTTGCAGGTTTTGTTCACTCTTTGGTCTGTCACCAAATCATTTATTACCGATACCACTGCCTTTTTCAAACTCTTTCCTAAAATAAAAAGTGCGAAAATAGTAATTATGCTTTTCCAGACCCCCGATTTCTTGAATCAAAAACCGTAATTAAATGATATTACTTTATCTTTGCCAAAATGAAAATCAAGGAAAAATATTCGCTCCGGTCCTTAAATACTTTCGGACTTAAAGTAGATGCAAAATACTTTACCGTGGTTGCTTCACATGATGAAATAAAAGAGGCCTGTTTGTTTGCAAAAGACAAAAATATTCCCTTTCTCGTTCTCGGCGGTGGCAGCAATATTTTATTCAAAGATGATTTTCAGGGGCTGACGGTAAAAAATGAACTCAAAGGACTTTCGGTAATTGATGAAACAGATGATTATGTTATTGTGAAGGTTATGGGAGGGGAGGTCTGGGATGATTTTGTAAAATACTGTACGGAGAAAGGCTGGGGTGGTGTCGAAAACCTTTCGCTTATTCCCGGAAGTGTAGGAGCCGGTCCTGTTCAGAATATCGGAGCTTATGGTATGGAACTGAAAGACAGTTTTGTAGAACTTGATGCTTTTTTTCTTAAAACAGGGAAGATAAAGACATTTTTAAAGGAAGAATGTGATTTCGGATACAGAACAAGCATTTTTAAGAAGAGACTCAAAGGTGAAGTTTTTATAGAATCCGTAACTTTCAGACTGAATAAGAAACCGGTGCTTAAAACCGGTTACGGTGCAATAGAAGATGAACTTTCGGCTATTACAGACAGGAAAATTACCGTACAGGATGTCAGGGAAGCGGTGATAAAAATAAGAAGGTCGAAATTGCCGGATACGGCAGATATTGGCAATGCAGGCAGTTTTTTCAAAAATCCGGTTGTTTCCGAAACCGCTTTTTCGGAACTCAGGGAGAGATACCCCGAAATAGTGTCGTTCAGGCAACCGGACGGCAGGTATAAACTTGCTGCCGGCTGGCTGATTGACAAATGCGGCTGGAAGGGCAAAAGGGCAGGGGACGCCGGCGTTCATTCAAGGCAGGCTCTCGTGCTTGTCAATTACGGAAATGCTACCGGAGAGGATATCCTTAACCTTGCCCGGAAGATAGAACAGTCTGTTGTTGAAAGATTCGGAGTTAAGTTGGAAAGGGAGGTGAATGTTATTTAATTTTATTAATTTAGCATCGGTTTTTGGAGCAAAAAAGTATAAAAAGGTTAACAAATAATTGGAAAAGGTATAATGTTGAATGGCGTAATCAAATATAAAAAAGAAATACAAAAAATTTATGGATAACAAAGCAAAAAAATTATTGTTTGACATTCTTACTTCGATTAACAATATTGATACCTACATCGGAAAAGAAAAAATATTTGAAAATTATGAAAACAATCCGATGTTGCAAGATGCTGTGGAACGAAATGGGAAATGAATAAATATTTTCTTTTTCTATGTAAGAATCGTCAATTTTTCAATCAGGCTTTTATGCCGGGGAAATTTTGTTATCAGTTCTTCCCTGCGAGCAAGCTCAAAATCCTCAAAATCAAATCCCGGTGAGACGGTACATCCAACCAGTGAGAACGAATTATTAACAGTTACTTCGGCAGCAAACCAGAATCCTTTGGGTATAATAATTTGCAAAACTTCATTATTGTCGGGATTGCGGCCGGCTTTGATGGTCGTCAGTTTTCCATTTAAATCAATCATATAGAGCAGCAGCGGAGAACCGTCGTAAAAATGCCATATCTCGTCCGATTTGAGTCTGTGAAAAGCTGAAAATTCGTTACTTTTCAGAAGGAAAAAGATTGAAGTGGAGAACGCTCTGAAACTTGAATAGCGGTTGGGAAGATGCTTTTTACTTATCAATTCATCCGATCTGTAAACTTCTCTGAAATAACCGCCCTCAGGATGTTTTACAAGTTTCAGTTTTTTAATCCAGTATTGTGCCTGGTTATTCATTTCAGATTATTTTGCTTTCGGCAAGCAGTTTTTTCATTTGCTTTTGCAGTTCAAGAGCCTTTTCACCGGCTTTTTCTGCGAAATCATCTCCGTTTGAAGCAAAGATAATCCCGCGTGATGAATTTACAAGCAGGCCGCATTTATCGTTCATACCAAAGCGTGCAACCTCTTCAAGACTACCTCCCTGCGCTCCTACACCCGGTACCAGGAGAAAATGGTCCGGGACAATTTTCCTGATTTCTGTAAGAGCCTCTGCTTTTGTTGCACCCACGACATACATCATATTCTCTTTTGTGCTCCACTCCTGCGATTTACGAAGAACTTCCCGGAACAACTTTACGGAATCCTTATTCTCGAAATATTGAAAATCGGCAGCACCCTGATTGGATGTAAGTGCGAGCAGTATAACCCACTTATTTTCAAATTCCAGGAACGGTGTAACTGAATCTTTCCCCATATACGGTGCAACCGTCAAAGCGTCAAAGTCAAACACTTCGAAAAATGCTTTTGCATATTGCCTTGATGTATTTCCGATATCTCCGCGCTTTGCGTCAGCAATCGTAAATATTTCATCCCCGAAACTGTTCAGATAATCAATTGTCTTTTGCAGACTCTTCAAGCCGTCAACACCTCTGCTTTCGTAAAAGGCCAGATTGGGTTTGTAAGCAACAGAAAAATCAATGGTCGCATCAATGATTTTTTTATTGAATTCAAAAACCGGATCACCGGAATTCATCAAGAATGCCGGGATTTTTTCAATGTCGGAGTCAAGGCCCACACAAAGGAATGACTTTTTCTTTTTTATCAGATTAAAGAGTTGATTGTAATTCATCTTATGCTGTTTGTCAATAAATTATTAAAATAACCGCACGATTTTTTCTTTCAAACAATCTATATCCGATTGTGTTTGCTATAAATCAAATCGAACTTATTTCCAGCCGGTTTGAGTCAGGTTGAGCGAACTTGAAACCTGACGCAAAGACTATAGCGTCTGTTCCTAATTTGTACACAAGTCAGGTTGAGCGGAGTCGAAACCTGACCGGTATTCCCTCAAACTCTATAAACCTGCAAATCTCCCGGTTACTCAACACTCTCCTTCAGTCTTTCCGCATTTTCGGCCAGCTGAAGTTTATCAATCAATTCCTGAATGTCACCGTCAATTATTGATTGTAAATTATACAAAGTCAGGCCTATACGGTGGTCGGTGACTCTTCCCTGAGGCCAGTTGTATGTCCTGATTTTTGCCGAACGGTCACCGGTTGAAACCATTGTCTTTCTTTTTGAAGATACCTCATCAAGATATTTTTGGTATTCAAGCTCATAAATCCTGCTCCTCAAAACTTTCAGCGCCTTATCGTAATTCTTTATCTGCGATTTCTGGTCCTGACAGGTAGCCACAATTCCCGTAGGGATATGTGTCAGCCTGACGGCCGAATATGTTGTATTTACCGATTGTCCGCCAGGCCCGGAAGAACAATAAAGGTCTTTCCTGATATCATTGGGATTCAGTTCAATATCAAATTCATCAGCTTCAGGCAGAACTACTACGGAAGCAGCAGAAGTATGAATCCTACCCTGTGTTTCGGTCTTGGGAACACGCT
>Ga0256914_1004258_pt1 | contig 10847 bp, 5 predicted proteins | sample HulkmetaG_FD_191571 | JGI IMG/M metagenome (GOLD analysis project Ga0256914, IMG submission 191571) | Hydrothermal chimney microbial communities from Main Endeavour vent field at the Juan de Fuca Ridge, Pacific Ocean - Hulk | ecosystem: Environmental > Aquatic > Marine > Hydrothermal vents ...
AATACGGTCCTGGCCCGGGAGACTATGACTCCGAGCAGGGCGGCTACGGTCCTGGCGAGGGTGAGTACGGCTCCGAGCAGGGTGACTCTGATCCCGGTGAGGAGGGGTATGACCCTGAGCAGGGTGGAGATGTTCCTGCTGGAGAAGGGTACGACCCCGATGGTGGTAGCCAGGAAGGTGGCACCGATACAGCCGGGGTTCCGGTCGCAGGTTGACCAAGCGACAAGGGGTTCAGGTTCAATAGCCTTTTAGGCTGATTGATTCCTGAGACAGGGAAAAGGCCGGCTGTTCTGCAGTCGGCCTTTTTTCATTTCAAGCCTTGTGCAGCGTAATCTGTGTAAATGGAATTTCCCAGCCATTGATCGTGCAGGCATCGACACTCCAGCGGTTGATGGCGCGTTGCAGCTTCTGGTAGTTCTTGCCCATTTCACCGCTGATATCCATCAGCACGGTGAGGTCCAGTGATGAGGTGTTGGCTTCCATGAATTCGACCTGAAGTCTGATCAGGTGGTCGGAGTAGCCTTCCTTTTCAATTTGTTCCATCAGATGTTGATGAAGCATTTCCGGGATTTTTCGGGTGCTCGCTTCTTGCAGGTCGTAGGAAATGCCGACGACTTGTGACAGGCGAAAATTGGTAGAGAGATTTCTGGGTGCCAGTTCCAGGAAGGTCGCGGTGGGGTAGGTCTTGTGCGCACCCCCCTTATCGGTGAGTTCCACCAGTTCCAGCGAGATGCCGGTAACACGTGCAAAATAGCCATCGCTCAGTACCACCCAGTCGCCTCGGTGGCAGGGGAACCAGGGCTCGTCGTAATGCACCGGGCGTGATTTCATGTCGATTAAATGAGCGATTGGAACGCGTTGCCGCAATCCTGCAACCGGGTTTTCCAGACGGGTAAAAACATTGATCTGTTTGACCTGCCAGGGTAGCCCATCCATGATGATTCTTTCACCCTCACGGACGGAGCCGATGTTCAGGAACAGTTGAATCTGCTGCCAGTATCGCGGCAGGGTATGGGTAAGGGTCCAGCCAATGCCGATCAGAAAGAGAATGCTCAGACTCAGCAGCAGCCAGTCCTCGGCAAAATAGAAAACGAGGATGGGTGTAATCAGCAGTGATGCAAAGGTCAGTATTCTGTAGGAGAGGTCGAACAGCCGAATCTGAAAGCTGCGTTGCAGTTTGCTGAAGCCGGGCAGAAAGCGAATGATCAGTGAATAGATTATGCGTGATGCAAAAAATACAGCCAGCATGATCAATACAGCAGTGGCAAGATAGAGGCCGCGCTTCTGAAAGAAATCCTTGAGATAGCCCTGAGACTTTTCGGCAAACGAAATGTCGGCGCTGTTGATTTTATCCAGCTGCAGTCTGGCTGAGTTGAGCTGGCTTTCGATAATGCTTTTCTGGGTGGCCCATTTTTTCCGTGTCCTGGCCAGTTCTTTCAGCAGGAGCTGGTTCTTGCTGTGTTGCAGCAGGGTGTCGATGCTTTCCATGGCTTTTGTTGCAATGGGTAGGCGCTCTTCCAGGTTCGCAATACGCTCACGCAGTTCGGACTTTACCCGCACTCCGGTTGTCATCTGCTTCATTTCATCGATGGCGGGTTTGAGCAGTGCGAGAAATTCTTGCTGGAAATTGAAGGTGGCCTCCTGTGATTGCCAGAGTGATGACACATCCGTTCCGGCGGCCATGAATTCGAAATCCTGGGTAGCGGATGAAATTTCCTTTTCCAGCATCTCGAGTTTCTGCAACAAGGCTTTCTTGTGACTTTGGGTAACGGTCTTGCCGATCTCCTTGCGCAGGGCCTTTTCCTTCTTCCGCAGTGTTTTCTGCAACTTGATCGATGCGGTCAGCGCCTCCTGGGTGATGGTCAGATCCGGTGGCATATCTTGATTGGCTGCGGTAGCGGAAAACGACAGCAGCAGGAGTAAGATCAGCAGGCATCCAAGTGCAGATTTACGGATGCGGGCAGGGGTTGCGGAGACGGCAGGCGATTTACACGGCGGCATGCAGGTGTCCTCTGCTGTTGGCGCGGAATCGATGGAGTGCATACTCATGCTTGCTCCTGTGCTGGTGAGGCTTCTTCCTCCACCTTTTCCTCCTGCTCGGCCAGAATCAGCTTGGCAATGCGTCGGTACAGCGAATGAATGTGCTTGAAGCTTTCGATGACGTTGTTTTCCAGCCGGTAGGTCGCCATATGCCTGGGGGTATCGATGGTGACCCGTTGGGATAAATGCTGGCGGGTCTGTTCCATCATCTGATTGAATGTAGCCTTGGAGTTGTTGACTGCTTCGGCTTTTTCGAGATCGTCGTCGATGAGTGCCTGTAACGTCAACTCGCCGGTTTCGATCAGCTCGTCATGCAGCACCTTGAGCCGGTTCAGGGTTTCGGGGCTGATGTGCAGATCCTTTTGCAGGCGCTGCTTGCTGGCTTCGGTGATGCTGGTTTCGACCACGTCGCCGATGTTTTCCAGGTAGTTGGCCGCGCCAATAAAGCGATACAGCTGCTGGGGTTGTGGCTCGATCAGATTTTGCGTGGAGAGTTTGCCGAGAAAGCGGACGATGGCATCGTGCAGTGCATCGGCTTCATCGTCGCGCTGCTGCAGGGAGCGAATCCTCTCGTAGGTCCCCATGGTCAGGGCCGGGAGGCTGTCCCGGACCATATCCAGCGTATAGTCACCGAGTCGCTTCAGTTCCAGGCGGGTTCTGTCCAGTGCCATGCTGGGCTCATCCAGATAGTAGTCGTCGATATAGCGCGGTGTGGCGGCCGGGATTTCGGTGGTTGTTTTCACCGGGATGAGCCAGGAGACAATTCGTGCCAGTACCCCGGTAAAACCAATGAACAGCAGCAGATTGACGATATTGAACAGTGTATGCGCATTGGCAATCTGTCGCGGGGCATCGGCGGCCATGCGCGCAGTGCCTTCCAGATGCGTTGAGACGGGCGAGAATTGCGTGATGAAGGCTGCGAATTCCGGAATGAATCCGACCCATAGCAACACTCCCAGCACATTGAAGACGACATGAACGGTTGCGGCCTGTACCGCCTCTCGGGGTTTGCCGATGGCTGAGAGAATGGCAGTGACACAGGTACCGATGTTGGCACCCATGACCAGCGCAATCCCGGTCTCCAGATTGATGAAACCCTGGCTGGCGAGAATGATGATGATCCCGGTGGTGGCCGATGAACTCTGCACCAGCGCGGTAAAGGCCGCGCCCACCGCAATCCCGGCCAGTGGGTTCTGGATGTCACGCATCAGGTCGATGAAGGGCTGGTAGTTTCGCAGAGGCTCGGTCGCCTGCGACATCAGGTTCATGCCGAGAAACAGCAGGCCCAGCCCCAGTGTCATGGTGGCCAGGTGCTTGATGCGATGGTTGGATGCCAGCAATTCGGTGAAGAAGCCGAAGGCAATCATGAACATGGCGGCATGCGTGACCTTGAAGGCGATGATCTGGGCGGTAATGGTGGTACCGACGTTGGCGCCCAGAATCATGCCGATTGACTGGGAAAACGACATCAGCCCGGCGGTGATGAAGCTGACCACCAGCACGGTGGTTACCGATGAGGACTGAATCACTGCCGTCACCAGGGCTCCGGCGATGGCCGCCGTTACCCGATTGCGCGTCAGGCTGGCCAGCACCTGCTTCATGCGCCGCCCGGCTACCAGCGTCAGCGATTCGGTCATCACCTTCATGCCGTAGAGAAAGATGGCCAGGCCGCCGATCAAGGAGATGGCGATATTACCGAAGTCGAGTGTGGTCATGAGGCTCCGCTCCGTGGACGTTCAATCCGCACGCTCAGTGGCGCGTTGGTGTCCAGGTGGACATCGGTCTGCGGGAAGGCAATGACGATACCGGCTTCATTGAACTTGCGATTGATGGCCTCGTTGACCTCGCTGCGCGTGCGGGTACGAAACTCCATCGAGTCCAGATAGCAGCGCATACGCAGGTTCAATGCGCTATCGCCAAACTGGTCGAAGGTGATGAGAGGCTCGGGATCGTCGAGTACGCGGGGATGCTCCTTGGCAGCTTCGGCCAGCAGCTTGAGTGCCAGCGTTACATCGGCACCATAGGCAATGCCGACATCGATGGTAATGCGGTTGATCGGGTCGGACAGCGTCCAGTTGAGCAGGCGGCCGGTGACGAATTCCTTGTTGGGTACCAGCAGCTCCTGGCGCTCCCAGTCGCGGATCGTGGTAGCGCGAATGCGGATTCGGGAGACGGTACCAGTGGTCTCGCCAATGGTGACGACATCGCCGACCCGTATCGGGCGCTCGAACAGCAGAATGATGCCGCTGACAAAATTGGCCACGATCTCCTGCAGGCCAAAACCCAGACCCACACTCAAGGCCGCCACCAGCCACTGAATGCTGGACCACTGGGTGCCAATAATAGAGAAGGCCGCCGTGATGCCGACCGCAACAATGAAATACTGCGACAGCGTGGTGATCGCGTAGCGGGCACCGGCGTCGATGGGCAGGCGTTGCAGCAGCAGAATCTCCAGCAGGCCGGGAATATTCCGGGCTGCCATGATCGTGATGGCTGCTACCAGCATCCCGATGCCGATATCGGCCAGTGTGACCGGTACTTCGGTGGCAATCCCGTCGACCAGTTCGGTGGTGCTGAACGGCAGCTTGATGCTTTCGAGGAACTTCAGGGCCGGCAGCAGATCGGACCAGATGGCCCAGAAGCCGGCGATGCCGGCAATCAGCAGTAGCGTGCCGATAATGTGCTGCGCCTGATCGCTGAGATGCTCGTAGAATTCGACCGAGTCCTCTTCCTCCAGCCGCACGATCTCCGAATCGCACTCCTCGGTGTTGGCATCGTTCTGTTCCGCACGTCGCTCTGCCCGTCGCTTGAGCGCTTCGGCATAGGCGATGCGCCGTTTTTCAATGAAGATCCAGCGCAGGAACAGATCCTTGGCCAGTAACAGCAGCAGCATCAGCCAGATGGTATAGAGCAGTCGCTGTGTCAGCAGTCCGGCGGTGTAGTGATAGCCCAGAATCGACAGTACCGCGAGGCTCAATGGGGTCAGCATCACGATTGGAAACCAGAGAAAGCGTGTCTGGGTCAACCAGTTGCGTGGTCGTTTCAGTTGCAGGTAGGTGGAAATGGGGCTGTTGGCGTTGAGCATGCGGTAGGTAAAAACCATCAGGCCGAACATCATCACGATCAGCGCCGGGCGGCCGATGGCCGGAATCAGTGGCGTGAATTCCACGGCCAGCGTAAAGGCGATCAGGAAGGAAAGAGGCGCGGTGGCGTATTTCAGCCAGCGCAGCTCGGTCCAGAGTTTGCGGCGAATGCTGTTGGGCCAGTGGAAATGGCGGTGTGCCAGCCCATCCGGGCGACAGACCTGCCGCAGGAAGGCTACCGTGAACAGCACTGTGGCGGTTGTATAAAGGCCTTCGCTGAGAGCAGTTGTATAGGGTTCGGCGGAGGGGATGCGGCCCAGCCACCAGCCGGTGAATCCCAGCAATACCGGCCAGCCAGCGCTGCGAATGGCGGTGAAGTAGATGGCCTGCAGCGTGTGATAGTAGCGGTTGGTCTTGAGATGGGCGGCGGTCTGTCCCAGTGCCGCGATCTTGTGGTTGGCCAGCGGCTGGGAGAGCAGCATCAGCAGGCCCAGCAGCAGGCCGGATATCGGCAGAATGGGATTTTGCCGGAAGCCATGCTGGATATCGTTGAGGCTGTTGCGCAGACGTGTCGGGGAGAGCATCGTGGTGGCCGACTTCATCTTTTCCTTCAGATGCTTGAAGTTGACCGGCGTGGTGTTGCGTATCCAGAACAGCTTGCCGCGGATAAAGGCCTCAAAATCGGCGCTGGTGCGGGCGTATTCTGCCTCTGCCGTACTGAGTTCCAGCAATCGTGCCGATGCCTGTTGATAGGCATCGGCCAGTGATTCCAGCAACTGTTTCTGTTTTTCCAGCAGGCGGGTGATGTCCTGCTCCACAGCCTCGGAATCACTCCGGGACAGCTCGCTGGCCGGGATTTCTGCCATCAGTGCCCTGGCTCGCTGCTTGATGTCCAGTAATGATTCCAGCCGTGTATCGATGTCGATCTGGCGATCGGTGAGGTGGTTCATCGTCTCTTCATTGCTGCGCGGGTTGCTGGTGCGCTTGATGGAACGTACCGCCTCCAGCTTCTTGCGCAACATCCGTCCCATAGCATCGGTGGCGCCAAACAGCTCCAGGCGGCTGCGCACCGATTTTTCTCCATTGACGAGGTTCTTGATGTCCTGACGGAGACGCCGCAGCTCCGCCATGTTTTCTGCATCGGTCCTGATGACCTGATTGAGTTCCTCGCTCAGGTGGATGTTCTGCTCCGCCAGTGCCACAACCGGGCGGGGGGCATTCCGGAGCTGCTGTTTCTCCTGCTGCGCCTCGGCCACTACCTGCGTGCCGTGGGCCTGGCGCAGCTTTTCGATCTGCTGGTTCAGTTCGAACAATTGTGCTTCCAGCCAGCTGACTTCGGCATTGGCCAGCCGGGATTCATCGCTGAATAATTCGGATAGCAGCTTTTCGCTGCTCAGTTGTAGATCATAGAGGGTCAGTTCGGACTCGCGCTGTGCCAGTTGGGCGCGTAGTGCGGCCTTCCTCGCGGTACCAAGAATCTTCTCTTCACCCTCGATAGGCAGTGCGGAGATGTCCTGCTGCAATTTCTGGATGCGGGCATTCTGCTCGCCGATCAGGCTGCGCAGCTGACGCCGGGTGTCATTCCAGTGCGCCAGTGCCTGCTCCTTTTGCCGCGCTGTTTCCTGCAGGGAGTTGAGCTGGATGGCAGCTTGCTGGGCGAGTTTTTCCAGCTCTTCGAGCGTTGCCTTCTGTGGGATTTTCAGGCGCAGATTGGCGGGTACCCCGCTGCTCAGTCGCTTTTTGATGCGTTTGATCTGCTGTGGCGCGGTGTTGATGGTTTTTTCCAGCTCGCGGCGTTCATGCGCCAGATCTTCCCGTTGGCGTTGTGCTGCAAGCGCCTGGGTATAGGCCTCTACCACCCGTTTGCGGGTGTTTTCGTCCAGCGCCTGGTTCTCTTCCGCGGCCGTCTTGCTGGCGGTGATTTCATCAATCGTGTCAGGCCGGCGCTCGTTTTCGGCCAGGCCGGGAGCAACGTACAGGAAGCAGATGACGGCAAGGAAAGTCGGGACTAAGCGAGCGGCAAGGGCTGCGTTGAAGAGGGAACTCATCGTCCGATCATATTTCATGGGGGTGGAAAAGTTTAGCCCTGCTGCTATCGGCTTGTTGTTTTATGTCACATAAGGTTTGCGGTGGGTGTGATGAATCTCTAGAATCACGGCTTTTGTGTCTGCTGGAAAATATGTGTCCAGCATCCTGTAGCGCAGTAGTAACTGTCAGCTGCTTGAAGAGGTGAGCGACATGGCACGACAGCCTCGTAGTTGCCGCAATGCCAGCCTGGATCTGCTGGCGCGCAGGGAGCATTCGCGCTTCGAACTGATACGCAAGTTGAAGGATCGGGATTTCTCTCTGCAGGAAATCGAGGTCACGCTGGACGCCCTGGAGGCCGAAAACCTGCAGTCGGATGCACGCTATGCCGAGGCCTTTGCGCGGCAGCGGGCACAGAAAGGCAATGGTGCCAACAGGATTCGCTACGAGTTGAAGGAACGCGGTATCGATGACGAACTGATCATCATGGCGCTGGAACCCTGGCAGGATCAGTGGCTGGAGATTGCTGCAAGACAACATGAAAAACGCTTCGGGAAGCAGCCCGAAGACGTGAAAGAGCGCGCCCGGCAGACCCGCTATTTGCAGAGCAGGGGCTTCGGGTTCGATATTATCAGGCAGATCATTTCAGACTAACCTTATGAAAAGCAGTGCACAGATCAGACGGGCGTTTCTCGATTTCTTTGTAGAACGAGGCCATCAGGAAGTACCCTCCAGCTCGCTGGTGCCCGCGAACGACCCCACCTTGCTGTTTACCAATGCGGGCATGGTGCAGTTCAAGGATACCTTTCTGGGTGTGGAAGAGCGCCCCTACAAGCGTGCGACCTCATCCCAGCGATGCGTGCGTGCCGGTGGCAAGCACAACGATCTGGAAAACGTTGGCTACACTGCCCGCCATCACACGTTTTTCGAGATGCTCGGCAACTTCAGCTTTGGCGATTATTTCAAGGAAGACGCCATCAAGTACGCCTGGGAGTTTCTGACCGATATCTGCGGGCTGGCGCCGGAAAAGCTCTGGGTCACGGTATTTGAGGAAGATGATGAGGCTGCGGATATCTGGCTGAAGACGATTGGCGTCAGTCCCGAGCGTTTCAGCCGCATCGGCGCCAAGGACAACTTCTGGTCGATGGGCGATACCGGCCCCTGTGGCCCTTGCACCGAGATTTTCTACGATCATGGCCCCGAGGTGCCGGGTGGCCCGCCGGGAACGCCGGAAGAGGATGGCGACCGCTATATCGAGATCTGGAACCTGGTCTTCATGCAGTTCAACCGCGACAAGTCGGGTGAGCTGACGCCGTTGCCCAAGCCTTCGGTTGACACCGGCATGGGGCTGGAGCGGCTGGTGGCCGTATTGCAGGGTGTCCACAGCAATTACCAGATCGATCTGTTTCAGAGCCTGATCAGGGCGGCTGCCGAGGTGACTGGTGCGACTGATCTGGAACACGCTTCGCTCAAGGTTATTGCCGACCATATCCGTTCTTGCAGTTTCCTGATTGTCGATGGCGTGCTGCCTGCCAATGAAGGGCGTGGCTATGTGCTGCGACGGATTATTCGCCGTGCCGTGCGTCATGGCCACAAGCTGGGCTGCGACGACCTTTTCTTCCACAAGCTGGTACCGACGCTGGTTGCCGAGATGGGCGAGGCCTACCCGGAACTCACGGTAGCTGCCGATCAGGTGGCACAGGTGTTGAAGCGGGAGGAGCAGCGCTTTCAGGAGACTCTGCACAAGGGGATGGGGCTACTGCAGGAGGCGATTGCCAAGGCAGGGGATGGCGTGCTCGATGGTGATACGGCGTTCAAGCTCTATGATACCTACGGCTTTCCCGTCGATCTCACCTCGGATGTAGCGCGTGAGCACAATCTGAGCGTTGATATGGCCGCTTACGAGAAGGCCATGGAGGCGCAGCGCAGCCGAGCCCGTGCAGCCAGTCAATTTGATGTGGACGATGACAGTGCCGCTATCAGAGCACTGGGGCTGGTAACCGAATTCGTCGGTTACGACCATCTGCAGGACAAGGCGAAGATTCAGGCATTGATTACCGGTGGCAAGCCGGTGGATACGCTGGCCGAAGGCGAAGAGGGCGTGATTTTGCTGGCCGAAACCCCGTTCTACGCCGAGTCTGGCGGGCAGGTGGGTGATCAGGGTGTGATCAGTAGCGCCGATGGCGCCGAATTTGCCGTTACCGATACCCGCAAGCAGGGTGATACCTTTGCCCATGTCGGCAAGGTGACTCGGGGGCGTTTTGCTGTCGAGGATGAGGTGACTGCCGAGGTGGATGCGCAGCGCCGTCAGGCCATCGTGTTGCATCATTCTGCAACCCACCTGATGCATGCCGCCTTGCGCAGCGTGCTGGGCGAGCATGTGCAGCAGAAAGGTTCGCTGGTGACACCGGAGCGGCTGCGCTTCGACTTTTCCCATACTGCACCGGCCAGCGCCGAGGAGCTGCGGCAAGTCGAGCGGATGGTCAATCTGGAGATTCGCCATAACCGGGCGGCGGATATTCGTGAAATGTCGATGGATGAGGCGAAGCAGGCCGGTGCAATGGCGCTGTTTGGCGAGAAATATGGCGACAAGGTTCGGGTCGTCAATATCGGTTTTTCCACCGAGCTGTGTGGTGGTACGCATGTCGAACGTGCCGGGGATATTGGCTTGTTCAAGATTATCTCCGAATCGGGTGTGGCGGCCGGTGTGCGACGCATCGAGGCAGTGACCGGGGATGCGGCACTGCAGCTGATTGAGGCGCAGGAATCGCGTCTGGCTCAGATTGCGGCCATGGTGAAATCGGATGCCGGCAACGTCGAGGCCAAGGTGTCACAGCTGATCGAGCAGGAGCGCGCATTGGAGCGCGAGATCGCTGCGCTGAAAAGCAAGCTGGCGTCGCAGGCGGGTGCCGATCTGGCCGGGCAGGCGCAGGATGTGGCTGGCATCAAGGTATTGACGGCCAAACTGGAAGGCGCCGATCCCAAGTCGTTGCGTGATATGGTGGATCAGCTCAAGGACAAGCTGGGCAAGGCCGTGATTGTGCTGGCGGCGGTCAACGGTGACAAGGTGAGCCTGATTGCCGGGGTAACCAAGGCCGAAACCGGCAAGCTCAAGGCGGGGGAACTGGTGAACCTCGTTGCGCAGCAGGTAGGTGGCAAGGGCGGCGGCAGGCCAGACATGGCGCAGGCGGGTGGCAACAATCCCTCCGGGTTGGACGCGGCGCTGGACGCTGTACCGGCCTGGGTTCGGGACAAGATGGCGGGCTGATCACAATGGCATTGATTGTACAAAAATATGGTGGTACCTCGGTTGGTACGGTCGAACGCATTCAGGCGGTGGCGGATAAATTGATCAAGACCCGGCGGGACGGCAACGATGTGGTTGTGGTCGTCTCGGCCATGAGCGGCGAGACCAACCGGCTGGTGTCCCTGGCGCGGGATATTGCCGGTCACCCGGAAGGTCGGGAGCTGGACGTGCTCCTCTCCACTGGTGAGCAGGTCACCATTGCACTGCTCTCCATGGCGTTGGCGGCCAAGGGTGTCGAAGCACGCTCCTACACGGGCGCACAGGTGAGGATTCTCACCGACAAGTCGCACAACAAGGCACGCATTATCGATATCGATCAGCAACGCGTCAGGGAGGATCTGGATGCTGGCAGGATCGTCGTTGTTGCAGGCTTTCAAGGCGTTGCGGAATGT
>Ga0256914_1004259_pt1 | contig 10846 bp, 8 predicted proteins | sample HulkmetaG_FD_191571 | JGI IMG/M metagenome (GOLD analysis project Ga0256914, IMG submission 191571) | Hydrothermal chimney microbial communities from Main Endeavour vent field at the Juan de Fuca Ridge, Pacific Ocean - Hulk | ecosystem: Environmental > Aquatic > Marine > Hydrothermal vents ...
TTCTGTATCATTCCATCCTCTATGAGTTAGTCCAAGATTGGATTCATGATCCCAACTATTCTCACGGGCTCTTGTTGCCCCTTTTTTCCGCCTATTTTATCTGGCTTAATCGCGAGGAACTGGCTAAGACCCCCATCAGGCCTTCTCTGAGCGGCTTATTGGTCCTCTTGGTTGGCCTAGGTCTTTTACTCCTAGGCTGGATCGCTGGTGAATATTTTACGCAACGCCTTTCTTTTTTGGTCGTCCTTTTCGGGGGGTTGCTTTTCCTCCTGGGCCGGCCTTGGGTGAAAAAACTGGCCTTCCCTTTGGGGATCCTAGTCCTTGCTATCCCTATCCCTTATGTGATCTATAATGCCTTGACCTTTCCCTTAAAGCTCTTCGCCTCCAAGATGGCCACCAACCTCCTCCAATTGGTTGGCCTTTCGGTCTATCGAGATGGGAATATCATTGTCCTGCCTAATATGGTCCTTGAGGTGATCGATGCCTGTAGCGGTATCCGCTCCCTCATTTCTCTCCTGGCCGTTTGTGTCATTTTGGCCTACTTCGTGCGTCGGTGGGTATATCGTATTCTTCTGATCCTCCTCTCGGTCCCCATCGCCATCGGTGTAAATGTCCTACGCGTTTTTGTCACCGGTATCCTTTCCTATAAGTTCGGTAAAGAGGCGGCGGAAGGTTTTTTTCATACCTTCTCCGGCCTTTTGGTCTTCATGATCTCCATTGTTCTTATTGGCATCATTCACTACTGGGTTAGGAATCGATGATCAAAAGGGCGCTTTTCTTAACGATAATCTTGGTCTTGTTTTCCTTTGTCCTAAGGGCGGTGAGCACCCAGCACCCTGTGCCTTTAAAGAAGAGCCTGGCTGAATTCCCTTCGGTGATCGATGGCTATCGCGTGGCAGATCGCGAAGAGATGGACAAAAGGGTCATAAAAGTCCTCGGGGTTGATGATTATCTGATGTGGACTTACTGCCGGAATGGCTTTTGTATCGACCTTTACATAGGTTACTTTACCCAACAAGAAAAGGGGGCGATGATCCATTCCCCCAAACATTGTATGCCTGGCGGAGGTTGGGCCCCGATCTCTTCAAAGATCATCACCATCAAGACCAAAGAAGGTACCTACCGAATCAACCGTTATTTACTCCAAAAAGACGAAGACAAGATCCTAGTCTATTATTGGTATGAGGGCCGGGGCCGGGTGGTGGCCGACGAATTGCATGATCGACTCTATCTCTTGTGGGATCGTCTCATTCGGAGGCGTACAGACGGGGCCTTGGTAAGGCTCATTGTCCCCTATACCCCGGAGAACGAAAGGCGTCTTCAGGAATTTACCAAGGCCCTTTTTCCTATCCTCAAAGAATATCTCCCTAGTTAGGCCACTTAAGGAGCATGGCCTGGGCCACTTCCCGGGCCTTTTCAGACCCTACCAAGAGCTCGACCAACTTGAAGGCAAAGGGCAGAGCCGTCCCGGGGCCTTGACTGGTGACTATATTTCCATCGACAACCACCGGCTCGTCGGCCAATTCGGCCCCGGTCAGTTCTTCTTTAAGGCTGGGATAGATGGTAGCCCTTTTACCCTTAAGCACCCCGAAGGCGGCCAAGGCCCCTGGTGCGGCACAGATGGCCGCACACATCTTGCCTTTTTCCTGCATCTTATTGATGAGCTCTTTCACCCGCGGGTCTTTCTTGAGATTGGCCACCCCCGGAAGCCCACCTGGTAAGATGACCAGATCCAGTTCTTCTGGATCTAATTCATCGATGGTCACATCCGGGACGATTTTGACCTCCCGGGCGCTGGGGACCGGTTCTTTTTGCAGCCCGGCGATGAGGACCTCAACCCCTGCCCGTCTGAGGACATCGATGACCGTGACCGCTTCTAGTTCCTCATAACCCGGGGCTAACAAGATGGCTACCTTGGGCATCGCCTACCTCCTTAAAGAATGATTATCTTTAGAGGCAAAAGATGGTTCCAAAAAGAGGAGTGTGTATGCAAGTTTTATTTCTTACCACAGATGGCTTTGAAGATACAGAACTTTTGTGTCCTTACTATCGCCTAAGAGAGGCCGGGTATCAGGTTGACATTGCCGCCCCGGAATGGGGTGAGATCACTGGGAAACACGGATATAAAGTCCATGCCAATCTGGCGGTGAGCGAGGTCTCGCCTGATCCTTACAAACTGCTCTTTATCCCCGGGGGCAAGGCCCCTTCAGATCTGAGGCTCATCCCAGAGGTGTTAGATCTGGTGCGTGCCTTTCACCAGCAGGCAAAACCCATTGCCGCCATCTGTCATGGCCCTCAGGTACTCCTTTCTGCCGGGATCTTGAAAGGCCGTCGGGCCACCTGTTATCACAAGATCGCTAGAGAGTTACAAGCCAACGGGGTAAATTATCTGGACACCGAGGTCGTCATCGATGGGAATCTTATTACCTCAAGGGAGCCCGCTGATCTCCCGGCCCTAATGAAGACCATTCTTACCATCTTGGGAGGAACCGAATAAAAAAGACAGGACCTGTTCAGAACACCTTCCGAACAGGTCCTCCGGGAGATCTATTTTTGATTCGTGGTCGTATTTTGCTCAGTAGTTGTCGTCGACGAAGTGGTACTTGGTGGAGTAGGGATATTTTCGGTCGTCTTTGGGGCCGTGGCCTTTTCCGGGGTGGGTTTTTCAGGCATTGGTCCTTCTTGTGGGGTAGGTGGTGCCGTAGGCGTAGGGATGGTCTCTTCCACTGCCGGGGCCTTTTCCATTAAGGAACTGGTCGATTTCTTGGTAGAGAGATAGGTCAGGGCCAAAGAGGTGACGAAAAAGACGATGGCCAAGGCAGTGGTTACTTTGTTTAAAAAGGTTCCCGGGCCGGCCCCACCGAAGATGGCCTGGCTGCCGGTAAAGACCGCCCCGATCTCCGAGCCTTTACTGACGTTGACCAAGACCACCCCGATCAAAAAGATACAGGCAATGACGTGAATAATGACCAAGACCGTAAACATCTATTCCATCCTCCCAAAACGGACGATTCTGGCAAAGACCTCCGGCGACAACGAGGCCCCACCGACCAAGGCCCCGTCGATGTCCGGTCGGGCCATAAGTCCTACAACATTTTCTGGCTTTACGCTACCCCCATAAAGAATTCTGGTGGCCTCGGCAAAGTCTTTTCCAAACATATCCGCCAAGATCTGTCGACAAAACTCATGGGCCTCTTGGGCCTGTTCCGGGGTGGCCGTCTTGCCGGTGCCAATGGCCCAAACCGGTTCATAGGCCAGTACCAGACCTTTGAGGTCCTTAGCCCTAAAGCCTTTGAGTCCTTCTTTGAGCTGCCGTTCCAAAATTGCCAAGGTCTGGCCGGCCTCACGTTCTTCTAGCTTTTCACCAATGCAGAGTATCGGGGTCATTTCATGCCGAAGAACGGCCTCGATTTTGCGCCTGATCATCTCGTCTGTCTCCCCAAAGATGTGCCTTCGTTCCGAATGTCCTAGGATGACATAGGTGACCCCGATTTCCGCCAGCATCTTCGGGGAGACCTCGCCGGTAAAGGCCCCTTCCTCTTCCCAATGACAATTCTGGGCCCCTAAGACGATATTGCTCCCCTGAAGGGCCTTGGACACGGCATCTAAGGCGGTAAAGGGCGGGGCGATCATGATCTCTCGTTCGGTCTCTTCGGCCACCAAGGGTTTAAAGGCCTCTACATAGGCCAGGGCTTCGTTTACGGTTTTGTACATCTTCCAGTTACCGGCGATCAAAGGCCTCCTTTTCATTACCCACCTCCTGCTAGCTTCTTTTTTCAAGGGCAGCCACTCCGGGAAGCGTTTTGCCCTCTAAAAACTCCAAGAAGGCTCCGCCTCCGGTGGAAAGATAGGAAAAGGCCGTGGCTACTCCGGCCTCTTTCAAGGCTCGAAGGGTATCTCCCCCACCGGCAATGGTGACTGCATTTGAGGCCGCTATACGGCGGGCCAGGGCAACGGTGGCCTTGGCAAAGGCCGGGTTTTCGAAAAGCCCCATCGGGCCGTTTAAGACGATGGTGCCCATCTGGGAGAGGGCCTCGGCAAAATAGCTCACCGTCTCCGGGCCCAGATCATAGGCAGCTTTGTCCGGAGGGATCTGTTTGATGGAGACCGCTTCTCCGGCAGTAGATTCCTGGCTTTCGGCTATTATTACATCCACCGGGAGATAGACCTTGACCCCGGCTCCTTCGGCCTCGGTAAGCACCCGGCGCGCCTCTTCCAGATATTCTTCTTCACAAAAGGAACGCCCAACCTCAAGCCCCAGGGCCTTAAGAAAGGTGTTGGCCATCGCCCCCCCGATAAAGAGTTTATCAATCTTGGGAAGGAGGTTGGTAAGCAGGCCGATCTTGGTCGAGACCTTGGCCCCGCCGATGACCGCCGCCACTGGTTTGACCGGGGAGGTAAGGAGTTGGGAGAGATATTTGATCTCCCTGGCCAGACAAAACCCGGCCGCGCATTCGGTGATATATTCCGTCACCCCTACCACCGAGGCATGGGCCCGATGCGAAACGGCAAAGGCGTCGTTTACGTATACCTCAGCGAGCTTGGCCAGGGCCTTGGCAAACTCCGGGTCGTTTTTGGTTTCTCCTTTATGGAAACGGAGATTTTCAAGGAGCAGGACCTCGCCCTCCCTAAGTTCCCTGACCATCTCTTCTACTTCCGGGCCGATACAATCCGGAGCGAATTTTACTTCTTGGCCTAGGAGTTCTGAGAGCCGCTTGGCCACCGGGGCCAAAGAAAATTCGGGTCTTCTTTCCCCCTTGGGCCGTCCGAGGTGTGAGCACAAGATGACCCTGGCTTGAGCCCCTTGGGCATATTTGATCGTGGGGAGACTGGCCCTAAGCCTGGTGTCATCGGCTACCTGGCCTTCTTTAAGGGGGACGTTAAAGTCCACCCGGATCAAAACCCGTTTTCCTGAAAGATCGAGTTGATCAACAATCTTCACCCTCCCACCCCCTTGGTCCTTTCTCGCCTAAGGATCGGCGAGGGGTTAGATCATTTTTTGGGCGATATGGAGCGTAAGCTCGCCGAGCATATTGGTATAAGAACCAAATTCGTTGTCATACCAGCCATAGATAACGGCCTGGGTCACCGGGACCTCTACCTCGGCACAGGTAAGGCCTTTTAATTGTTCGGCCCCTGGCCCGCAGGCCTTGGTCAGATCCACCCGGATGACCGCCGTCCGGGTATGGGTCTCCGAGGCCTCGATGATGGCCGCGGCCTTGGGATAACCGATAATGTCGCTTGAGACGTTTTGTTCCTCGGTATAGATCAGATAGTCTTTGTAGGGACCTTCTGCGGCCTTTCTGTAGATTTCATTAATTGTTTGGCGCGTAATACGGTTTTCAAGGCTCTCATCCTGAATATTGACCACCAGGACAATCAAACTCCCAGTCGAAGTGGGGATACGCACACTCTCTGCGATAAAGCCGATCTGTTTCATCTCCGGAATAACCAACGATAAGGCCTTAGCCGCCCCGGTAGTGGTCAGGATGATATTGTTAAAGATGCTCCGTACCTTACGGAGGTCCGTGGCCCCGGCCTTGGGCACCCGATCAAGCACCGATTGAGAGGCCGTGGCCGCGTGAACAGTGACCATCGAGGCCGAAAGGATACGATGGGCCCCAAAGTGATCGAGCAGGGGGCGTATCATATAGGCCAGGCAAGTGGTGGTACAGGAGGCCGCGGAGATGACCTTATGTCTCTCCGGGATATAATCGTCTTCATTGATGCCGTAGACCACGGTGACGGTATCCTCAGGGAAACCTTTGCCCTTGTCCTTGATCTTAAAAGGGGCAGAGAGCAAGACCTTTTCCGCCCCTGAGGCCAAGTGCCCCCTAAGGGCCCCTCCTGGGGCATCGGCCTCCACTGTCGGATCGCGAAAGCGCCCGGTGGCATCAATGACCAGTCTTACGCCGTAGTCCTTCCAGCCGATCTCCGCCGGATTCCGATGTTGGCGCAGAATACGGACTGGCACCCCATCTATCCTCATGGTCCCTTCGGCCTCGTTCAGATCTTCGATGACCCGCGTGCCCCGATGGCCATAAAGATAGACCGGGAGCCAACCATAGGTGCTGTCTTTTTCGATATAATTGGCAATGTCCTGAAGTGAGGTCCCGGCCTCTCGTCCTAGGTTGACCACAATCTCTTGAAAGGACTTGCGGGCAATGTGATGCCACAGGGTAAGTTTGCCTATCCGACCGAGTCCGTTTATACCCAACTTTATGGGTAAAGGTTCGGAAATCTGGATCATCTTCCCCCCTCCTTGTTAAAAGACATTTACACTAGGCAATCCAGTGACCTTTCGGACGGGATGACGCCCGAGATAGATACGACCATTGACTCCATCGATACTGATCCAATCTCCCTTACGGAGGATGTGTGTGTTCAGGCGGGCAAAACCTTGATCTTCGTATACTACCAGTTGTTCGCAACCGACCACACAGGTCTTGCCGAGCCTTGAGGCCACAATGGCAGCGTGCGAGGTCTGGCCTCCGCGGGCGGTGAGCAGACCATCGGCCACACTGATCTCCTTGATGTCATCCGGCACGGTGTCAAAGCGGACCAGGATGAGCGGGGTGTTTGGATCTTCCCGCCGGAACTCTTCTATGTCTTCCAAGGTAAAGACCACCCGCCCGGAAAGGGCCCCACCGGAGACCCCGATCCCTCGACCGATGAAGGATCTTTCTAACTCCGGCGTGGGGACAAAGAGCTTGATGGTCGGGCGTTCCTCCTTGGTGACCATGTCTCGGCTCTGAAGAATAAAGAGTTTGTCCCGAGTGGGGCCTTCAAAGGTAAACTCGATCTCCTGGTGGGACCATTTCTTCTCGTAGACAAGATATTGGGCGATCTCAAAGAGGGCCTGATAGATCTCAGGAAATTTTTCCTCAAGAGAGGGTTCTTCCTCTCGCCCTTCGCGTTTTTTCTGCTCGATGGAGATGGGATAGGTCATCACCAGACCAGAGACGATGTCTTCCCCTTGGTTACCCGGGGTATAGTCACCCCAAAGGGCCACCCGAGAAAGCTTACCGTAAGGCGGAGCGGTAAAGAGGACGCCAGTACCAGACTCAAGGGAGAGATTACCGAAACTCATGGCCTGGACGCAGACCGCCGTGCCCCAATAGTCTGAAATACCCATAATCTCTCGATAGGCCCTGGCCTTTTCCGCATTCCAAGAAGAGATCACCAGCTCAATCGAGATGAGTAACTGCTCCCACGGGTCATCGGCGATATGGATCCCGGCCTCAAGGACCCGTTTTCGGTACTTGAGGGCAAGCTCTTTCATCTGTTCACCGGTAAATTGGCGTTTCTTCTTCACTCCGTAATAAGACTTGTGCTCGCGCATGAGACGATTGAAGATGTCTCGTTCAAGGCCGTGGGCCATCCCCCAGCTCTGGACAAAGCGGCGATAAGTGTCCCAGGCGAACCAGACCTTCCCAGTCCTCCGCGCTAGGCCCTCGATAATTTCCGGGTTACTCCCTACGTTCAAGATGGTGGCCATCATTCCAGGCATGGAGATGGCTGCCCCGCTTCGCACGGAGAAAAGGAGCGGATTCTCTTTGGAACCGAATTTTTTCCCAGTCTGCCTCTCTATGGCCGCCAGCGACTCCTTGACCTGGCGTAAAAAGTCCTCATAGGTGCGCTGGTATTTTTTGATTACTCGCCAGCAACGAAAGACCTCGGTGGTGATGATAAACCCTGGTGGTACCGGGAGATTGAGTTGGGTCAGGAGATAGAGGTTAAACCCCTTGTTGCCCAAATGGATGAGGTCGCTGGTTAGATTGTTAGGTTCATGGAGGAGACAGATGGTTCGTGCCGGATCATAGGTCATCAAGAGATCAAGGTCTTCCTGGGAAAGACGACTCCGTTGGTCAACCAAGGTCTGGTAAAGCTTGGTCACGAAATTGTCCAAGGCCTGCAGGGCAAAGGCACAGGCGATGAGGTCGCGCAAAAAACGTTCAGAGACCTGGTGATAGAGTTCTTCGTCGGAGAGTTCTTCGTGTCCGGCTACATATTTGGGCAGGAGGTTTTTGCGCCCTAGTTGACGGAGAATGATGGCCAAGTTTTCCCGATGAGGGCTTACGTAATAGACCTTGATGATGTCCTTTACTCCTTCAAGCAACCCACGGAAGATGTCTAGATATTGGGTGTAAGTAAAGCGCCTGATGCCAAGAGAGGCCTCAAGCAGGCTCAAGTAGGTATTGAATTTTTTGGAGCTTATCCCCTCAAGGTGTAAGGCCCGCCGGAAGTAGCGCAATATCTTTATGATTTTAAAAAAGGTCGTGCGCGTGATGAAGGGAAGCTCTACTGAGGAGACCAAGTTTTCAAAGAAGGCGTTGGCCAGGGCCTCAAGGCGGAAGGTAAGCCCCAGGGCGTCGAATTTCTTTTCATGATACCGCCCGTACATCGAGGGGATATCGGCGGCGATATGGCGCTTGAAATAGATGTCTTCCCTCGGGGTGAATTGCTCCGGGCTTAGGATGATCTCTTTGAGATACTCAAGATAATCCAGGATGACCTCGAGCTGTTCTTCCTGGCTCCCATTTTCCATGACCTCAAGGAGTCGGTCGATCCCTTCAAAGCCCCAGGCCTTTGCCTGTTCCAGGAGAGAGCGCAATTCTTGGACACCGAAGGTGTATTTTTGGACCTCAAGTTGATACATCCGAATGAGGAGGGCTACCCGCCGCTTCTCTTGCTCAGGCCCCGGGACCTCGGAAAGGATATCTTGGACTTCTTTTTCCGAAAGTTTAAGGAGGTCTTTTATCTTCTGGAGCCCTGCCTTTTTAAAGAAGCTCTTTAGGATTTCGTGTACCGGATCAACAAAGGGGCCACTTTCTGATAAACGGGCAAAGAGCTCTTCCGGGATAAAGGACTTCAATGGTTTTTTATCCTTGGTCAGCCAGAACTGGAAGATGGCCTCGATGAAGTTAATGATGAGGTTTGAGCTCTCCACATGGCTTTGTTTACGGAGAAAATGGATGAGTTCGTCTTTGCGGGCGTGTATTTCATCAAGTTCAGTGGAGACATCCCGCAAAAGCCCCTCGGCCCCGATCTCGTTGTAATAGACCGGTAACAAGCGGCAAAACTGCTTGACCAGGTTGTATACCGGCTCGATTTCGCTGTTTAGGAGACGGGAGACATCCTTCTGAAAGAGGTCTGTATCCCGAATGCAGGTGCCAGCCAGTTTGAGATTGATGATCAAGGCCGAAAGGAGGGTAGTACACCATTTGGGGTGATGGACGATGATCTCCAGCCAGGTCCGGATATTGAGTAAGTGAACAGGATTGTAAATAAGATGCCATTCCCGATCGACCCCTTTGATCTCCGGGGGTTGGAACCCGAAACGAACTACTTCCTCTAAAAAGAGCTCGGCCAGGCGTGGATCTCCCCGATCAAGGATCTCAAAACCCATGTTCTTGATGCATTGCAGGGCAGTCCAGGGATAGCGTCGGATATTCTGGCGCAGGAGGACAAAGGTGCGCATGATGAATTCATCCAGGGTCTCGGCGGGCTCCCTGCGGATCATGGTTATCAATTCTCGGTTTATCTCCCGCAGGGCCTCTTCATGGATTGGGGCCAACCCTGGTGTTTCTACAATGCGGAAGAGAAAGATGATCTTGATGTTATGAAATGGGTCTTCAGGCGAGGTGCCTTTGGCCAAAGAGGCGATTTTTTCCGGGAGTTCTTTATAAAAGCGGACCAGGTCTAAGTAGTCTGGAAAATCTAGGAGCCTTTCTAGACTTTTTTTATCTTTTGGTCGAGAAAAGATCTCTTCCAATTGGTCAAGATAGGCCCGCAGGGTCTTGTGTGAGACAGGCTCTATCAGATGGAAATAGTCTCCCCCTTTTTTGAACTGAGGGGTGTATTCTTCTTCTACCCAAGAAGAAGGATCCGGCTGGGAGAGCCAATATTCGTAAGTGAGTCTCAGGGAGCGGTAAATGAGATCAATCAGCTTTTCTAAAGAGGCCTCCTCCGGAAGCTTGGCGGCCAAGACCTTGGCCAAGCGTTTAAACGAATGATAGCTCAGGAAAAAAGTAAGCAAGACCTCGTCGGGGAGTTTGGCCAATCTTTCAAAGATTTCCTCAAAGACCGGCCAAAAGGACAACAGTTGTTCTTGATATAGTTTTTCTGCGGCCTTCTCCAGAAGGGAAAGGATCCCTTCTGCGGCTTGACGCCAAAGGTCTTTTTGTTCTGTTTCGGTAAAGGTCTTGAGAAAAATCTCGACGATGACCCTGAAGGCCTCGGGTCCCCTTTTTTGGAAGGCCAAGATACGAAAGTTCTTGAGGGCAAAGGAACGCAAGTCATTTAGGACCAATCGCCAATTGCGGAAGGGATGATTGACCTCGCGGATTAATTCATAGGCCTGTTTTTCCAGGCCCTGATAGCCGGAGACCGCCTCAAGCAAGACCCAATGAGTAGAGTCTATAGGGAATTCCTTGACCGCTGTCTCCTGTAAGTTGGCTATCAGGGCCTTGGAGGTAAAGCTTTGGGTTTCCATACCCTATTCTATACCTTTTTAGATTCCATGTAGAGGATTAAATCAAGGACACGATTGGCGTATCCCCATTCATTATCATACCAGGCCATCACCTTGACCAAAGTCCCTTGGATGACCCTGGTACACAGGCCGTCGACAATGGAGGAGTGCTGGTCACCCAAAAAGTCGGTAGAGACCAGAGGTTCTTCGGTATAGGCCAGGACGCGACTTTGGGCCTCTTTCAAGGCTTGGTTTACCTCAGAGACCGTGGTTTCTTTTTCTACTTCTACCACCAAATCTACCAGAGAGACATCCGGCGTAGGAACACGGACCGCGAGACCGTCGAATTTACCCTTTAGCTCGGGAATGACC
>Ga0256914_1004260_pt1 | contig 10845 bp, 6 predicted proteins | sample HulkmetaG_FD_191571 | JGI IMG/M metagenome (GOLD analysis project Ga0256914, IMG submission 191571) | Hydrothermal chimney microbial communities from Main Endeavour vent field at the Juan de Fuca Ridge, Pacific Ocean - Hulk | ecosystem: Environmental > Aquatic > Marine > Hydrothermal vents ...
TGCTACTGGGCACCGGCGGCAACACCGGCAGCCAGTCGGCGACGCTGATCGTCCGGGCCCTGGCCACCCGCGACATCGACCTGGGCGACTGGCCGAAGGTGCTCCTCAAGGAGCTGGGGGTGGGCTTTTTGCTGGGCGTCACCCTCTCGGCCCTGATAGCCGCCAAGGTGGCCTTCGACGGCTACCTGGGGGTGACGCCGGTGGTAGCGCTGGCGCTCTTCCTGCTGGTGATAGTCGCCGACCTGGCCGGGGCGCTGCTGCCGCTAGCGCTGGAAAAGATAGGGCTCGACCCGGCCCTGATGTCCAACCCCTTAATCGCCACCATCTCCGACGTCTCCGGGCTGATCATCTACCTGAGCGTCGCCCGGATCATCCTGGGGATCGGCTAGAACCAGCGACCTCGAGCGGGAAACCCGGGGAACGCGGCGGGCGCAGAAACAAAAGAGAGCGGCCGTCCGGCCGCAAAACGAAGCGCCAGCGGCCTCAAAGGCGGCGGGCGCTTCGAACTCTTTTCAATGCTGCCGGCTCAGCGTAGCCGCAGCAGACGGCCGTCGCCGGGCTGGACCGCGACCGTGAGAACTCCGCCGGAAACTTCGAACTCGCTACCGTCGTAAACGTCGCTCGCGACGCTAGCGCCGGCCCAGGCGGGGTCGAGGGTGAGCTGGACGTTCCGGGTCGCCAGAACGTCGGTGTTGACGACGAAAACGTAACGCGCTCCCTGCGGACCGGTGTAGGCGAAGGCCTCGCCGAAGCCGGCCTGGGGGCGGTGGGCGTCGTCGCGCTCGATCGCCAGCAGCGTATCGCCCATCGCCCGGACCTTGGCGTTGATGCGCCGGGCCTCGGCGAGCAGCGCCGTCGGCTGGTAGTCGGCGTCGCGCAGGCCGTGGACCCAGCTTTCCGACTGGTAGAGGAAGTAGAAGATGCCCTTAGCGCCGTGGGCCAGGGCGGCGAAGACCTCGAGCCGCAGTTCCGCGGGCTCGGGCATCCGCCAGTAGTGGGGGTGCTCCGGCGGAATCGGCTCGAAGGCCTGGACGATGACCCACTGGGGCACGCCCGGCACCTCCTCCCGGCTCATGTCGAGGTACTCGAAGTAGGTGGGCTGGTCGGCCCCGCCGGCAAAGCTGCCGTCTTCTTCGCTGCCCCGTGGCCAGGCGTCGGAAAAGTCGCCTATCTCCTTGTCCTCGGCCAGCGGGTAGACGTCCATGAAGAGAACGCGGCTGTGCATGCCCTCCTGCAGGGCGGCCATGTTGTTCACGTCGGCCCATGAGGAAAGGCCGTAAGCGCCCGGGTGCTCGCGCTCGACGAAGGCGCGGGCCTTGCCGAGCTGTTCGGGCTTGACCGTCTGGCCGTCCGGACCCGGCGCCCCCTCGGGCACCGGCTCGTCGAAGAGAACGTAGCCGAGAACCGCCGGCGACTCTTTATAGAAGTCGAAGTAGTCCTGGGCGGCCGCCTGGTAAATCTCGGACTCGCTGATTTCTGCGCGCGTCTCCGCCAGCAGCCCCTGGACGTGGCCGAGGGGCATAATCAGCTTAACGCCGGCCTTCTCCGCCTCCTCGAGCATGGCCGCCAGCACCTCCCGGTACCGGTCGCCGTAGGCGATGGGGTCGATGACCATGACCGCGGTGTTGAAGCCCTCGGCCGCCAGGTCGCCGAACTCGCGGGCGTAGGCGTCGCGGGCGGTTTCCGGGTCGCGGCGGAAGTCGGTTGGGTAGTCTTCGTCGGCAATCGGCTTCTGGCCGCGGACGAAGTAAACGCCGATCGGGAAGGCGCTGTTTGAGACAGCCTCACCCTCGTCGCCGTCAGCGCCGCCCGAGCCGGTGCTGGCGCACTGCACCAGCGAAATCGCGAGGAGCGTCAGGACGAAGAGGCGCAACAGGGCGCGGGTTCCGGGGATAGCCATTCGGTTCATAGCGACCTGAAAGTACCAGAAGACGGCGGAAACGTGTCTCATTCTCGATAAGCGGCGTAGCCGCGACGCAAACGGTCGGCCCGCGCCGACAAGCGGTCGAGGGCTTCGGGCGCTACCGGCACGGAATAGCCGCGCTCGCCGAGCCGCGGCAGGACCAGCTCGGTCGGCAGGTTGCCCACCAGCTCGTCACCGGCGAACGGGCAGCCACCGACGCCGCCCAGCGCGCCCTCGAGCCAGCGCAAGCCGGCGTCGAGCACCGCGTCCACCTTGGCCCGCACCGCCCCGGGCTCGGGCCGGCTGTGCAGGTGGGCGCCCAGGTCCGCGGAGCCGTGGGCGGCGGCGAGAGCCGCCAGCACCTGGTAAACGCGGTCGGGGCCGGCCACTCCGTAGGTGTCGGCGACGGCGATACGGCGCACGCCCAGCTCGCGCAGGCGGCCGACGAAATCGACCACCGCCTCGGGGCTCCAGGGGTCGCCGTAGGGGTTGCCGAAGCCCATGGAAACGTAGACGACCAGCTCCAGCCCGCCCGCCCGGGCGCGCTCCAGCATGTGCGCCACCAGCGGCCAGGACTCGGCGACGGAGCGCCGGGTGTTCTTCTGCTGGAAGGTCTCGCTGATCGAGAACGGGTAGCCGACCGAGGTCAGGTTGCGGGCGGTCAGCGCCCGCTCCAGCCCGCGTTCGTTGGCGACGATGGCCAGGTAGTCGCGCCCGGCCGGCGGCGGCAGCCCGGCCAGCACCTCCTCGGCGTCGGCCATCTGCGGCACCCACCGGGGCGAGACGAAGCTGGTGAGGTCGAGGTGGTCGAAGCCCGCCGCGAGCAGCTCGCGTAAAAAGGCGACCTTCTCGGCGGTGGGAATGAAACGCGCGAAACCCTGCCAGGCGTCGCGGGGGCACTCGACGTAGACCACGCCGCCGTTCACCACTCCTCCTATACCTGGAAGACGCCCGTTCGCAGGGGCTCTTCCGAGTCGTCGAGGCTGACCGCTTCCAGCGCCCGGATCAGCCGCTCGCGGGTCTCGTGGGGGAAGATGATCTCGTCGACCCAGAGCCGCGCCGCGGCGTAGCGGGGATCGAGGGTGGCGTCGTAGCGGCTCTTGATCTCCTCGTAGAGGCGCTCGAGCTCCTCGGCGCCCGGCTCCTGGCCCCGGCGCTTCAGCTGCGCCACCTCGAGCTGCAAGAGGGTGCTCGCCGCCTGGGTGCCGCCCATCACCGCGTACTTGGCGCTGGGCCAGGCAAAGAGCAGCCGCGGCGCGTAGGCCTTGCCCGCCAGCGCGTAGTTGCCCGCGCCAAAGGAGCCGCCCAGGATGACGGTAATCTTGGGCACCACCGAGTTCGAGACCGCGTTTACCAGCTTGGCCCCGCGGCGGATGATGCCCGCCTCCTCCGAGGCCTTGCCGACCATGAAGCCGCTGACGTCCTGCAGGAACAGAAGCGGGATGCGCATCTGGTTGACGTCGAGGACGAAGCGGGCCGCCTTGTCGGCCGCCTCGGCGTAGATGACCCCGCCGACCTCGAGGCGGCCCCGCTTTTTGATGATGAGGCGCTGGTTGGCGACGATGCCCACCGGAAAACCGCCGATGCGGGCGAAACCGGTGACCAGCGTCTCGCCCCACTGCGCCTTGTACTCGTGGAACTCCGAGCCGTCCACCAGCCGGGCGATCACCTCGCGCACGTCGTAGGGGCTCTCCCCTTCCGGGTGCACCAGGCCGTAGAGGTCGCGGACGTCGTAGGCCGGCGGCGCGGACGGCCGGCGCTCCTGCGCCCAGCGCGCCCGCCGCGGCGCGGCGTAGAGGCCCGCCAGCGTGCGCAGCCGCGCCAGCGCCGCCTCGTCGTCTGGCTCGTAGAAGTCGACGGTGCCCGAGACCCCGGCGTGCATCCGCGCTCCGCCCAGCTCCTCCGAGCTGACCTCCTGGCCGATGGCCGCCTTGACCAGCGCCGGCCCCGCCAGGTAGAGGCCCGAGCCCTCGGTCATCACCAGCGCGTCGGTCATCACCGGCAGGTAGGCCCCGCCGGCGACGCAGTTGCCCATGATGGCGCTTATCTGGGGAATGCCCGCCGCGCTCATGCGGGCGTTGAGATAGAAGATGCGCCCGAAGTCGTCCTGGTCGGGAAAAACCTCGTCCTGCAAGGGCAGGAAGACGCCGGCCGAGTCGACCAGGTAGACGGTGGGAATCTTGTTTTCATAGGCGATCGTCTGCGCCCGGATGACCTTCTTGGCGGTAATCGGGAAGAAGGCCCCGGCCTTGACGGTGGCGTCGTTGGCGATAATCATCCACTCGCGTCCGTGGATGCGGCCGACGCCGGTCACCACCCCGCCGCCGGGGGCGCCGCCCCACTCCTGGTACATGCCCCAGCCGGCGAAGGTCATCAGCTCGTCGAAGGGGCTGCCCTCGTCCACCAGCCGGGCGACGCGCTCGCGCGCGGTCAGCCGGCCCTTCTCGTGCTGGCGCTGGATGGCCCGTTCGCCGCCGCCCCGCCGCATCCGCTCGAGGCTCTCGCGGTAGTCGGTAATGCGCTCGACCCAGGCGCTGGCGTTGGCGCGAAAGGTTTCCGAAGCCCTTCCTTCGTCGTCGAGGCGGGTGGGGAGCATGATTTTAGTATATCGGTTTTTTGCTTGCGCTCGTTTTTCCGTTACATTCGCGGCCGCTCAGACCCCGCCGTTGCTGGTCCGGTAACGGCGGCGCTCGGCCTCGATGGCCTCGTCTATTTCCTGTATTTCCTTGAGCAGCTCCAGCGCCCGGTCGGGCTCCTGCTTGAGGAGGCGGGTCAGTTTGTTGCGCTTGCGCTGCAGATACCCCTCGCGCAGGCGGGCCAGGCTCTTGTCGAGGGTTTCCTTGTAGAGGCGGGGGTGGTCTTCTCCGGAGAGAATCAGCCGCTCGAAGAGGCGGCCGCCCTCGCTGCGCTCGGCGAAGCGGTCGAGGATGCGGCGCGGACGGAAGCCCTCTTCTTCGGCGACGGCGATGAACTCGGCCAGGAACGAACCCTCGGGCGGCCAGGTGTGGTCCTCGGCGTAGCGGACCCAGTCGGCGAAGCGCTCGCGGTCGGCGGCCAGCAGCTGGGCGATGACGTCGAGCTCGAGCAGGAGCAGGCGGTCCTCCAGGTTGTCGCTCAGCGCCTCCACCTGGGCCCGCTCCAGCGCCGGCCGGCGGCGACGCTTCTGGCTGTAGATAAGGTCCTCCAGCGCCCGCGGGTCGAGCTGCAGACGGTCGATGATGACCGCCTTGAGCGCCTCGGCCACCGGGTCCAGGGGGTCGGCTTCGACCAGCCGCGGCAGCAGCCGCTCCAGCACCTGGCGCTTGCCCTCGGCGCTGCTCAGGTCCACGCCCTCGGCGGCGGCGGCGAACCGGTATTCAACCTCCGGCAGCGCCTCCTCGAGCGCCCTGGCGAAGAGGGCCTTACCGCCCTCGACGGTCAGCAGGTCACCGGGGTCGCGCCCCTCGGGCAGCAGGACCGCGTAAGTCAGAAAACGGCTGGCGACGCCCACGTCCAGGCCGGCCAGCGTCGCCTTGCGGCCGGCTTCGTCGGCGTCGAAGGCCAGGTAGAGGCGGCTGGCCTCGGCCCGCTCCAGCAAACGCGCCTGCTGTTGCGAAAGCGAGGAGCCGAGCACCGCCACCGTTTCCCGCCAGCCCATCTGCGCCAGCGCCAGGACGTCGAACAGCCCCTCCACGACTATCGCCCGCTTGCGCTCGCGGATTGCCTTGCGGGCCTCCGGATAGCCGTAGAGGAGGTCGGACTTCTTGAAGACGTCGGTCTCGGGGGTGTTGAGGTACTTCGGCGAGTCGCCCGCGGCCAGCGCCCGGCCGGTAAAGGCGACGACGCGGCCCATCGGGTCGCGAATCGGAAATATCAGCCGTCCGCGCAACCGGTCGTAGTAGCGGCCTTCCTTCTCGGCCAGCACCCCGGCCCTGAGCGCCAGCTCGGGAGAGACGCCGCGCCGCTGCAAGTAGCGCAGCAGGCCGTCCCAGCTCTTGGGAGCGAAACCCAGGGCGTAGGCGTCGATGGTCTCGCGGTCGAGGCCGCGCTTTTGCAGGTAGGAGAGCGCCTCCTGGCCCAGGTTCTCCCGGAAGTACTCCAGCGCCAGCCGGTTGACCTCGATGAGGTCTTTGGTGGGCTTGCGCGCCGGCCCCCGTTCGGGCAGCTCCACGCCGGTCTCCCGGGCCAGCCGCTCGAGGGCCTCGCGGAAGTCGACGCCTTCTATCATCTGCACGAACTTGAAGGCGTCGCCGCCGGCCTTGCAGCCGAAGCAGTAGAACATCCCCTTGTTCTCGTCGACGTAGAAGGAAGGCGTTTTCTCGTTGTGAAACGGACACAAGCCCTTCCAGCGGCCCTTGCCGGCCGGCTTCAGGGGAACGTAACGCTCGACCAGCGACTTGAAGTCGAGACGGCTGCGGATTTCTTCACGAGGATCCATTTTGCCTGGCGCGCGCCACCTCCCGCCAGGAGAGGCGGGCCCACGCCCCCAGGATACCGTAACCGGAGAGGCTGGGCAGGGTGCCGCCGGGTTCCTCCAGACCGGCGCGGACCAGCAGCGAGCGCCGCCAGGCCTGCTGCGGCCCGAAGGGCGTTTCGAAGCGCAGCAGGTGAGCCACCGGCTCCCCCTCGGCCAGGGCCAGCTCGGCCCTGATCAGGCGCGCCGTCTGGTTGACGGCCACGAAACCGCCGAAGCTGGAGCGGCGTTGCAGGTGCTGAGCCAGCGAGCGCGCCCGCCGGGGGCTCTCGCCTATCAGGAACATCGCCCAGAGGACCAGGGTCAGGTAGTGCAGGTAGGGCCCGGAGTAGCGACCGTGCTTGAGAGCTTCCTTCAGGTAGGGTTGCGGGTCCTCGCCGTTGCGCCAGGCCCGGAGCGACCGGGCCAGTAGAAAGAGGACCCTTCCCGGAGGCGGCCCGGAGTTCTGATGCTCACCGGTCAGCGCGCGCCGCCGCTCCTCGGAGGCGCGGCCGCCGCGCAGCGCGTGAATGAGGGCCAGGTTGGCGGCCAGCCAGGGGTGCGGGCGCTCGGCGTAGGCGCTCTCGCCCAGCTCGATCGCCTCTGGCAGCCGGCCGGTCTCGACCAGGTAGCGCATGCGGATCGCGTAAAAACGGGCGTGCTCGTCGGGGTTGCGGGCGTGCCCCAGGTGGGCCTCGGCCTGCTCCAGCGCCTCGCCCGCCTCGTCGGGCCGGGCCTGGTCGAGCCAGAGGCCACCGCGAACGCTCCAGGCGATGGTGGCGATACCCGGGTGGGCCTTGCGGCCGTGTTCAATGGCCCGTTCGGCCCACTCCGCGGCCGCGGCCAGTCTCTCGGCGTGCCACATGTAGCCAGAGATGGCCAGCGCCGCCTCGGCCGCCCGGCTGCGGTTGTGCGCGGCCACGAAGCCCTCGTAGGCCCCCCTCATGACGGCGGTCGCTTCTTCGAAACGCAGGGCGGCCCCCAAAGTTTCGGCCAGGCGCAGCTCGACGTAGGGCTTTATCCCCTCTCCGTCTTCGCGCTGCTCCAGCTCGGCCAGCAGACGCCGCAAGCCCTCGAGCCGCTCCGGGGGCGGCTTCAGGCTGATCAGGGCCAGCTCGACGTGGGTGTCGCCGGGATCGCGGGAGAGAATTTCAGCGAGCAACCTGCCGGCGGCTTCGGTTTGTTTGAGGGCTGCCAGCGCCAGCCCGCGCAGCCGCTCCGCCCAGCCGTCCTCTACGCCCCGGAGCAGCTCTACCACAGTCTCGGCCGAACCGGCCTGCAGGTGCAGCTCCGCCAGCCGGCGCAGCGCCTGCGCCCGCGGCGCACCCTGCGACTCGGCAGCAGCCCGGCGGTAGTACCTCTCGGCGCTGGTGAAGATGCCGTAATCGCGCTGGTAGTCGCCGGCGGCGATCCAGGCGCGGCCGGCCTCCTCGAGCATGCCGGCCAGCAGGGCGTGCTCGGCGGCGACCGCCGACAGCCGCCGCTCTCGCTGCCGGCCGAGCCAGGACCAGTAAACCCGGTGGACGCGGCGCAGCTCGTCGGCCGTCAGCAGCGAACGAGCCGCTTCCTGGAGCAGCGGATTGCTGACCTTCAGGCGGGCGGCGTCGCCAAGATCGCCGTCCTCGGCCTCCAGATACCCCTCCTTGAGCAGGTGGCTCACCGCCTCGGCGGCGTCGTCGCCCACCAGCTCGCGCAGGACCCCGAGCCAGGCAGTCGGCTGGCCCAGGGCCGCGTAGAGGAGCGTCTTGCGGTGATGCGGCGGCAGCTTGTCGAGCCGTGACTGGAAGGCTGCCATGACCGAAACGGTCGGGTCGTCGCTGCGGGCCAGCAGACGGATTTGCAGGGGGTTGCCGCGCGATTCCTGGTAGATTCGCCGGCGTCCGGACCTGTCGATCCGGGGGTTTAGGTGCCTGACGTAGGCGTCGGCGTCGCGCTCCGAGAGCGGTCCGATTATCAGGTCGGCCCCCTCCCGCGGCTGCCTGCGCATGACGATCGCCGAAACGCCGGGGAGCGGCTCCTCCGCCAGCGACCTGACCATCTCCCTGACCAGGGTGTGGTCACGCGGGCCGGTGTGGGCGACGATCACCAGTGGCTTCTGCGCAGCCACCAGCGCCAGGGTGCGCCGCATGCTGCCGACCAGCGCCTCCTCCAGCTCGTCGAGCGGGGCCGGCCGCTCGCTTTCCAGACCCAGCGCGTAGCCGAGAAGGCGCCGGTCTATCTCGCCCAGACCCAGCTCCTCCAGGTATTTCATCGGCTCGGGTCCGAAGTTGTCGTAAAAGGCCGAGCGCAAACGCCGGCGCACCGGGTCGCTGATGTCGAGCTTGGGGATGAACACCGGTCGCACCCGACCGGCCCGCAGGCGCAGCGCCTCGTTGACCAGGAACGACTTGCCGACACCCAGGTCGCCGGCGACGGTCAGGACCGCCCCCACCCCGCTAGCCGCGTCGTCGAGGAAAGCGAGCAGGCGCTCGAGTTCCAGCTCGCGGCCGAAGCGCGGCTCGGGCCGGCCGCCCCAGTCGCGAAACTCCCAGACCCGCAGCGGGTCGCGGAAGCCCTTGAACTTGCGCGCCGGCAGCTGCTGGAACCTGGCCTCGGGAACCAGGCGGCTGGTGGTCTCGTCCAGCCAGATTGCCCCGGCGGGGGCCGCGGTGACCATCCGTTGCGCCAGGTTGACCGGCTCGCCGATGACGGTCTGATGGGCGCTCTCACCGCCTCCCAGGGGGCCGAGGATGACCATGCCGGTGGCGATGCCGGCGCGCCCGCGCAGCTTGCCGTGCTGGAGGCCCCTGACCATGCAAACCGCCGCCTTGAGGGCCTTGAGCGGCTCGTTCTCGCGGCTGTCCCGGGCTCCGAAGACGGCCAGCATGCCGTCGCCGAAGAACTTGTCGATCTGCCCGCCGTGAAGGTTGGCGCAGTGACGGCAGCGGCGCAGCAGGGCGTCGAGCTCGCGGTGGGTTTCCTCGAGCCCGTGGTCCAGAGCGTAGCGGCTGTAGCCGGAGACGTCGAAGAAGAGTATCGTTGCCCAGCGCTTTTCCGGTTCCGGCTCGTCTACAACCAGCTGGCTGCCGCAGCGACCGCAGTAGCGGAACTCGCTGGGGTTGCGGTAGCCACAGTTCGGGCAGCGCACGTTCAAACCTCTTCGCGAAAGAGCATTAGCGGCGGCGCGGCGACGACCTCGAGCGGCGCCCCGCTCTCCAGCGGCTCGGCGGCGTGCAGCACCAGCGGAATGCCGGCGTCGAACAGGTAGGCGCCGCCGCCCAGGTCGCGCAGGATCTTGCCGGCCAGCAGCGTCCGCCCCCCACCGGCCGGCTGCAAGCGCGCGGGCCCGCTGCGGTAGCGGAAGCTCTCGACCGCGGCGGCGAAGATGACGTTCACGCGGCCGACCGGCGCCGGCGGGGCCCCGCGGTCGAAAGCGTAGACCGGCCCTATCGGGGTCAGCGCCTCGAGCAGCGGGCTGCCGTAGGGAACCGGCAGCAGCTCCACGCTGGCGGCGTGCTCCAGATACCGCTGCCAGAAAACCTCGGGGCTTTCCTCAAAGACCACGTAGCCATTTTATGCTCCCCGTCCAGGTTGCGAAAGCCCCGCTCCCGGATCAGAAGACCGGGCCGATGCGGAAGTGGAAGACGCCGGTCGGGTGGTCGCCGCTGAAGCCGTAGTCGAAGCGTAGCGCCGGCAGCAGAATGGAGCCATAGCCCAGGTTGAGCTGAACGCCCAGGCCGTAGCCGGCCTTGAGGTCGAAGCTGTCGCCGGGGTTCCAGACGGTCCCCAGGTCGACGAAGGCGATGCCGATAATCGTCTGGCTGAATGACGACTTGAACCCGAAGTCGTAGCGGTATTCGAAGGAACTGCTGAGCAGGTAGCGGCCGGAGAACTCCATCGGGTCGTAACCGCGCAGGGTGCTTATCTCCGACTGGTTGCCGCCGAGGAAGAAGACGCGGCTGGCCGGCGGGTCGCCCAGCACCGCCCCGGCCGAGGCCCGCACCGCGAAGGCCTGGTGGGGGTCGTCCTCGACGGTCGTGTAGGTCTTGTAGGTTATCCAGCCCGGTACGAACTGGCTGGGCGACTGCCCGTAGGGAATGTTCAGGCCGTAGGCCAGCGAACCGGTGAGCACGAAGCCCTGGGTCGGGAAGTCGGGGTTCTCGACCGTCGTGTAGGTGGCCGAGGTGCCGATCGAGTAGCTCTGGTACGGAGAGGGCAGGAGCGAGCGGGCGGTCGCCTCGTCGGGGGTGCTGGGTTTGTTGGGGTCGTTGACCTCGAGCTTCGGGTAAACCCACTCGGCCTCCAGGTTCAGGTAGACCTTGAGGTTATCCAGCTGGTGCGACCAGGGGCGGCCGATTGAGAACTTGCCGCCGCTGCGGCGCTCGGTGTACTCCCAGCCGGTCGGGTTGCCGCTGGCGTCGTTTAACGGCAGGTTGCCGATCGGGCGGCTGTAGACGCTGAGGCTGAGGCTGGTGGGAACCTCCTTGAAGTCGGCGTAGTCGAGCCAGAGCCAGGGGATCGAGTAGCTGGC
>Ga0256914_1004261_pt1 | contig 10844 bp, 10 predicted proteins | sample HulkmetaG_FD_191571 | JGI IMG/M metagenome (GOLD analysis project Ga0256914, IMG submission 191571) | Hydrothermal chimney microbial communities from Main Endeavour vent field at the Juan de Fuca Ridge, Pacific Ocean - Hulk | ecosystem: Environmental > Aquatic > Marine > Hydrothermal vents ...
TGCTGGTGCTTTACCTATCAATATGGCACTCTCAAAAAATGAGTGAGATAAATTACTCTTTTGACTAAAAATATGGTACATCATAGCTTCGCCAAAAATAGCATCAAACTTTAGCTCTTTTGCTCTTTGTATCAAAGCATCAAACATCTTATTCATGATGCCTAAGCCCTTATATAGTGGATTGACTACGACAATTCCAATCTCTGCAATATTTGATCTTGGCATCTTTATTAGTGCAAAGTGTCCTACCACTTTTTGGTCTATTTCAGCAACAATAGAGAAAAAATCTTTTCCCTCAAATTCAAGAATTTTTTTGGGATAGTAGAAGAGGTCTTTGACATAACTATAGGAGTAATTTTGATAAATGAGCTTTGAAATACTCTCCTCATCACCCTCTTTAAAGTTACGAACGATGATATTAAGATTATCTCTATTAATCTCTTTTTGTTCAGTTTTTTGTTCAACTTCTCTATTTATTTCAGGAAATAGATAACATGAGAAATATTTAACAATTGTAAATTTTTTACCATCTTTACCCAAATTTCTATATTCAAACTTATCAACAAGACTATAAACTCTATTAAATCCCCTATCTTCACTCCAATCAATAGGAACACTAGAGTGTTTTTTGTAAGACATAGGAAAGCCCCAATCTTGAATATCTATACGCAAACCACAATCAAAAGAGTTAATTGTAATTTCAATTACACCATCTCTATCTTTATATCCATGTACGATACTATTTTCTACTAGTTCTCTTGTAGCTTCAATTAGATTATCTATATCCTCTTGCAAAAAATATATCTCTTTTGCAATATCATTAATCAAGTGTTTTACAAGTACGAAGTATTTAATATCTGCTGGTACTTTGAGACTTACACTATTTTTCATGACTTACTCTTTATTGTTATATAAAAACTCCACCGCCATAGAAGATAATATTTTCATACCTATTTTAAGGGCATCATCATCAACATCAAATCTACTATTATGTTGGGGTGAACATGTTTTTTTTGACTCATTACAGCTACCTAATCGAAAAAATGCACCTGGGACAATTTGTAAATACTCTGAAAAATCTTCTCCACCCATCACAGGATCAACCAAATCAATACACTTATCTTTACCAATAATTTGTGTCGCCTCTTTGAGTAGTAGATCTACCATCTCATCATGATTAATTAATTCAGGTTGACCAAATTGATAATCAAACTTTGATGTAGCACCCATAGTTTTACAAATACCCTTGATAGAAGTCTCCATCATTTTAGGAATATCTTTTCGTACCTTTTCATTGATAGTTCTCACAGTTCCTTTTAATCGAACATAATCACATACAATATTAGAAGCCTTTCCCCCTTCAATAGTTCCCAAAGATATTACAGCAGGGTGAAGAGGGTCGATTTTTCGAGATACAATATGATTTAAAGATGCAACAATCATAGAAGTGACCAAAATAGCATCTACCCCCTCATGAGGTCTTGCCCCATGAGAAGCTTTACCAAATATCTCAATATCAAAGACATCAGCAGAAGCCATCATGACTCCATATTTAAACCCTATCTCACCAGTATTTAAATAAGGGTAGGCATGAAGTCCAAAAATAGCACTTACACCATCTAATGCCCCACCTTCAATCATTTGAGTACTTCCACCATCTTTACTCTCTTCTGAAGGTTGAAAAATATATCTAATATTACCAGGAAGATCATCTCTAAATTTGGAAACTGCTACAGCAGAACCAAGAGCAATTGCACTATGACTATCATGTCCACAAGCATGCATCACTCCATCAACTACAGAGGCATACTCTTTATTTGTCTGCTCTTGAATAGGTAGAGCATCCATATCTGCACGAATTGCAACAGTTTTTGCACTCTTATCGACTATCAAATCAGCAATCAAACCATGATGATCTTCAAACTCTGTTACCTCATAACCATTTGCTTCAAGAATACCTTTAATTAGATATTTTGTATGCTCCTCCCGACCAGAAAGTTCAGGATGTTTGTGCAAATCTTGCCTAATTTTAACAATCTGTTCGTTGATATTCTCTATCTCTTGGAATATATGTTTTTTAAGAACTTTCATCATATCTCCTTGACTTTAGTTTTCCTAATGAAATTATACTCCTTTAAAGATAATACTAATCAGATTAATTATATAAAAACTAAATGGGTATTTTACATATTTTTGAATATTTCTAACTAGACACTATTTTTAAAAATTTTAAAAAATTCAATCATTCTTTTATAACTTTTTCTGATATAATATCCCTAGCAATTTCTTGATTGCGTATAAGTATTTACTATACTTATTTACTGTATAAGTATAAGTTATTTAAATACCAAGTAAAATAGTATGTCATAAACTGTAAATAATGACTTACTATTGTATTTGGTATCCAATTTTAAAGGAGTTTATATGAAGTTAGGCTTTCTAGTAGATCTCGATCTTTGTATGGGGTGCAAAGGGTGTGAGGTTGCATGTAAGGTGGAAAATGAAGTACCACTAAGCTCGTGGAGACTTCGAGTAAAGTATGTGGATCAGGGAGTTTATCCTGATGCTTCTCGAACATTTACACCACTTAGATGTAATCATTGTGAAGATGCACCATGTGAGCAGATTTGTCCTGTGAGTGCTTTGCACTATTTGGATAATGGAATTGTCAATGTTGATAAATCTAGATGTATTGGTTGTGCTGGTTGTATGATGGCTTGTCCTTATGGTGCTATTTATATGGATCCAGAGACAAATACAGCAGATAAGTGTACTTATTGTGCACATAGAATTGAGGGTGGTTTGATGCCTGCGTGTGTTGTGGCATGTCCTGTTGAGGCAAATATTTTTGGTGATATTGAAGATCCATTGAGCAATATTAGTCAATACATTTCAAAAGATAAAAGAGTACAAGTTAGAAAACCAGAAAAAAATACTAAACCTAAACACTTTTATGTTGGTGGTGGTCAAGCTCAACTTAATCCTCTAGCAGCTACAAGAGAAGATGGCTATTCACTCTTTAGCAATATAACACATCTAAAACACATCGGAAAGGCTCACTAATGGTAGAACATGTACAAAACATTAACAATGCCGTTGTAACACTTGATGTTGCACTTCCAGGTATTATATGGGGTTGGATGATTACACTTAATATGTGGGCAAAAAGTATTGCTACAGGTGTAGTTTTAGTTGGTGGTTACCTATTTTTTAGATATAAAGATGAAAAAGGTGGGGTACCGGGAATTAAAACTATTATTCCAATTGTTGCCTTTATATTTTTAAATATCTTTTTACTCTTTACTCTACTTGATCTTCATCAACCCTTTAGAATGATTAATATTTTTCTTCATCCTCACTTTACTTCTGCTATTACAGTTGGAGCATGGATGGCATCAGCTCTTACGGGTATTATTGCTTATATGAGTTTTTTGGTAGTTGTCAAGAAAAATACAACAGGTTTATATGAGACACTTCTAAAATGGGCTATATTTTTATCAGTTCCTGTAACAATGTATACTGCTGTTATTATGGGACAAGCTAGTGCTAGAGAGTTGTGGCAAACACCTGCTGAGTTGATTCAGATGATGTTGGCAGCATTTCTTGTTGGTTCTGCTACACTGGCATTTTTTAGTCCTAAGTGGAGCAAAGAGGCAAAAAGAGATTTAGCTATTATTTTAGGAATGAGTGCATTTTTATCATTTACAATCTATATGGGTGAATATTTCTTATCGTGGAAATTGGCTGAAGCAGAGGCAACAATGGCTTATGTACACTCTGGTGGTGAATATAATATGTTGTTTTGGGCAGGACAAATTATAGGTTTTATTTTACCTGCTATTTTCTCATTTATGGCTACAAGAAATGGAAGTGCTCCATTACTACAAATTGCAGCTATTTTATCAATTATTGGTCTTTATATGGCTAAGCATGTGTGGCTTGTTATTCCACAATTATTATCGTTAAGTTAGGGAGAAGTGAATGTTCTTAGAAAGTAGAAGAAAATTTTTAAAAGGTTCAGCATATGGTGTAGCTGGTACAACAGTAGCAATTGGAGTATTCTCTAATGTTATTGCCGAAGATACTAAAGCAACATCTAAATTCACACCAACTCCAGATTCACTAAACTTCTATCCTCCACAATCTGAGTGGGATAGTTTTGAAGAGCTAGACGGTGATGATTGGAAAAGAGGTGGAACAGGCAGAAATGGTGTACAGTCTGAAGATAATCCAGATGGTATTCAAGTAAATGATTACACAATCGTACCTACAGCTTGTAGTAACTGTGAAGCGGGTTGTGGTCTTACAGCTTGGGTTGATAAAAAGACTCTGACAGTTAGAAAATATATGGGTAATCCACTTCATACTGGATCTCGTGGTAGAAACTGTGCTAAAGGTTACGGTACTATGAGTCAAATGTATGATCCAGATCGTATCCCTTTCCCTCTAAAAAGAGCACCAGGAAGTAAAAGAGGTCAAGGTAAATGGATTAGAATCACTTGGGAACAAGCGATGAAAGAGATCGGAACTAAGATTCATGATACTCTAAAAGTTGGTGATGAACTTTCCAAAAAATCTATTATGTATCAAGTTGGTCGTCCTAATGAGAATGGTTTTGGACATAGAGTTCCTCATACTTTAGGAATTGATGGTTATAACTCTCATACAAATATCTGTTCAGCAGGTGCTAGAGAGGGTACAATACAATGGGCAAATGATGATAGAAACTCACCAGATTGGGCAAATGCAAAACTTATTTTCCTACAATCTTCACATGCTGCAGATGCAGGACACTACTTCCAACAATCGGCTGGTTTGATTGCTGATGCCAAAAAGCGTGGTGCAAAAATGGTTGTTATTGATCCTCGTCTTAGTAACTCTGCGGGTATTGCTGATTTATGGATATCTCCATGGCCAGGAACAGAAGCGGCACTTTATCTTCATCTAGTAAATAGAGTTCTTCATGAGAGTGAAAAAAATGGTAAAGATCTAACTGACCATAAATTCATGAAAGAGTGGACAAACTGGGATAGACTTATGGCTGATAAAACGCACCTTGAAAGAATGGTGAAATATGGCTATATGGAGAAAGTTCCAGAAGATAAAAGTTATGAATCATTTATCAAAATGATCAAAGAGATCTATTCAGCGTATACAAAAGAGTTTACAATCAAAGAGTGTAGACTTGAAGGTCAAGAGCATAAGCTAGATGAACTTTTTGAGATGTTTATTGATGCTGGTCCTAGAGTTTCAACTTACTTATGGAGAGCTGGAACTATTGGTCATCGTGGTGGATGGATGAATACTAGAGCTGGTTTCTTACTTCTTGCACTTCGTGGAGCAATGGCTGGTGATGTAGGTGGAGTTGGTATGCACCATTGGCATAAAATCTCTATTGGAGCAAAAGGTGATAAAGCTACAGTAGCTGGTAAAAAACCAAAAGCAGTAGATGTTTGGAATGAGGTTGTTTGGCCTCCTGAGTATCCACTTTCTACTTATGAGATGAGTTATCTATTGCCTCACCTTCTTTCAGATACCGCGTGGCAAAAAAAGTGGAAAGCTAAAGGTCTAAAAGTACCTGAAAAACTTGCTCTTTATATTCCAAGAATGTATAATCCTGTTTGGATTAATCCTGATGGATTTAGATGGATTGATGTACTCAAAGATGAGAAAAAAATCGAAATGAGTATGAATCTTTCACCTACATGGAGTGAGACAAACTGGTTTTGTGATTATGTTCTTCCTGTTGGACTTGCTGGAGAGAGACATGATCAACAGAGTGAGCCAAGTAAACCAGAGCAATGGACAGCATTTAGACAACCTGCTCTTAGAGTTGCTATGGAGAAAATGGGCTGGAAACCAAAAGATCCAACACAAGCTACACTAGAAGCACACATGAAAGCTGGACTTGGTGAGATTTGGGAAGAGAATGAATTTTTTATGAATATGTTATTCAAATATGCCGATCCTGATGGAAGCCTAAATATCAAAAAACATTGGGCAAGTAAAAAAGATCCAAGCAGATGTGTAACTATCTCTGAATATTATGATGCTGGTTTTAGTCTATTACCAAACCTTAAAGCAGCTGCCACTCAAAAATATCCGAAGAGTGAATTTCCATGTTATGAGTACATGAGAGATCATGGAGCATGGACAGAGAAGACTAATGTATTTAGACCTCAAGAGAAAGAGGTTGTTATTGATGAAAAAGCAAAAACAATATCTTCTCATGGACATACTTATAATTCAGATCATGTCCAAAAAGATGAGTTTGGAACATTATGGACAGAACATAAAGGGCATAAAAAATCTATTGGTGTTGAAGTTAATGGTAAAATTCATGAAGGTTTTGCAACACCTAGTAAAAAACTTGATTTTTACTGTGATTGGTTGGCAAATGATTGGAAATGGCCTGAATATGCTATTCCATTCTATCCAAGAAATGAGGGTGAAGCGGATAAAATGGTACACCTTGTAACACAAGTTCACCATAAATTCATGAAAAAAGATAATGAGTTTGCACTAAATACTATTTATAGATTGCCTTATATGATTCATACAAGAAGTGGAAACTCTAAACACCTCATGGAGATTAGTCAAAACCACAATCCAATTTGGATTCATACATCAGATGCTCAAAAAATGGGACTCAAAAAAGGTGACGCTGTAAAAGTTAAAATTGTTGATACTATGAATGGCTTAGAGAGTGGTTATTTCATCGCAATGGCAGTTCCTACAGAGGGAACAAAGCCCGGTGTTTTAGCTTGTGCTCACCACTCAGGTAGATGGAAACTTAAAAATGCAGTAAGTATCCCTGGATTTAAACATGAATTGGGTGTAATGGGTCTTGGTGCTCCTCTATATACTATGACTGATGATGGTAAAATAGGTACAATGAAACCAAAAGAGGGTATCAAAAAGATCAAAAAACCTTGGCAATTTAAAGAGTACAATAGAGATCTTGATAATATTTGGTGGGATGGTCTTACAGGAAGTTGGCAAAATGCTGTAGCTCCTGTTCATCCAGATCCAATTGCAGGTAACCATGCATGGCATCAAAAAGTTATTATTGAGAAAGCAGGAGAAGATGATAAAATTGGAGATATTTATGTTGATTATGAGAATAACTTCAAAGTATTCCAAACTTGGAGAGATGAGCTTACTCGTCCACTAAACGAAGAGGATACGATTCGTCGTCCAAGACATATTAATCGTCCAGCAGTACCTCTTTCAGACAAAGCTTACGCAGTTTCGATAAAATCGAAATCATAAAATAGAGAGATAAGCCTTTTGGCTTGTCTCTACACTACATTACATTCACAACAAGGTCAAACAATATGAATATTAGATTAATGAATTGTCAAAATAGAGAGTTTCTTTATGCCCTATACTCTAGAATCTTCATGATAGAAGCAAATGAAGAGTTATTAGAATTGATAGAATCAGAGGATATAAAGGAGTTCTTTCCAAACATGGCAGATTGGGAAATATATAAAACATTACCAAGAGAACAAATTATAAATGAACATTTAAATGTAGATTTTACAGATATTTCACTTCTTCATCTTGTCCCTTATGAAACATTTTACATAAGAGAAGATGCCATGATTGAAAGTGGCGGAGATAATAGTGTTATAGCCTTTTATGAGCGATTTGAATTTGTAGTAGAGAAAGATAAAGCTCGTATAGTTTCACCAGATCATATTGCTGTAGAGATGGAGTTTTTGTATAAACTAATATCAGCAGAAAAAGATGCACTAAATGATGGAAATGAGAAAATTGCAGATGAGTTGAGAGATTTACAGATAGAATTTTTAGAAAAACATCTTCTAAAATGGGCTCCACTATATTTTATCAATGTCAAAAATGAAGCACAAACACCCTTTTATCATGATAGTGCCATGACTGCTTTAGACTTTATTCTTGGAGATTATGAATATTTAAAAGAGAGTTTAAAAGATTAAATGCAAAAACTCAATATAGATTTGGGATCATGTGTAAAAGTATCTAGCAAATATTCAAACTGCACAAGTTGTGCAGATATATGCCCAATATCATCAATAACATTTAACGATAATATTCCAATTGTAGATGAGAGCTGTATAGATTGTGGAGGATGTATCGGTGTATGTCCTAGTGAAGCTATTAGTTTAGATGATTTTAAAACTATGGATTTTATATTTGATTTTATACAATCAAAAGAGAATCTAATAAGCTGTAAAAAAAATATACCTTGCCTTGCACTACTAAGTGTAGAAAATCTAATATCAACAGCTATTTTAAAAGGCAATACAGTCGTAGATATAGGACATTGTGAAACTTGTCATATAAAAGATCCTCTATTTGATCAAATCAAACAAAATGTAAACGAAGCAAATTATCTACTAGAAAAACTTCAACACAACACCAAAATAGATATGCAAAATATAGCATACGAAGAAGAGAAAGAGGAGGAAACAGCAGATAGAAGAGCTTTTTTTAAAAACTTGACTATTAAAGGTGCTATCAAAAATAAGATAGAGTTTGAAAAAGAGGTAGAAAAAAGTGAAACTAGAAATATTCTAAGTTCAAATGAGACCTCAAAAATAAAAGAAAAACAGCTACCAAACAAAAGAAAACTGCTCTACATGGCACTAAAAAGAATAGAGAAAATAGATACTTTTGAACAACTAGAAGAGGATACTATCTCTTTTAGCTCTCAAAAAAGTATAGATAGTAGCTGTGATAACTGCTCATTTTGTTATAGAATCTGTCCAACAGGAGCATTAAGTACCAATAGAAGAGGAAACAAAATAGAGTTTGATACTCTTTTGTGTCTAAAATGCAAACTATGTCATGATGTATGTCAAAGTGATTCTATACATCTTGAACCAATATCAACACAATCATTTTTTCAAGCAAAAGTAGAAGAGTTGATTCACTTCAACATGATAAGATGTGAAGATTGTGGAATATATTTTACAATCTTAGGTGATGAAAAAATGTGCCGAAGATGCACAATTGAAGAAGAAGAAGCAAAAAATTTATGGGGTATACAATAATGGAAGATTTAAGAAAAGAATTTGATGATTTTATGAAACAAAACCAATTTGATTCATGTCAAAGTGGAGATTGTGAAACAGAGGTAGAAGAGGAGTATCCAGATTATATAATTGAACTAAAAGAGAAGATGTTATCACCTCAAAAAGTGGGAATATATTTTTCAAAAAAAGATTTCAGAGAGATAGGATTGGCAACAGAAAACTCTATCTCACTAAAACAGAGAGATAGAATGTTGACTGATCTTCTAAAAAGTATCTTCACTTATGAAGATATGGAGAAAATATTTGCAGTTATCAACCTACTAATAGATCAAAGAATAGAGTACTACAATGAACTACAAACCACATTCCCTCATAGCAACAGCTTTTTGGATGAACATAAAAACAAAGCTCTAAAACTTCAAAAAACTCTCATTAGAATTTTGGAAGATAATAAAAATGTACTTCGTGCTGATTAGTATAAAAAAGTCATAGTTGTTTATCACTTTATAGCGTAAAACCACCTCCTTTATGGGGTGGAGTATCAACTCTCTTAAGCTATAGACACTTTGAGTTCTTTACCAATACTGTGAGCAAAGTTCTCTAATGTTGACAGCTTAATATCTTTTGCATGATTTTCAATCCTAGAAATTGCTGATTTTTTGGTCTTTAATAGTATGGCTAAATCCTCTTGTGTTAATCCTGCATCGATTCTAGCTTGTTTTAAAATCTCGCCAATTTTAAACTCTTGATATCCTGAATCAAAATCTTTTGCAAATTCTAAATCTTCTTTTTTTCTTTTGTTGATATATTTTTTCAAATCACTCATGGTTGTCCTTTCTTGATAAATAATCTTTTCTTCTTTGTTGTGCCAAATCTATTTCAGGTTTTGGAACCTTTTGATCTTTTTTCTTAAAGCCATTTGTTAAAATAACAAATGTACCATCGTTTTCAAAACCCAATAATCTAAAATGGTTTTTACCAATCTGTACTCTCACTTCAATGATACCATCACAATTACTCAATTGTTTGTAATATTTGGTTGAAATGGTTTCCAATTCTTCAATCAGTTTTAAAACCCAAACAACTTTTTTAGCCTCTTTTGATGATAGGCTATCAAGAAAATCATCAATAGGGCTTTTCCCTGATGGCATTTTATAAAATAGTATCTCTTTCATATCGACAATGTTAACATAAAAGTTAACTTTTGTCAAGCTGGTTTTCTTTTTTGTTTGGAAGTTTTTCAAGGAAAGTTTGCACAAGTGCAACCGCTATTCGCTACTTTTGGACACCTTTTTTTAAAAAGGTGTGGGTTGCATAGAATATTTTAGTTTTTAAAAGATTAAGGGGGCTGACCCAAAAAATCTGAGAAAATCTGAGGATTTTGGATGAGAATAAAAGTGTACTTTGTGCTGATTAGTACCATGTCAAAAATCAACACTTTTTTCGGAGATATTGAATAAGTACTGAAAAAGAGAAAATATTGATTCTGTATTCAAAATGGGATATAATGTGAAAAATAGAAGGCATTATCATGAAGACTCAGACAACCATTAGAGTAGAAGAGACAAGCTACCGACAAGCGAAAGAAATTTTAAGTCAAATGGGACTTAACTATTCACAAGCTATAAGTGTATTTAATAATATGATTGTTTTAAATAAAGGTCTACCATTTGAATTAAAAATACCAAATAATGATACAAAACAAGCACTTCATGAACTTGAAACAAAAAAAGGAAAAAATATAATACCCCAAGAAAAACAAACAATTTAAAAAAAAGTTTAATTCTGTAAAATCAGAATAAGATAAAAATAGAGGGTAAG
>Ga0256914_1004262_pt1 | contig 10842 bp, 9 predicted proteins | sample HulkmetaG_FD_191571 | JGI IMG/M metagenome (GOLD analysis project Ga0256914, IMG submission 191571) | Hydrothermal chimney microbial communities from Main Endeavour vent field at the Juan de Fuca Ridge, Pacific Ocean - Hulk | ecosystem: Environmental > Aquatic > Marine > Hydrothermal vents ...
CAGCAATCACCCGCCGAACGGAAGACGAATAGCCAATTACCTTTTCCCAATCCCCAATTCTCATTCCCCCCTTCATCATGTTCCTCTGGGATTTCATCATCATTCTCATCCTGATTGCCCTAAACGGGTTTTTCGTGGCAATGGAGTTTGCCGCGGTCGCCAGCCGCAAGTCGCGCCTGACTACCCTGGCCGATCCCGATAATCCCGCGTTGAAAATTGTGCAAACCTGGCTGGAGAACCCCGCTGCCCGCGACCGGTTGATTGCCGCCTCCCAGTTGGGCATCACCATCGTCAGCCTGGCGCTTGGTTCGGTGGGCGAAAAAGCCTTCGAGGCCCTGCTGGAACCGTATTTCCATGCGGTGGAACTGCCGAAATCGCTGCAATCGCTCTCCTCGGTGATGGCAGCCCTGCCGCTTGTGCTCTCGCTGACAATCGTTACCAGTTTTCATGTTGTCCTCGGCGAGCAGGTGCCCAAGGTCGCGACCCTGCACAACCCGGAAAAATTCGCCCTGATGGGTGCCCGTCCGATGCACTGGTTCGCGACCATTTTCAAGTGGTTTGTAGACGCACTGGACTGGGCAACCCGTCAAATTCTGAAATGGCTGGGGCTGGAACTGCTGGATGCCCACTCTTCGGTTTACACCGTGGAAGAGCTCAAGCAAATTGTGGCGGAATCCGGCGAAGTGGGCGTGATCGAAACCCCGGAGATGGAGATGCTGCACGCCGTCTTCGATTTTGGGGAGTTGCTCGTCCGTCAGGTAATGATCCCCCGCACCGAAATTTCCGCCTTCGAAGCCGATATGAGCATCGAAGAAGCCATTGACATCGCCATCAACTCATCCTTTACCAAATTCCCGGTTTACGATGACGATTTGGACAATATCATCGGCGTTGTTCACATCAAGGATTTGCTGCGCGCCAAGCAAGCCCCGCAGCAGCAAGACCGCAAAGTGCGTGACCTCGTGCGCGAGGCTTTCTTCGTCCCCGAAACCGTCCCTGTCAAGACCGTGCTGATGGAATTCCGCAACCGCCGCCAGCACATCGCCATCGTGATTGACGAGTTCAGCGGCACCGCCGGGCTGGTCACCCTTGAAGATTTGATGGAGGAGATCGTCGGCGAGGTCAGCGACCCCTTTGACACCCAGCCGCCCGAAATCAACCGCCTCCCGGATGGCACCATCACCGTAGACGGGCTGACCCTGATTGATGATGTCAACGAGGAACTGGGCACGCACTTCTCTGACCCGTACTACGACACCATTGCCGGATACTTTCTCGGCATCTTGGGGCGCATTCCTCAGGTCGGCGATACCGTTGAGCGCGACGGCGTGCGCCTGACGGTCGAGAAAATGGATGGCCGCCGTATCGAGCGGCTGCGGATCACGCCGCTTGCCAAAAGCCAACAGCCATAACCCCCGCTCGAAAAACCGCCATGCACCAAGCAAACAGGCCTTTCGCTCCCGAACAACAGTTGCCTGCACCCGTAACAACTACCAGACAGGGAAAAACATGAAGAGAATTCTCGGAACCGCCGCGCTGAACGATGGTTTGTGGTTTTTTGTGGGCGCACAGCACGCACAAAAAACCACTCTTTCCTGCGTTTCAGCAAAAGTTCTAATGCTTTTGTTTGTTTTCACCATTCCGGCTTTCCTGCTTGAGTCATGTGGCTCCGTATCGGAGGTTGCCGCCATGCCCCCAGCGCCAGCCTACGCCGAGAACACCTACGCAGACGAGTACAGCGGGAGCGAAGTTGCCAGTCTTGACCTGCCCGACGAAGCGCCGGAGCGGATGATCATCAAAGACGCTTCGCTCAATATCGTTGCCCGCGACCCTGCCAAAACAATGGACGAAATCGCCCAACTGGCAGAGAGCATGGGCGGTTATGTAGTCAGTTCCAGCGTGTATCAGCGTGCCCTGGAAGGCGGCGGAACTGCACCGCAGGCGGAGATCACCGTACGCGTCCCCGCCGAAAAACTGGATGAAGCCATCCAGACCATCGAGAGCAAAGCCGCCACGGTGGAGAATAAAACCCTCACCAGCGACGACATCACCCAGGAATACACCGACCTGGAAGCCCAACTCCGCAACCTGGAGGCTGCCGAAGCCCAGTTGATGGAGATTATGGACAGCGCCACCGACACGGACGAAGTGCTCCAGGTTTACGAAAAACTGGTGCAGGTGCGCGGGCAAATCGAGGTCATCAAGGGGCGGATGCAGTACTACGAGCAATCTGTAGCGCTCTCCAGAATCGAGGTCAGCATCACCGCCGATGAGGCCGTGCAGCCGCTCCAGATTGGCGGCTGGCGGCCTGCGGGAGTTGCCAAACAGGCCATCGAAGCGATGATCCGCACCCTGCAATTTCTCGTAGATGCCGGCATCTGGCTGGCGCTCTGCGTTCTGCCCATCGGCCTGCTGATCGGCGTGCCGTTGTTCTTCATCGTGCGCTGGGCCAACCGCAAACGCAAACGGCGCAAGGCCGAAGCACAAAAATAAACCCCAAGAGAACCTCTCGTCTTCCTTTGAAAAAGGGAAACAGGGGAGATGGGAAAGAACGTGGGGTGCAGGCAAATGTTGTAGTAATTCCTAGTGTTTCCCTCGCCCCACGCACAAGACTGGCAGTCCTGCCAGGACTGCCAGTCTTCATTTGGCGAACAGGACAGGCACCGAACACCCCGCCCTGCCGGGAGCAGGACAGAGATATGTGGCTGCCCGATTTCTACATCTTTTGCTTGCACCCAAGAACGTGGGGTTTCTTTTCGGCTTGCTCTGACGGTCTAAGCACCTATCCGAAAAATCACTATGCAACAAAGCAGGTACGTTTTGATATGCTGTGTCTACATTTCCCCCCACCCCACCCCGATATGTTTGCGGCAACACGCCTGCTCGAATTTTCGGATAGATATTAAACTGCCGAGGGTGCATAACCGGCACTAGATCATTTTGGCATGGATCAACTTCCCCAGGAATTTTTTGACCTTTGCGGCGCACACCTCACCCCGCAGCAGATGGACGCCCTGCGGCTTTACGCCCGCGAACTGGAGACCTGGAACCGCATCCACAACCTGACGGCAATCCGCGACCCGCAGGGCGTGCGCGTCAAACATTTTCTGGATTCCCTAAGCGCCTGCCTGGCGATGCGCGGCACGCCCGTTGAACGGGTGATTGACGTGGGGACAGGCGCCGGTTTTCCGGGGTTACCGCTAAAAATTCTCTACCCGCAAATACACCTGACCCTGGTGGAATCGGTCGGCAAAAAAGCCGATTTTTGCAGGCATATCGTCACAAAACTGGGTTTGCCCGGTGTGGAGGTCATCCAGACACGGGCGGAGAAACTGGGACAGGTTCCCGAACATCGCGGGCGGTACGATTGGGCCATCGCCCGCGCGGTGGCGGTGATGCCGGTGTTGCTGGAGTATCTGCTGCCGCTGGTGCGGGTGGGCGGCCGCGCCCTGGCAATGAAAGGGGAAAGTGCCCCGGCGGAGGCTCACTCAGCAGAACCGGCGGCAAAACTGTTAGGCGGGCATCTGCGCCAACTCATCCCCTTGACGTTGCCCGGTGTGGTCGAAACCCGCTATCTGGTTGTGATTGACAAAGTGGCAGCCACTCCCCAAAAGTACCCCCGGCGGGTGGGAATCCCCGCGAAGCGACCGCTGGGAGGGGGGCATCAGGGGGTTGGGTAATTGGGGATTGGGGATTAGGGAGTTGGGAGTTGGGGGGGCAAACGCACACTGCTACGGCTTACCGTTCACATGGGCTATCCGCCCTTCACGGAGGTACCACCGCCGGGCATTTTGCACAAACGCCGGAGTGAACAAATCCAGATCGGTGGTGGTGAGCAGGGATTGTTCCGCCTGCACCAGTTGTTTCAGCAGGTCGGCGCGGCGCTGGGGGTCAAGTTCCGCCAGAACCTCATCGAGCAGCAGTACCGGCCAATGGCCGGTTTTTCCGTGCATCCAGGAGACCTCGGCGATTTTGAGGGCCAGCATCGCCGTGCGCACCTGGCCGCGCGAGCCGTAAATCCCCAGGTCAATCCCGTTTGCGAGGAAACGCAACTCGTCGCGATGCGGGCCAAGCGTGGTCTGTCCGCGGGCGATTTCCTCCCCCCGTTTGCGCGCCAATGCGTTTCGGAAGCCGGTTTCGATCTCCGAGCGGGGGATACCTGTACGGTCTGCGGGAGCATCCAGGGGCATGGAAATTTGCCCCGGAATCCGGGGGAGCGGGTCGTATGCGGGCTGGTAAACCAGCCGCAGGATTTCAGCCCCGCGGGTGAGGTCACTGTGGGTAATTGCCGCCAGCGATTCCAGTTCCTGCACGGCATGGATGCGGGCCTCAATCAGAGCCGAGCCGGTTTTGGCAATCTGATCATCCCAAAAAGTGAGTTGATCGGGGTCGCCGCCGCGCTCAGCGAGCGATTTCAGCAAAGCGTTGCGCTGGGTGACGGCCTTGGCATAAGCAGACAGATCTGCTGCGTAGTTGGGCACCGTTTGAGAGAGCAGCAAATTGAGGTATCGTCGGCGGCCGGATGGCGGCCCTTCGATGACCTGCATCATCTGCGGCAGGAACAGGACGGCGTTGAAATGCCCAATCACCCTACCGATTTTGCGTTTGGCGCCGTCAAGCAGCACTTCCTTGCGCAGGCGGGTTCCGTTGGTGCGGGTAACTTCCTGAATCAGGCGGATTTCCAGCCGGTGTGCCTTTCCCCCGCGGTTGTAATCGGCAACGATGCGCCCGACGGCCAGCGGCTGCCGCCCGGCGATGAAGTTGACCAGTTGGCGGTCGTGGCTGGCATGGAAGGATGTGAACGTTGCCAGGTAGTAAACGGCTTCCAGCAGGCTGGTTTTTCCCTGGGCGTTCTCTCCCAACAGGAGTGTCACGCCCGGCGGAACGTCCACGTCCAGGCGGGCAAAGTTGCGGAAATCGGTCAGCGAGAGATGGGTAAGACGCATGGGCGTGCGAGGTGCGCTGTACGTCAATCCGCGGCCGTAACCTGCTCGGCCTGTTGTTCAGAATCGAGGTGCCAGATTTCGGATGCCCGGTCGGTGAACAGGATGCCGTTGGTGTGGTCAATTTCGTGCTGGAAGATGCGCGCCAGCCAGCCTTTGGCTTTGAGTTTCATCGGTTTTCCGTAGCGGTTGAGGCCTTTGACGGTGACAGTCTCGTACCGTTCAACGTCGCCGACAATCCCTGGGATCGAGAGGCAGCCTTCGGTCCCGACCACGGTCTCCCTTGAGGTGCGGACAATTTCCGGGTTGACAACCCTGTAAAGGCGCGGCGGGACGGTTTCGTCCTCTTCATCGCCAAACTCCACCACAATCACCCGCAGGGGAATGTTTACCTGCGGTGCGGCCAGCCCTACGCCGGGTTCTGCGCGCATGGTATCCACCATATCGTCAATCAGCGTTTGCAGTTTGGGGCCAAAATCCGTCACCTTGCGGGCGCGTTTTCGCAAGGTCGGGTGAGGGACGGTAATTACTTTTCGGAGGGTCATCGTTCAGGTACCTGGCCTTTCGGGTAAAGATGCTCTATTTTACCCCATGCTCACAAATCCAGGTCGCGCCAGGGGAAGCGTTGGTCTTCGGTTTCCTCGTGGTAGATTTCCAGCCAGGTTGCCATGTGTTCGTGTTCCTGTTTGGTGCGTTCGCGTTCTTCCTTGATGATTAGTTCTTCCATGCGGCGGGAGATATCCTGGTGGACCATTGCGGGGTTGTGCACTCCGCGGAAATTGAGGGTGGAATCTCCGACGTTGATGTAAACATTACCGACGTTCAACATCAATCCGATGACGTTTGGCACCTCGTGGTGGAGGCTCTGGATGTTTTTGATGGGTGCGGAGCGCGACGATTCGGCCCCCAGCGGTTTTTTCTCCCGGTCAATGATCAAATCTCCGGTAATGCGGTAAAGGTCGTTGCGCCAATCTACATATGCGTAAAACCAAAACAGGGAACTGATGAGTGCGACGGCACCCGCAGATGGGGTCAGATATTTGGCCCAGTCGTATCCTGTTACGATCAGGGTGGGCGCGCAAACAAAGGCTGCCACCAGGGAAATGAAGAAAACCAGGTTGACTTTCAGCGCGCTTTTGAAGAAGATCCACCAATGTTTGCGGTAGGTGATGGTATCCCCTTCCACAACGCGTGTCTGAAAGAGGGTAAAGCGTTTCTTTTTGGCGGCGGCAATCGGCGGGACGGTTTCCGGTTCTTCAGGCAACATTTCTTTCCCCCGAATGTTTAGCCGTTCGCGAATGGTTTGCCGAATTTGCGCCAGTTCCGCCTGCTTGGAGCGGCGTCTTGAACGCAAGATGAACCCTTGAATCAGGTTCTTCATGTATTCCGGGTGATCAACATCGGTCATGTGCAGTTCGCTGTTGAATGTGCGTACCACAAGGTCGCCGACTTTTATCCAGCGGTGAACGATGTTACGGGTTCGGATGTTCAGGGATTGTATTGTTCGCAGCGGGGTTTCCTGGCGGCTGGTGCTGCGAAACAGAATCCGTTCCCGCCAGGAAACGCGCACATTGGTCACGATGAAATAGTCGTTTCGCCATTCCAGGTAAGCCCAGACAATTCCGGCAAAAAGCAGCAAGGCAAACCCGGTTCCCAGAAAATAAAAAACTTTCAGGAACATTCCGGGGCTGTCGCCCCAAAAGTAGTTTAATATGAGCAGCAGGAGGAAATCCACAACCACCAGAAAAGTGATGCTGAGTACCTCTCCAAACAAACTAACGGGGTGGCGGCGGGTGATCAGCAGGATGAACTCACCTTCTCCCAACCAGCCGATTTTTAGTTTTTGTGCAATTTCATGGGTTTGCAAGAGCGCATCCAGATATGGCTTGATGCGGGGATACGCTTCGAGCATCCAGTCAAAATCGTCGGCGGTGAGTGCGTAAACAATAACCCTTGATAGTGCCACGGCATCCGCGTTGCGCGGCCGTTTGTAGTACAGTCCGTCAACCCCAAACAAATCTCCGGCATCGAAAGTTGCCATTTCAATTGATTCCCCCGATTCTTCATCTTCTCCGCGGGTGATATGCACCTTGCCGCGAAAAATGAAAAACATCTCGTCGGATTCCGCGCCCTCTTCAAGAATCACTTCGCCGCGCTCAAATTCCTTGCGCGTCAGGTGTTTGGCAATTTCGGCAAGCGCAGATTCACCCAGTTCCGTGAAAATCGGGGCGTCTTTCAGGAGTTTCACACGCCGGTCGAGTTCGGCATTGTCAATGGGTTCTCGTTCGTTTTCCGGGATCATTTCGGGTTAATGGTCAACAGTTGGTTAAGCGATACAATGCAAACGTCTTCTTCGATTTTAGCACGAACAAAACACCCTTGACAGAGGCTCACACCAGATTCACGGAATTCTGGTGCCAGTACACACCTTCAAGAGACAAGAGGGGGCAGGCAAATGTTGTAGAAGGCCTGCTGTTTACCAACGAGCCGCTCACTTTGGCCCCCTCCCCCCTGTATCCCCCCTCACCCTTCGGGCAGGCTTCGCACTCCCAAGGGAAGGGGGGATATAACTTTTCGGTGTGTGTACGGCGCGCTTCGTGCGCCGTACACACACCTGACGAACACGCCCCTCCCAGAATTTTCCGCTTTGGTTCCCCTCTCCCTTCGGGAGAGGGGTTAGGGGTGAGGGCGGGGGGAGGGTTGGGTGGGGGGAAACAGCGTTGTTCTACATCTTTTGCTTGCACCCACAAGAACGTGATTTTCTGGGGTCTCGCTGCTCCTGTGATAAAATGCAGCGCACCTCAAAACAAGGAGAGAACCAATGCCAATCAATTTTGGAACAGACGGCTGGCGCGCCGTCATTTCAGATACGTTTACCTTTCACAACCTGCGGCTGGTGGCACAGGCCATCGCCGATGCGGTCAAATCCGGCCACTGGAACAACGGCGAGTGGGCACAGGAAATTGAGCCGAACAAAATCATCGTGGGTTTTGATACTCGTTTCCTCTCCGACCGCTACGCAAAAGATGTCGCCCGTGTGCTGGCAGCCAACGGGTTCACTGTACGGCTGAGTCAGGCCGATTGCCCCACCCCGGCCATTTCCTACGCGGTGCGCAACAGCAAGGCCGCTGCCGGGATTGTGATCACCGCGTCTCACAATGCGCCGCGCTACAACGGCATCAAACTCAAGGCGGCCTACGGCGGTTCCGCCCTGCCGGAGCAGGCCCGCCGGGTGGAGGTGTACCTCAACGATAACGAGGAACGCGGCCGCGGCCCCAATCTGATGGATTGGGATGCCGCCCGCGACCTGAAACTGATCGAGCGTTTCAATCCGCTGCCGACCTATTACGAGCATCTGCGCACCCTGATTGATTTTGACGCGATCGCCGAGAACCCGCCGCGGGTGGTGGTGGATTCCATGCACGGGTCGGGACGCGGCGTCATCAAGGGTATCCTGCAAGGGACGGGGTGCGAGGTGACTGAAATTCGGGGCGAGATGAACCCCGGATTTGGCGGCACCCACCCTGAACCCATCGGCAAGAATCTCGGCGCCCTGGCAGGCGCGATCAGCACCGGGGCTGGCAATCTGGGGCTGGCCCTTGACGGGGATGCCGACCGCATCGGGGCGATGGATGAGCGCAGCAACTTCGTCGATCCGCACAAAATCATGTCGCTGGCGCTGCAATACCTGGTGGAACAGCGTGGCTGGCGCGGCCCGGTGGTGCGAACCGTCTCCACAACCCGCATCATCGACCGCCTGGCGCGGGAATACGGCCTGGAAGTTTACGAAACTCCGGTAGGATTCAACCATATTGCCGGGCACATGCTTTCATCGGATGTGCTGATTGGCGGCGAGGAATCGGGCGGGATTTCGTTTCGCGGGCATATCCCCGAAGGCGACGGGATTTTGATGGGGCTGCTGCTGGTGGAGATTGTCGCCACTTCGGGGAAATCGCTGGGAACACTGGTAGATGAACTGCTGGAAAAGTATGGCCCCGCTTTTTACGAACGCCGCGACCTGCGCCTTCAGCATCCGGTTTCCAAACCGCGGATGACCGCCCGATTGGCGAAGGATGCCCCCGCTGAAATCGGAAAGATGCCCGTGCGCGAGGTGCAAACCACCGACGGGGTGAAATACGTGATGAAAGACGGTTCCTGGCTGCTGATCCGCCCGTCGGGGACGGAGCCGGTGCTGCGAGTCTACGCCGAGGGGCGCAGCAAGAAGATGGTAGCCGCGCTGCTGGGGTTTGGCGAAAGCATTGCCGGAAATGTGACATAACTAACCCAAATTCGGATCAGGCGCGGAGCGCCCGTTTTGCAGCACGGGGGGAGGGGGGAACTCCGTCGTTCTGCGTCTTTTGCCTGCCCCTTTCGGCATGATCCCCAAAAAAACACCAACCAGCAATCAGAGCGAAAGTACCGTTAAGAAAAAGCGGCTCGCTTTTTGAGCCGTTTTTTATCCGCCGGTATCATTTGTTTTGCGCGCCATCTCCGCCCGTTTCTTGGCCCGCCGTCCAATTAGCCGCTCTGTGCCATTCATCAGCCGCTTGATGTTGGGACGCAAAGCGTACAGCAGTAAAAGTTCTGCCAGAATACCGTAAACCACATAGGCCCACGGGAGTTCTCCCATCCAGGCCATGATGACGAAAATCACCGTGGCAATAAGCGGCGCGCTCATAGTTGCAACTGAAGCATAACCCACGAAGTACAAAATAAACCCGGCAATGGGGAGAATAAACAGAAATGTCGGCGGGTAAAGGGCAAATGCACCCCCTACACTGGTAGACCCGCCCGCTCCGCCGTGCAGCCGGAGACGACCCCGTTCATCCCGTTGAACGAGATAAATCGAATAATTGTGCCCGATAATCGCCATCACAGGGGCTAGCACAATGATCCAGGTCATATCGGGAACCAGCCACATCGCCAGCCAGGTGCTGACCGCCCCCTTAAATCCATCCAAAATGGCAGTTGTCACACCCACCCATAAACCGGCAGCCCGCATTGCATTTGTACCTCCGGTACGGCCGCTTTCAATTTTCCGAACATCCTGTCCGGTCATAAGTTTGACAATGATCAATCCAAACGGGATGGAGCCAATCAGGTAAGCGATGATCAGAATGACAATGCCCAGTACGATTTGCATTTGTCAATAACCTCCAGTAGCGTATTTCATCAGCAGCAGCCAGGGAACACCACACTCGCCAACGGCGGGCCTGCCAACCGCGCCGCGGGTGATTTTTACAACACGCGAAATGAAGTCAGGTTGCATCGCTGCCTCGTTCCTGCGTTTCCGATTTCCTACCGTGACCACCAGGCCAGCAGCCACAGGATGAACAACAAAGCCGCAAATTCAATTGTCGCTGTCCACCGCGATTTACCCAGACCCAGGTCGCTCAGGAAAACCGTCACCCCGTAAGCCGGAGCCAGCAGAAACAGCCCGTAAGCAATCGGAGAAAACGGGAGGTACTGGGCTGCGGCGCCAAGTTGACCGACAATCACCGCGCAAACCCCGGAAGCCAGCAACAGCCATCTGCCCTGCATCCGTAAACTCAGCGTACGCAAACTGATCAGCGCAGTTGCCAGTGTCAGCGCAGGAACCATCAGATACAGGCGCAGCCGGATCACCCGTAAGGTAATCGCCAGCAAAAAGAACAACGCAAAAGCGACCGCCGTCAGCCCGACCGCGGCGACGGCGTAGTAAGGGTTTTGCTCATCGGCAACCACATACTCCGCCGTCAGTACCAGCATCAGTATACCGCCGCCAGCGAGAATCCCCAGCCACCAGTACGTACCCAGTGACCCCTGATACAGGGGAATGCCAATCACCCAGGCCGTTAACGCGGGAATAAGCCAATGCTGAAAACGAGAACGGCCCTGCGCTGCCGGCTGCTCATCAATC
>Ga0256914_1004263_pt1 | contig 10840 bp, 7 predicted proteins | sample HulkmetaG_FD_191571 | JGI IMG/M metagenome (GOLD analysis project Ga0256914, IMG submission 191571) | Hydrothermal chimney microbial communities from Main Endeavour vent field at the Juan de Fuca Ridge, Pacific Ocean - Hulk | ecosystem: Environmental > Aquatic > Marine > Hydrothermal vents ...
TAGCAAAACTAATATAATCAAATAATAATATGACTATAATAAAAAATATAGAATATAATCAAGAAGCACGAAATAAACTAGCATCAGGAGTAGAAAAGCTTACAAATGCAGTAAAAGTAACAATTGGACCAAAAGGAAGAAACGTTGTACTTGAAAAATCTATAGGAGGACCAATTATTACAAATGATGGTGTTACAATTGCAAAAGAAGTTGTACTAGAAGATAAAACAGAAAATATTGCAGTTCAAATTATAAAAGAAGCAAGTAGCAAAACAAATGACATGGCTGGAGACGGAACCACTACAGCCATAGTACTTTCTGGAAGTTTAATTAAAGATGGAACGAAATATATTTCAGAAGGAACAAATCCAATTTTATTAAAAAATGGAATGGAAACAGCAATGGCTTTTGCTATGCAAGAATTGGAAGAAGTTGCAGTACAAATAAATTCTAAAGAAGAAATTACACAAGTTGCGACTCTTTCAGCTCAAAATAAAGAAATTGGAAAAACAATTGCAGAAATAATTGAAAAAGTAGGAAGCCAAGGAGTTATTTCTGTTGAAGAAGGAAGAACATTTGGAGTATCTGTTCATATTGCAGAAGGTATGCAATTTGATAATGGATATTTGTCGCCATATATGGTTACAGATCAATCAAGAATGGAATGCCTTATGGAAAATTCGGCAGTTCTAATAACAGACCAAAAAATTAATTCTATTCAAGAAATTTTATCACTAATAGAAGAACTTTCAAAACAAAACCAAAAAGAATTATGTATTATTGCAAAAGATATTTCTGATGAAGCTCTTACAACCCTTGTTTTAAACAAATTAAGAGGAACTTTTAATGCAGTTGTAGTAAAAGCACCTAAATTTGGAGATCAACAAAAAGATATACTAGAGGATATTGCTATTGTAACAGGAGCTACAGTGATTTCTGAAAGTATAAATATGAGACTAGAAAATGCTAATATTGAAAATTTAGGAAGAGCAAAAAAAATAATAGTTTCGAAAGATGATACTAAAATTATTGGAGGATTTGGAAATTCAGAAAATATCAATACGAGAATTAAAAATATTGAAACTCTTTTAGATAATACAAAATCGGACTATGAAAAAGATGGATTTGCCGAACGAATTGCCAAGCTTTCAGGAGGAGTTGCTATTTTACAAGTAGGAGCTGCAACAGAAATTGAATTAAAAGAAAAAAAATACAGAATTGAAGATGCTATTTCTGCAACGAAATCAGCAATAGAAGAAGGAATTGTTGCAGGAGGAGGAACCGCTCTTTTTAAAATTTCTGAAAAAATGCAAGATTTTATCAATTACTGCAAAACAGAAAATAATATGCATTCAGATGAAATAACCGGAATGAAAATTGTTCAAAATGCTTTGCTTGCCCCCATTAAACAAATTGCAGAAAATGCTGGTTTAAATGGAGATATTGTTATCAACAAAATTCAAATTTTACTGACACTGCTTCAAAAATAGAAGATATAGGTTTCAATATTATATCTGAAAAAGTAGAAAATTTAGTAGAATCTGGAATTATTGACCCAAAAAAAGTAACACGATCTGCTTTACAAAATGCAATTTCTGTTTCAAGTATGCTTTTAACAACAGAAGTGGCCATTACTCAAAATACTAAAACTCAAGAAACTTCTGCACTACCATCAACGCCTCAAATACCAAATTTAAATAATATGTTTTAAGGGTTAGAATTTACAGCCATTTTAAACATTTGACTTAAATCTGCAATAGTACCAGCATAATTTTTCATAGCATATCCTGATGGAGATGTTTCCGATAAATTTTCCAAAAAAATTTCTAAATTAATATCTTGTCTGTCTCCTTTCAAATATGCATCTCTATCAATTTTAGAAAATGCTTTAAAATAATTTTGAGATTCTGCATAAATAGTATGCTTTATTATATCAATATCTTCCATTGAATCTTTTTCATATTCTACAAAAGAAGATATTTTAATATTATGCGGAGAAATCCCCTGCTCTCTCAATGCATTTGAAACTCCACCTGTAGCTCTTCCATATTGGATAAGTTCATCAAAAATCATAACATTCCCTCCCCTGTAAGAATTTTGTATTTCTTGCAAAGAATTTAATTGACGCTGAGTCTGTAAATGACCAGGGTCTAATGAAACTATTTTTATATGATTTAATCCATTTGCATTTAACATATCTCTAAATGCTTTTTTAAATAAAATAGAAGTTTTTTCCGTAAGTACAAGCATTTTAATATTATTTTTAATAATATCATTTAATATTTCTGTTACTTTAATATTAAAAATCTCCTGAAGTCTTTGTTTTAATTCAGGGCTCTGCGGTATTATTGAATAATTTGAAATTAAACGTTTTCTTTTTTCCTGTAGAATTGGTGATAATTCTTTATAACCTGGTTTATTTATTTTTTTATTAAGTCTTCCAATATTTTTTTTATAAAATTCATAAGCCAAGTGCAAACTTTTTTTTGAAAGTTCTTTAAGTTTTAATTTATTAATATTTAAAAATTTATTAAAATTAGGGTCTTTAAAATCTTCAGAATCTTCAGAATTTTTAGAATTTATATCGGGATTTGGACTTCGCATAAAAAATTATTTATTTTTAATAAAACTACAAGTATTATAGCATTGTTTTTATAATAAGTAAAACAAAGTGTAAAATATTTATCTAATTCTTCATACTTATTTAAAAATCATGATATACTATGGAAAAAAAATTTAAAATAAAAAACAATCTCATGAAAAAAATATCAGAACTAAAAGTTGCAATTGTTGCAGAATTACTAATAAAAATGGGAGGAGCCGAACGAGTGGTAGAACAAATATATAAAATTTTTCCTCAAGCTGATATTTACACCATGTTTTATGATGAAAAAAAATGTGGAAAATTTTTTCCTGCCAATAAAGTAAAAACTTCTTTTTTGCAAAAATATACTGATTTAGGAATTCCAAAACAGTTTTTAATTTCAAAATTTCCACAAGCTATAGAAAATTTTAATTTTGATGAATATGACTTAGTTATTTCTTCTTCTAGCGCATTTGCACATGGAATAATAACTTCAACAAATGTATTTCATTTGTCTTATATACATGCACCAATGCGATATGCATGGGATTACACACACCAATACCAAAAAGAAAAATTAAAAGGTTGGAAAAAAATTCTTACTCCATTTTTGTGGACAACTCTTAAAAATTTACGAATTTGGGATTATTGTGCTAGAGATAGAGCTGATATAATTTGTGCAAATTCTAAAACAACAGCAAAACGAATAGAAAAATTTTGGAGAAAAGACTCAACAGTGTTATACCCTCCTGTAAATATAAACAGATTTAATAAAAATAATAAAAAATTAGAAAATAATAGTTTTGATAAAAATTTAAATAATAATTTTTATTTTATTGTAAGCATGATAGAACCATTTAAATCTATAAAACTTGCAGTAAAAGCTTTTCAAAACATGCCAGAAAAAAAACTTATAATTATTGGAGACGGAAGCCAAAAAATAGAACTCGAAAAATTATCTGAAAATAATTCAAATATTATATTTTTAGGAAAACAATCAGACGAAGTGGTTACCAGTCATATGCAAAATTGCAAAGCATTTATTTTTCCAGGATTGGAAGACTTTGGAATTACTCCCGTAGAAGCAAATGCATGCGGAAAACCAGTAATTTTTTACAATAAAGGAGGAGTAACAGAAACTATTTTAAATACAGAAACTCAAAAAACAGGTATAAGTTTTGAAAAACAAACGCCTAAAGATTTGCAAGAAGCAATAGAAAAATTTGAAATATTAGAAATAAATAATAGTAAAATAATTTCAGATAAAAATATATATAAAACTCAAAGTGAAAAATTTTCTGAAGAAGTATTTGAAAAAAACTTGAAAAATATATTGACTCAAAACGGTATAATTGTGTAAGATTTATCAGCTTAAAGTTTGTATTATTGAATATATATTAGATATACTTTGGGTGATTAGCTCAGTTGGCTAGAGCATCTGGTTTACACCCAGGAGGTCGGGAGTTCGAATCTCTCATCACCCACCATCGTAACTTTTAAGCAAAAATATCTTTTATAATTATATGAAAGATATTTTTTTTATTTAAAAAAAAATAATTATTATTTTATTTTGTTAATACATAGTTAACAAATTTTCCAGTAGCTGTCCAAATTCTATTAAAACGAGATGGTTCTTTAAATGCTCTATACAACCACTCTAACCCTAGTTTTTGAAAAATTTTAGGTGCACGTGTTTGTTTACCACTCATAAAATCAAAACTTCCACCAACACCAATACAAACTTTAATATCAGTATTCTTTTCTAAAAATTCTTTATTTTGGTCTATCCACATTTCTTGTTTTGGTGCCCCCAAAGCTACAAATAAAATTTCAGCTTTTGATATTTTAATTTTTTCTAATAATTCTTTATTTTCTTCAGATGATAAATTAAGTGTTACTTTTTTATCATAAAAATCTGAAATAGTTTTAGAATACTTATTTTGTATAAATTTTGCACTATTTTCTGCACCACCCAATAAAAATATATTCTTAATTTCTTTTTTTTCTATATATTCTCTAAATAAATCACTTCCACAAAGTGTATTTTTTATCTTACTAGGATACGTTTTTTTATTTACTGCGAACCAAATAAGCATAAAAATACCTATTAAATATTTCCAAAACAAAGGCTTATGTTGCAAAAAATCTAATCCACTTGCCCATAAAATACCATTTCCATCTGGTAATGAAATATCTGCATTTTGTAAAATATTACAAAATTTTTTATTTTTTTTACATTCCATTATCATTTCTGGATTTGGAGTTACTATTGTTTTTATAGTTTTAGAATTTTTATTATTACTATTTTTATTTATCCAAAAATCAATATTTTCTATAACTTTTTCAATAGTTGTTTTATGAAAAGTTATATTTTTACAAATAAATTTATTATTTATATTATTATTTTTACTTTTATTTGGTTTTTTTGCTCTAATACAAATATTTTGTTTTTTATCACTTAAAAAACTATCTGCAATTTCAAAACCTGCTTCTTTTAAAAGATTGTGAAGTTCTGTAATTTCAAAACTATAATAATATCTTTTTACTTTTTTTTTACCAAATGGAATTATAAAATCTCGCTTATTCCAAAATGGATTATATACACTTCTCCAAAATGCTTCTTTTTTTTGTGGTTCATATTTTGCTTGCTCCCATAAATTCCAAACTGTAAATACAAATTCTCCACCGTCTTCTAATGCATTATAAATATTTTTTATTGTTTTTTGTCGTTCAGAAATTTTTGATAAATGATGAAAACTTGCTACTGCCCAAATTTGTAAAATATTGTTTTTTGATTCTGAGGGTAAATATTTTGGAAAATCTAAAAATCCAGCTTCTATAAATTCTGTTTTTTTATCTATTATCTTCTCTCTATTATTTTTATTATTGTTTTTTGCTTCTTCCAATAATTCTTTTGAAATATCAAATCCAATATAGTTTCCAGTAAAATCAATATCTTGAGAATTTTCATTTCGTAAAAATTTATTCAACCTTCCATTTCCACATCCTAAATCTAAAATATATTTATTTTCAATATTTTTTTGACCTATTAAACCAGCAGAAAGTCTTTCAAATTCTTTCCACTGATAATGTCTTGTAGACGAAAAATCTTTTGCAAAGCTATCATATGCTTCTGGTAAAAAGTTTGTTGCGTGTTTGGGGGTAAGAAATGACATGTATTAATTTATTAATTAAAAATATTTTTATAATAATTTAGCATTTATCGAAAAATTTGATTCATTCTATCCACTGGTTCCAATAAAAAATCTGCTAAAGTCATAGCAACCATGCTTTCTAAAACAGGAACAAGCCGTGGTGGAATAGTTGGATCATGTCGCCCACCAATAACAAAATCTTTAATAATTCCATTTGGAGTTTTTGCAATTTGTTTTTGAGAAATAGATGGAGTTGGTTTCACCGAAACTTTTATGATTATATCATCACCAGTTGTTAACCCTCCAGAAATCCCTTCTTTTCGTGTATTTTGAACAGAACCAACTTGAGATTTTGCATTTTTTCCAATTCCATATTCAAAACTTCGCACAGCTCCACACGACATAATTCCTCTTGCAAGTTCTGCTTCTACTTTTCCAAAAACAGGCGTTCCTAAATATTTTGCACAATTTTTGATAATAATTGTAATTTCCCCTCCCACACTTTCACTATTTCTTTTTGCATTTAAAACAGCTTTTATCATTTTTTCAGCAGAATTTTTATCTCCACATCTCACAGGATTTTTTTCAATTTCTAAAATATCAAAATTTTCACTGGTAATATCACAACTTTTAACACCTGCCAATTCTGAAACATGAGCAATTATTTTTGTGCCATTATTTTTTTTAAGAATTTTTTTTGCAAATGATCCCCCTATAACTCGAGCCAAAGTTTCTCGTCCAGAACTTCGCCCACCTCCTCTATGGTCTCTGTGTTCATATTTATAATACCAACCTTCATCGGCATGACCTGGTCGAAATGTTTTTTTTAAAAAATCATAATCTTTTGAAGCCTGATTTTGATTTCGAACAATGCAAGCAATCGGTGTTCCAATTGTTTTTCCCTCAAATACTCCAGACAAAATTTCGACTTGGTCTTTTTCCACTCGAGGTGTTGCCATTGCACTTTGCCCTGGTTTTCTTCTGTTTAATTCTTCTTGAATTTCTTCAACTGATATTTCAAGTCCTGAAGGACATCCATCAATAACAGCCCCAAGAGCAACTCCATGACTTTCTCCAAATGTTGTTACTCTAAAATTTTTTCCAAATGTATTCATATAATTATCTTAAATTTTCTATTTTTTATTATTTCTTCGCAACCTTCGTGCTTCGGCTTGTTCAATTCTTTTTTTATCTTCTGAATATTTAAAAACAGAAAATATAAAATATCCAAAAAATAAAGAAATATGAATATACCACAAAATAGAAATGGTAGTTTCTAAAAATGCTTTTTCTAAACCAGCCCATAAAAGAAGCAATGACAAAAAAGCCAAAAATGTAAAAATAGACTTTCTCTTTTTTACATGTTTTTTAATTATCTTTTTATCCGATTTTTCTAGAAATGTAAGAAAAACAAAAGAAAAAACTATTGAAAAAATTGCATAATACAAAAAGAAATGATTTATTACATCTATATTCATAATATATTTATTAAATAAAAAACTATTCGCAACTTCCTCCACAAAAGGTTTTTTTATTATTTTCATGTTGCGTATTGGTTACAGCATAATGAATTTTTTTTGTTTTGTCATGAAGATAAAACAAAAATTTAGTATTGGTAGGATTTCCTGCAGATTTCAACGAATCTTCTCCTGCATTTGCAATGGCATGAGGTGGCAAACCTTTATATAAGCGTGTATTAAATTTATTATCTGCCGATAAATCAGAATGCGTAAGTGCCGAAGAATCTTTTTGCAAAGCATAACGAATTGTAGCATCTGCACCCAATGGAATTTTTTTATCTATTCTATTCCATAAAATTCCTGAAATCATATTCGGCTCTTCTCCAGAATGCGTGCTTGATTCTTTTTCAATAATAGATGCCATTGTTACAATTTCTTGCAAAGTTTTGCCATTTTTTCCATTTAATATTCCCAAATTAATTGCTCTTATTTTAAACGCTTTCAACATCTCATTTGCTAATTTTTGAGGAGTCAATTCCGATTCTCTTATTTTATATGTTGCCGGAAAAAAATATCCCTCCAAATATTCTCGTTTACTTAAAACAGTAAAATCTGCAATAAAATCAAAAGATGAGAAATCGCATGTTTTCAATACACAATTTTCAAAATCACCTGCTTCAAAAATATTATTCTTTGCAAAGCGTGCATCCATTTCTGAGATTGTTAATCCTTCTGGAACTAATATTTTTACAAATTCTGCCTTGGTTGTAACAATTTTTGCAATTTCTGATAATGTCATTGTATTTTTTAGTTCATAATTTCCTGCATATAACTTAGAATCTAAATTATTTTCTTTTAAATATTTTAAAAAATACTCAGAAGATGAAATTAAATTTTGCTCTTTTAAAGCATTTGCAATTTTAGTTGGTGAATCCCCAGAAAAAATAACAAAAGTCATATCAACTTCAGATGCTTCTCCAATGTTTTTAGAACTTACAACACTTTCATTTATTGCATTATTATATTGAATATTATTATAAAAAAAATATCCTCCAATAATTACAACGGCCCAAACAATTAATTTCCACCATTGTTTTTTTTGTGGATTTTGTCGCATTTGTGTATTTATTTGATTATATCGCATAAGAATAAGTAAATTTTTTATAAGTAAAATTTAACAAAAATTGAAATAAAAATAAATCAGTAATTTACAGTGATTGAGCCTGTCTAAATCTTAGTAAACACCAAAAAAAGCCTGTTTTGAAAAACAAGGTAAATATCTTTTTTTGAAACTCTATAAAAAAATCTTTCACGAGTTGATTGATCTACAAAAGTAGAAATCCTTTATTTCTTTATTTCTTGAAAGAAACAAAGGGCTTATACTTTTTTTAGAGTTTTGATATATTTTTTTTAATTTATTACAATATTTTTACAATTCGCCCCCTCCACTGCCTCTGATTCAAGCGCAACTCTGGGAGGTCTTTTTTGGTTATCTTCCTCGAAGAGTTGTCAAAAAGTTCCACTATTTAATTTTAATTCATCCAAATAGTCTCATCTTTTGCGTAAAGAGAAACCGCAAATTTTCCATCTGGGGTGTTGTAGCTGATGATTTTTTGAAGAGTTGAGGTCATATAGTTTGGTGTAAATTATTATTTTTTGTTTAATATTTAAAATTAATATTTCATAGTTCCTCTGCAATAAGGGAAATTACTACATCCATAAAATTTACCAAATTTTCCATTCCTTAATATCATTTTTTTATTACATTTTGGGCATATTCTTAAGTTTTTTAATTTTAAAAATGGATGGATTTTTTGAATGTTATTTTTTTTTCGAAAAGAATGAAGTGTTTTATTATGAATTTGCTCATAACAATCAACACAATGTGGAATAGATTTAAATGGAAAAATTTTTGAGTCAAATATTTGATTACAGTTATTGCAAGTTCTATTTTCCCCAATTCTTAATAAATTTATTTCATTATGAATGATTTCTAGTACAGATTTTTTGACTTTTTTTTTAGCAGATTTTCCAATCTGTTATTTAATATTTCGATAGGATTTTTTCCTAAATTAAATTTATTAATTCTTAAAAATTTATATCCATAGCCTTCTAATACTTTTTGACGATAAATATCTTCTTCTTTCATATAAGAAGAATAATTAGTATTATTTACTTCTTCTAAATTTTCAAAATGCTCTTTAAATCCATCATATTCAATTACAATTTTTTTATTGTTAAATTGCAGTAAAAAATCAACTTTATAATGAGGGTGATGATAGTTTCTATCTAGTTGTTTCAAATATTTACCAATATCAAATTGAGGAATAAATTCGATAGATTTTTTATTATTTTTATAAAACTCTGTTGAATAAAAATATTGCTGAATTTTTTTCTCCATTGGAGAATTCGGATCAGTATTTCCAATTTGTTTTTTTGAGATGTTTTCTAACTCTCCCTTATAATGAATCAAGGCATTTCGTATTTCCCCTGAAAACTCTTCAGGTTCCTTACTCAATACAAAGTGAATACATTCTTTTGCTCGACTAAATCCAACATTAAGCCTTTGAGCTTTTACATTATTTTTTTCTTCATCAAATCGAACTGGAAATATATATCTTAATGCATCTTTTTCTTTATTCGCAACCATTGAATAAAAAATATAATCTCTTTCTTCTCCTTGACAAGCATCAAATGTCATTATTTTTAATTTACATCTTCCGTATAACCATGATTTTTCAGGTATTTCATCTATTCTATTTATAATCAATTGAACTTGATCTGTATGAGGGGTAATAATTCCAATTGTTTGAATAATATTATCTTCTTTAAATTTTTTTAATTTTTCAATAATGTAATCAATTTCAAAAGAGTTAGTATTATTATAAATTTCAATTTTTTCTTGATCCTCTAAAACTGTAAATTTTATCACTTCATTAAGGGGCTTTCCTCTTATCTTCATACATTGAAGAGTGTTATTATAAAAATATTTATCAGAATATGAAATGATTTCAGGATAACAACGAAAATGTTTTTTTAATAAAGTATCATAATTTCTTATAAATTTCCCAAAAGTTAATATTGAATTTTTAATATCAAAATTTTCAGTAACTTTTGATAACCAGCCAAATGAATCTTCTTTATTTTTTAAAACATTTTCTATAAAACTCTTTTTTATATTATTTTTATATTCTTGATTTAACAACTTACTTGCATTCCCAGATTTTACATTAGAAAATTGTTTTTCATCTCCCAATACGATAATTTGTTTGCCTCTTATTAGTGCAGGTAATGCCTGAGCAATACTTACTTGAGATGCTTCATCTATAATAATTATGTCAAATAAATCTTTTTCTAAAGGAATAAATTCTGCATAATCACGAATACCAGATAAAATACAAGGGAATGCTTTTTTTAAATTTTGAAATAATGCTTTTGGAAATTTTTGTTTTTGAGAAATTATTGTTTTTAAATTTTGAACCTCTCCCGCATATTCATCTGTATACTCTATAATTCTCTTATCAAGAAAATATGTCATATCTGCCGTAACCAAATCTTCTATAGTGGTTATTTCTTCATTATAAGCATCATTAGGAGTATTAGAAAACTTTTCAATTAATAATTTCTCTTGACTCTTAAAT
>Ga0256914_1004264_pt1 | contig 10838 bp, 14 predicted proteins | sample HulkmetaG_FD_191571 | JGI IMG/M metagenome (GOLD analysis project Ga0256914, IMG submission 191571) | Hydrothermal chimney microbial communities from Main Endeavour vent field at the Juan de Fuca Ridge, Pacific Ocean - Hulk | ecosystem: Environmental > Aquatic > Marine > Hydrothermal vents ...
TGTAATTCATGGTAATGTTTGCGTAAGGCGCGATTAGAGGTAATGGCCCAAGGAGGTCGCATTTCAAAAGAGCATCTCTAAGAAACGGCTGTGATATTGGGTCAAGTCCGCATGACATCGACCGCAGTAGAAATGTACTTCACCCATCAGCTCCGTGTCATCAGCCACCGGGGTAAAACTTCCGTCTTCATTTTGGATGTAGCGGGTGGTGATGGTGACGTTTTCGGCCACCTCGAGGAAATCCTCGTCATTACCACAATAAGGGCAGATAATCCGATGTTGCCCGGAGAGAATGAGGGGTTTTTTAGTGATGATCTTCCTCTTGGAGATCTTGACCTTTTCGCTCATCTTCCTCCCTAACGACTGAAATAACCGGTAAGAGAGGCCTTAGCTAATATATGACCGGCCATGGCCTTTTCCAAGGCCCCTAAACTAGTAGCCTCGGGTAAATCAAGGTGATCTATATCAAGGGCATAGATAGTAAAAACATAAGGATGCTCACCGGTGCCGGGAGGAGGCTGCGGGCCACCATAACCCACAAAACCAAAGGAATTTTGGAGTTCTTTACTGCCTGGGGGCATGTTCCTTCTGGAGGCCCCTTCAGGGAGATGATCCACCTCAGCCGGGATGTTAATGACCATCCAGTGGACCCAGTTTCTGGCTATGGGGTGCGGATCTACACAGAGGAGGACGAAGGATTTGGTCCCCTTAGGTGCCCCTTGCCAAGAAAGCGGAGGAGAGACGTTTTCCCCACCGGCCCCGGGCATTACGTATTTGATCGGGATGCGATCACCATCTTTAAAGGCAGAGGAGGTAAGCTTCATACGCCCTCCTTTGGCGGCAATGACCATGGCCCCGAAGAGGATCAAGGTAATAGGGATAAGGAAGAACCGGACCCATTTCATACCCCAAATATACGCTTTTCCTCGTCTCTCATCAATCAAAAAATTATTTACCCAAAGGGCTTTTATGGCCGTTTTTTCAAAGAAGGGGCTTAATCAAAAAGGCATTAACTCAAAGAAAAGTTTTTGCAAAGCCCGGAAAATTTGGCTTTAATAGCGAGACAAATTCAAGAAGGAGGTCTTTCATGGAGCTGCGCCGGCCCACGCGTCTTTCGGAGGAGGAGAAGCAGGAGATTTTGAAAAAGATTCTGGCCAAGGATCCCTCGGCTTTTACCGACGATCCGGAAAAACAGGCCTTGATCAAGGATCGTCTAGGCTGGGTTGAGACCCCAAGGCTTATGGAACAAGAGGTAGAAGGCCTAAAGGCCTTTGCCGAAGAGGTCAAAGAAAATTTCGATACCGTGGTCCATTGCGGGATGGGGGGATCAAGTCTCTTTCCCTTGGCCCTGTCGAAGATTTTTAGCCCAGAGCCCGGGTTTCCCACCCTCCACGTCCTGGATTCCACCGATCCAGAAGAGATTGCCAAGGTGGAGACCGAGTTTGATCTTACCCGTACCCTTTTCATCATCGCCAGTAAGTCTGGGACCACCATCGAGACCAAGGCCCATTTTGAATATTTTTGGGAAAAGGTCTCGGCCAAGGTCTCCGATCCTGGGGCCCATTTCGTGGCCATCACCGACGAAGGCACTCCTTTGCACAAACTCGGGGAAGAAAAGGGCTTTCGTCGGGTCTTTTTGAACCCAGCCGATGTTGGGGGCCGGTACGCAGCCTTGACCTTTGTGGGCCTTTTGCCTGCAGCCCTTATGGGGCTTGAGATTGAACGTTTCCTTCGTTCCGCCAAGGAAATGCTTGAGACCTGTTCTCCGAACATTCCTTGGGAATATAATCCGGCGGCTTGGCTTTCGGAGTATATGGCTGAACGCTTCTTTAACGGCCAGGACAAATTGACCATCATCGCTGATCCTATCCTTCGTCCCTTTTCCCTCTGGATCGAACAATTGGTGGCCGAAAGCCTGGGCAAGGAATACACCGGTATCATACCCATCGTCGGTGAGACCCCGGGCTCTCCCACGGTATATGGTCCTGACCGGATCTTTGTCTATCTGGGCCTTCGCGGGCGGCAAGATCTTTATCGAAGACTTTTTTCCGATTTAAAAGAGGCTGGTTTTGCCCTTCGTCCCTATTGGTTGGAAGACCGCTATGAATTAGGGGCTGAATGTATCCGTTGGGAATTGGCCGTGGCCCTCACCGGGGTTTGGCTAAACCTAAACCCCTTTGATGAACCAGACGTGATTCGGGCTAAGAAGAAGACCAAAGAAGTCTTAGAGGCCTATCGACAGACCGGTGAATTCCCCACGGAATTCTTCTTGGACGATGACCTCTCCCTCGGTTTTCTCTATTCTTCTCTATTGAAAGTTCAATACCCCCGACTTCGGGCGGTGGTCAAAAAGTTTTTCTTCGATCTTCCTCCTTGGGGTTATGTGGCCTTTTTGCCCTATCTTCCCTATGATCCAGAGATTGAAGAGATCTTTACCGATCTTCGCACCTTGATCCGCGGCAGACGTCAGTGTTCAACTATCCTAGGCTTTGGGCCTCGTTATCTCCATTCCATCGGCCAACTTTTTAAGGGTGGTCCGCGTTCTGGACGCTTCTTCATCTTTACCCGTAAAGGCCGACGGGAGGATCAAGTTATCCCCGGGTTCGGATATACTTTTTGGGACTTACAGTTTGCTCAGGCCTATGGAGATTTCCAGGCCTTAGAGGAGAGCGAACGGGCGGTGGTTCACATCCATCTTTCTGAAAATTATAAAGAAGACCTGAAGAAGTTTTATCAATTCATGGAAGAAGTGACCAGGCTCTCTGAATTTTAGATGAGACAGTATTTACAACACATTTGTTTTAGCATTTTATCGCTGATTATCCTGATTTGTATCGGTACGATTGGTTATTATCTGATCGAGGGTTGGTCCTTTTCCGACGCCTTTTACATGACCATTATCACCCTCTCGACCGTGGGATTTAGCGAGGTCCACCCCCTTTCAGAAGCGGGGCGTTATTTCACCATTTTTCTCATTTTGGGCGGGGTAGGGGTGGCCCTTTATGTCTTTTCCACGGTGACTGAGGCCGTTGTTTCCGGACAATTACAAGAGCTATTAGGCCGACAGCGCCTGGAAGCCAAGATCGGGACCCTTAAGGGGCATTACATTATCTGTGGCTATGGGCGAATAGGCCAACATATCTGCCGGATCATTGCCAAAGAGGTCCCCTTTGTCGTGGTGGAAAGTGACCCCGAGCGGGCCCAGCAGGTAGAAAAGGATGGTTATATCTATTTTCAAGGGGATGCCACCCACGAGGAGACCCTCAAAAAAGTGGGGATTGATCGGGCCAAAGGTCTGGTCTCGGTCCTGGGCTCTGATGCGGATAACGTCTACATCACCTTAACTGCCCGGAGCCTTAATCCGAAGCTCTTTATCATTGCCCGTGCCGATGAAGAACACGTCATGCGAAAGCTTGAACGCGCCGGGGCTGATAAGGTGATTTCTCCCTATCTCATTGGGGCCAGACGAATGGCCCTGACCATCCTTCGTCCGGCGGTAACGGATTTTTTGGAGCTGGCCACCCCTGAGGCCAACCTGGAGTTGCAGCTTGAAGAGGTGCGTATTCAGGCCAAATCAGAATTGGTGGGGAAGAAACTCATCGAGAGCGAGATACGCCGGTTTTCCGGGGCCATCATCCTGGCCGTGCGCAAGGTGACCGGAGAGATGATCTTCAATCCTCCGCCGGAGTATGTTTTAGATGTAAACGATACTCTGGTGGCCCTGGGGGACCGGAAGGGGTTGGCCAGACTTGAGGAGGTGGCGGCTGGTACCCGTCGATTAAAGGATTTCCTTTAGTCCCTTTTCGGTGATGATGACCTCCATGCGTATGTCATGGGTCTCAAGGGGCAAGGTCTCAAAGATTTGACATTCAAAGGCCAGGGCTACGCGTTTGGCCTTTTGGGCCTTGGCCAAGAGTCGATCGTAATAACCACCACCATAACCAAGGCGCCCTCCCCGAAGATCAAAGGCCACCCCTGGGCAGACAATGAGGTCCAAAGCCTCTGGGTCTATCTTTGGGTTTTGAACCGGGGGTTCTAAGATGCCATAGGCCCCTGGGGTCAGCTCTTCAAGGTCAGTTAGCCGGTGGAGGGAGAGACGTTTTTCCTTGATATTGGTACGGGGAAGATAGACTTCTTTGCCCTGGGCAAGGGCAACTTTGATCCCCTCCCAGGTCTCAACTTCGTGGTCAAAGGAGGCGTAAAACAAGATCCGTCTGGCCTGTCGAAAAAAGGGGCTTTGGATCAGGTACTTGATAATGGCCTTGGATTTTTCTCTTCTCTCCTCAAGGGGAAGGGATTTGCGCCTTAAAAGGGCCTCTTTTCGGAGCTCTTGTTTGGATGTCATATTGAAAAGGTAACCGAATCAGGAGAAAAAGACCATGATTACTTTGCCGGTATGGTTGGCGGCCCTTTTGGTTTTCTTGGTCCTGGTCGGAGTGTATCTGGTCTGGCGCTTAGGCAATATTCAAAAATCCCTGTGGTTGGAATCTCTTTCCAGGCTTGAGAGGCAATTTTTAGATCTTGAGAGACGCCTGACCGAGGAAAGGCTTCCTCGACTTGAGGCGGATCTTCGCCGGGCAAGCGAAGAATTACGAAATCTTTCTCATATCCTTGCTGGAAGGCGGTCTGGTGAATCCGGCGAGAGGGTCCTTGAAGAAGTCCTGTCCTCTCTGCCGCAGGATTGGGTCCAGCGAAACGTTCCTTTGGGCCAGGGGCGGGTAGAATTTGTCTTTAAACTGCCCGGAGGCTTTCTGGTCCCGATTGATAGCAAGTTCGTTACCCCCGGCGAAGAGAGCCTTTCCGAGGCCGAACTAAGAGGGCGTTTGAAGACTCGAATCACCGAAATGACTAAATATCTAACTGATCCTCGGACATTAGGTTTCGGCCTGGCGGTGGTCCCAGAAGGGGTCTATGCCCTTTCGCGCACCTTAACCGCTTCCCTGGCCAACCAATCCATCGTGGTTGTTTCCTATACCCATCTCCTCCCGATCTTGACAAGCCTCTATCTCATGGCCAAGCACCTAGGCCTTTCTGAAGGGCCAGGAGAGTTTCGTCAAGACCTCCTTCTGGCCCGAGAGGCCTTGTCCCGCGCTCTTCAGGCCCTGGCCAAACAACAGACTGCCCTTTCTCAGATGACCAACAGAAGGGAAGAAGTCTGGCGTGAACTTAGTCATTTGGAGCGTCTTTTAGAACGAATGACAAATAATGAAAGATTTTGATTTGCGTTTTCAAGAAGGTTTTGTTAATCAAACAGTAATTTAACCGAGGTGTTAGAGATGAAGAAAAAGATTTTGGTCATCGAGGATGATCAAGAAGTCTTGACCATGCTTCTTGATTATCTAAGGCTCCTTGGCTACGAGGCCAAAGGGGCGGAAGACGGGCTTACCGGCTTAAAGGCCCTGAGGAGTAACACCTTTGATGCGGTGATCACCGACATCACCATCCCCTACGTGAGTGGTATAGGGATCATCTCTATTATCAAGCGCGATAATCCAGACCTTCCGGTCATTGCCATTACCGGTTTTGGTGAGGAAGTGGAAGCCCTGGCCCAGGAAAAACATGCCGACGCCGTGTTATCTAAGCCCTTTGAGATGAAAGAATTAAAAGAGCTCTTAGAACGTTCCCTTGGCGATTAGGAGGAGGCCATGGCCTTAAAAGCTTATATCTTAATCAATACCCAAATCGGCAAGACGGCAGACGTGGCCCGGGCCCTAAGGGAAATGCCAGAGGTAAAACGCCTGGACATCATCATGGGGCCCTATGATATCATCGCCGAGGTGGAGACCAGAGATCACGATACCCTTTCGGAGATGGTTCTTAAGAAGCTTCAGGGCATTAAGTACATCCACCACACCATGACCTGTCCAGTGGTCAAGGTGGAAATAGATTAAAAGAACCGGGCTAACCACTGGGCTTGTTTTGAAGCCGCGCCACTAAGCTCTTCTAAACTCTTACGGGTCGCCTGAGAAGCCTGGACATAAAGAGCCTCTTTACCCAACAATTCTTCGACGACAAAGATCAATTCTTGAGTATTTTGGACTAAAAAGCCCCCGCCGTTTTTCCTCAAGACCTGGGCCTCGTTTTCAAAATTTTCCATATGCGGACCGAAGAGGACCGGGACGCCAAAGGCCGCGGGTTCCATAGGGTTTTGCCCGCCTTTAGGGACCAAACTGCCACCGACAAAGGCCACCTTGGCCAGGCTGTAAAGGCCGAACAAGGGTCCGATCTCATCGACCAAGACAATTCGTTGGTCCCGTTTGCCGTTTAATCGAGACCAGCGGGCAAAAGAGAGCCCCTTCTTATCTAAAGACCTTTCCAAGGTTGTTAAGCGTCTTAGATGGCGCGGGACGACGATAAAGACCAAATTCTTTCGTGACCAAAGGCCCTTGATAGTATGGGCTATGGTCTCCTCTTCGCCTTGTCTCACACTACCGAAGACGACGATTTCTTCGTGATCAAGGTCCAAACGCCTTCGGAGGACCTTTGAATCTAGGGAATGGGCCCTTTTCTTCAAGAGATCGTGTTTGGCGTTGCCGAAGATCTGCATCTTTTCCGGTGGTGCTCCCAAGGCCTCAAATCTTTTGGCTTCAGGTGGGCCGATGACCGCTAGGCCCGAAAAGAGCCCAAAAAGCCCTTTTAGCAAGGGTTTGATCAGACGATAACGGGGAAAGCTCTTGGCCGAAAGCCGGCCATTGAGGAGGAGGACCTTGGCCCCCTTCTCATGAGCATAAACGATGAGATTCGGCCAGATCTCGGTCTCGATCAAGGCCATTACGGTGGGTGAGGTAGAAGCCAAGGCTTGGTTTATAAATTCAGGCAAGTCATAGGGGGCGAGGGCCACCTTTACCCGCTCTCCAATCAGTTCTTGGGCCCTTTTGACCCCAGTCGGGGTAAAAAGGGTAAGGAGAACCGAGGTCTTGGGTCTTATCTTCAAGAATTCTTCTAGGATGGCCACCGCTACCGTGGCCTCACCCACCGAAGAGGCATGGAGCCAAAGGTCTACCGGGCCTGGGAGTTTGCCCTGTCTTTCCGGCGGAAGGCCCTTTTTTTGAAAGATAGGTTCTAGGAGTTTTCCGCCTAAATGGTAAAGTCCATATAAAAGCCCGTTCATTTAGTCGGCTCCTTGAGTTTGAAATAACGCTGTCTCACCACCTCAAACAAGGCCACGGCCCCGGCTACCGCAGCGTTTAATGAGTCTACTCGGCCCTTCATGGGAATAGAGGCCAAATAATCACAGTTTTTGCGCACCAATTCTCGAAGGCCTTTTCCTTCGCTTCCGATGACCAGGGCCACTGGAAGGGTTAGGTCCAATTCGTAGATGGTCGTCTGGGCTTCTCCGGCAAGGCCTACGATCCACAAGCCCTGGTCTTTGAGCCAAGAAAGGGCTCGAACCAGATTAGGGACCCGGGCCACAGGGAGATGTATCAGGGCCCCGGCTGAGGCCTTGGCCACTACTCCGGTGATGCCTGCCGAACGCCTCTTGGGAACGATCAGTCCATGGGCCCCGGCGGCCTCAGCGCTCCGGATCAGGGCCCCTAAGTTCTGGGGGTCGGTGATCCCGTCTGCTGCTACCACTAAGGCCGCCTCTTGGGCCTTTTCCCATCTGCTCTTAAGCTCGGCAAGATCAGCGTAACGATACTCTGAAAGATAGGCCACCACCCCCTGGGTTTGGGCCTCCCGGGGGATCTTGGCCGGATGGAACTTTGCTTGAATCTTTAAGGGAAGCCCTAATTTCTTGGCTTGCTCAACGATCTGATAGACCTTGCCCCGTAGATGAGACTTAGAAATGATGATCTCTTCGATCTTTTCTGGTCGAGATTTCAGGGCCTCAAGGACCGGATTGATTCCCCAGATGACTTCGCTCATCTTTGAAATGGTCGGAGTAGATCGACCCGGCGGAAAGTACGTTGCCTTTCGGCCATAAGGATGCTTTTCAGTTCTTGGAAGGCGGTTTCCAGATCATCGTTTAGGATCAGATATTCAAACTCTTCGGCCCGGGCTATCTCCAGTTTGGCGTTTTCCAGACGTTGTCTGATAGCCATTTCACTCTCTGTGGAACGCCTTCTGAGTCGCCTTTCCAATTCTTCAAAGCTTGGTGGGAGGACAAAGACCAAAACGGCATCTTTGCCCAGGATCTTTTTGACCTGGGCTGCCCCCTGGACGTCGATATCAAGGAGGATGTCTTGCCCCCTTTCCAAGGCCTTCAAGACCTGAGCCTTGGAGGTCCCGTAATAATGACCATGGACTTCAGCCCATTCCAAAAAGGCCCCTTCCTTGATCATTTTCTGAAAGGTTTCCTTGGAGATAAAAAAATAATCTACCCCTTCTTTTTCTCGAGGGCGGGGGGGTCTGGTCGTAAAGGAAACGGAAAAAGAAATTTCTGGGTCTTCACTAATCAAGCGGCGACATAAGGTCGTCTTTCCCGCTCCGGAAGGGGCCGAGACCACCAGAGCAAATCCACGTCTCATCTAAGCGGCTTTTTCTTTCTTCTTGCGCGAACCTTTTTCCTCGGCATTTTCCTCGGAAGAGACTTCTGAACAGGCCTTGATAAGATCCGTGGCCAATCGCTGGGAAATGGTCTCTGCTTGGATCGCAGAAAGGATTACGTGATTGCTATCGGTGATGATGATGGAACGGGTCCGACGGCCTTGAGTGGCATCGATCAGGCGTTTGGACTCACGAGCTTCTTCCCTTAGGCGTTTCATCGGCGCTGAATTCGGATTCACAATGGCGATGATCCGCTCGGCGACTACCGAATTGCCAAAACCAATGTTCAAAAGACGGCACTTGCAACTCATCCCAATCCCCCACATCAAAATTCTTTAATTCGGCGACGATCATAACAAAATAAATGGTTGTCGTCAATGTGTGAAAGATTACGCTTATTTTATTCGATGTTCTGGACCTGTTCGCGCATTTTTTCGAGCGTACATTTCGCTTCGACCGCAAGCTGCGAAATTTCGGCTGCACCGGCCTTGGTGGAAAGGGTGTTTATCTCCCGAAACATCTCCTGGATGAGAAAATCCAAACGGCGGCCATGAGGCCCTGGTTCATCTAAGGTCTTTTCGAATTGTCGAAGATGACTACGCAAGCGATCCAGTTCCTCGGTGATGTCCATCCTGTCCGCCAGGATGACCACTTCTTGGTGGAGCCTCAGGGGATCCAAGTCTTTGTCGGCCAGGAGGGTCTTTATCCTTTCTTCCAAGCGGATTTTGGCTCGGTGAAAGACCTGCTCCCGAAGGCCCTCGATTTGGTCGATAATCTTTTGGAGTACCCCTAGCTGCTCCCTTAGGACTCGAGCCAGGTATTCACCCTCGATGAGCCGCATCTGCAACAGTTCTTCCAAGGCCTTGTTCAGGACCGGTTCGAATTCCTGCCATAAGGCCTCAAGGTCTTCCTCTGACTCCACGGCGGTGAAGACGTCACGCATACGAAGGAGGTCTGAGACCTGGGGTTCTCCAGCCAGGCCAAACATAGTCTTTAACAGCCGCAGATTCGAGATGTATTGGGCGGCAAGCTCGGTGTTTACGTTTAGGGCCTGAAACCCCGGGGGGAGGCCTATAATCTGGACATAGACCTCAAAACGCCCTCGGGCACACCTTTCCCGAATAAGACGCCGGAGTCTTTCTTCAAGGCCTTGGTAGCGCCTTGGAAGCCGGGGAATGATCTCTAAAAAGCGATGATTGAGGCTCTTAATCTCTACCCTCAAGCTCCACGTTTCCCATAATCCTTCGGCTCGGCCAAAACCAGTCATGCTCTTAATGGCCATCGGTTACCTCGTTTTGTTTTTTCTAAGATGCTAATCTATGAATCCGGGCTTGGCATCAAAAGGATTTTCCGTTTGCCCCTTTTAGGAACGAATCAGAGATGTTAAAAAGAAGGCCATGAGGATTTTAAGGTTACCGCGACCTGATCCCACACGCCTTATCGAAGAAAAGATCGAGATTGCCAAGGAATTATTCGAGGTCTGGGGAGAAGGACTCAAGGAAGACCCGGAGATAGCCCCTCTTCTTGAGGAATATCGAAAGGCGGTCGAGGCCTCTAATCAGGCCATGGAAGAGGCCGGTACCTTTCGGGAATGTTATATCTGTACGGTAGAAGAAAAAAAGGGCTGCTGTAAGATTGGTCTTGAGAACGAATGTACCATCTTGATCCTTATCCTAAATCTCCTCCTTGGGGTGGAGTTTCCTAAGGAAAGGGAGGTCCCTGGGCGGTGCTTTTTTGTCGGGCCCCTGGGTTGTAAGATCTTTGCCCGTCCCATGCTCTGTCGAGATTATTTCTGTATCAGGCACTATGAAAAGATCCCCGAAGAGGTTATGGCCCGTATTACCCAGGTGCTTAACGAAGAGCTGGTCCTCCTTCACCGGATCACCCGGCTTATCAAGCACCGCCTTGAATCCTGGACCGGGGATTTTATGCTTGAGCTAGACCTAACCGGTTATGCCTAGGAGGTATCATGAAGAGATGGTTCCCTTGGATGTTTATTGTCCTTATTTTGGTGGCTTGTGCCAAGAAAGAGATACCAACCGGTCCCCCGGTAGAAGAGGCTTACCCTCCACCGCCTTCAACTAAGGTAGAATCTCCGGCGGTAAAGCCACAGGTTTCCCCTCCGAAGACGCCAGAATTTACCGAGGAGGCCTTGACCCCTGAGGAAGAGAGGGCACATTGGGCCTTGTATGGGCGGAGTACCCCTCCGCTTAAGGCCATCTTTTTCGATTTCGATTCCTATGAGATCCGAGACGACATGAAGTCTCGCTTGCGGGAAGACGCCCGGTATCTGCTGGATCATCCGGAATTCAAGGTAGAGCTTCAGGGTAATTGCGACGAACGGGGTTCAC
>Ga0256914_1004265_pt1 | contig 10833 bp, 8 predicted proteins | sample HulkmetaG_FD_191571 | JGI IMG/M metagenome (GOLD analysis project Ga0256914, IMG submission 191571) | Hydrothermal chimney microbial communities from Main Endeavour vent field at the Juan de Fuca Ridge, Pacific Ocean - Hulk | ecosystem: Environmental > Aquatic > Marine > Hydrothermal vents ...
CGTCCGCGAAGTGGTCAGGACGCCGGCCACGGCCGTGCCGGGATCGAGCAGCGCGAGAAGAAGATCCGTCCGGCCGCTGTACTTCACGCCGGATTCGGCAACGGCGAGCCGCACGCCGTCGATCGCCGGCATGTCGGGAAAGGCCTCGGGGGCGAGGGGGGAAACGTGGTCTATGACCGCCATGACGGACCGGCTCCCGGACCGGGAATCACTTCTTTCCGGTCCTGTTCTTCATCTGCTCCCGCCGTTTGCGGTTTTCCTCGTCCATCTTCTTCAGCTCGGGATCGAAGATCTCGATCTTCGCCTGCTTGGCGAGCTTGGCGACCTCCTGCTGGACCTTCTGCCGCAGCAGAAGCGAGCGGATGCCGGGAGCGACCTCCTCGAAGGGCCGGGCCCCGACCTTCTTGCGGTCCACGAGCTTGATGATGTGCCAGCCGTAGTCGGTCTTGACGGGCTTCGACACTTCGCCCTTCTTCAGGGCGAAGACGGCCTTGGAGAATTCCGGGACCATCTCCTCGTAGGTGAAATAGCCCAGATCGCCGCCGAACTCCTTGGAGCCGTCCTTGGAGTACTTGCGCGCCAGATCCTCGAACTTGGCGCCCGCCTTCAGCTCCTTCAGGACCTTCTCCGCCTCCTCCCTGGTGGAGACGAGGATGTGCTTGGCGCGCACCCGCTCCACGGGCTTCACCTTGCTGGCCTCCTTCTCGTAGGCCTTGCGGACCTCCTCGTCGGTGACCTCCGGCTTGATCCGGGTGTGGAAGTAGGCGTCGCGCAGCGCCTTGTACTGGTAGAAACGCACGCGCTTCTTGTATTCCTCGGAATTGGTCAGGCCGTCCTTGATGGCCTTCTGCGCCAGCAGGTGCCGCTCCACCAGATACTGGACGATCAGCGGATAGCGCAGCTTGGGCGGAACGTCGCGCAGCTGCACGGCGATGTCGTCCATGGCCATCTGGACTTCCGACCGGGTGATGTTGTGACCGTTGACCCGCACGATGACCGTGTCCTTGCCCGCCTTGTTCTTCGCCTGCTGTGCCGCCGCGGGATGCGCGGCGAGGATCGATGCGGCAAGCAGGGAGGCAAGCAGAGGGATCGGATGTCTTGTTTTCATTTGCCTGATTCCGAAAATCGCTACTGGGCTGACGAACACGCCGTCACCGGCCACCTTGCGGGCGGGCGGAAGACGCAGACGGTGGAACCGGGTGGTGCCGTCGAATTGGGGCAGCAATATGTAGAGATGCCCTATTCCCGGTCGTCAGGGTCTGTCCGCGAGCCGGCACGGCGGCCGGGAAGCGTGCTACAGCTATACCAGAGGGGCTTTTACAGGACAAACATCCGCATGAAAATGATTGAATCGGAAAGGCGCAGCTATTATTTGCACTCTGTGCCCTTCCGGTCACATGACGGAGCGTTTGCTCCGCCAGGGACTTTCCAGTAGAACGAGGCGCAACCCGCAACGGCAGATCGCTTCATGTCATCGGCCGACCAGACAGCCCCGCACGCAGACGCGCGTCGCGCATGAACGAAGGGCGCAACACCCGGCCGCGAGGCGGGATCAGGAAAGACGAAATTGGGAAACATGCTCGGTATCCGCTCTCTCGCAGGCAAGATCTTCGGAACCTCCAACGAGCGCAAGCTGCGCCCCTACCGGAAGCTGGTGGAGAAGATCAACGCACTGGAACCCGAATTCGAGAAGCTCTCCGACGAGGAGCTCCGCGCCAAGACGGACGAATTCCGCAAACGGCATCTGGAGGAGGGCGAATCGCTCGATTCCCTGCTCCCCGAAGCCTTCGCCACCGTTCGCGAGGCCGCCAAGCGCACCCTCGGCCAGAGGCACTACGACGTCCAGCTGATCGGCGGCATGGTGCTCCACGAGGGCAAGATCGCCGAGATGAAGACGGGCGAGGGCAAGACGCTGGTCGCCACCCTGGCGGTCTATCTCAACGCGCTGCCCGGGCGCGGCGTCCACGTGGTCACGGTCAACGACTACCTGGCCAGGCGCGACGCCGAATGGATGGGGCAGATCTACGGCTTTCTCGGCCTGACCACCGGTGTCATCGTGCACGGGCTGGACGACGACGAGCGCCGCGCCGCCTACGCCTGCGACGTGACCTATGCCACGAACAACGAGCTGGGCTTCGACTATCTGCGCGACAACATGAAATACCATCTCGAGGAGATGGTGCAGCGCGACCATTACTATGCGATCGTCGACGAGGTGGATTCCATCCTCATCGACGAGGCCCGCACGCCGCTCATCATATCCGGCCCGCTGGAGGACAAGTCCGATCTCTACATCTCCGTGGACAAGCTCATTCCGAAGCTGCGTCCGGAGGACGTGGAGGTGGACGAGAAGATGCGCACGGCCGTGCTCACCGAGGCCGGGAACGAGCACATGGAGGAGCTGCTGCGCGAGGCCGGGCTGCTGAAGGAGGGATCGCTCTACGACCCCGAGAACGTCACCCTGGTGCATCACGTCAACCAGGCCCTGCGCGCCCACAAGCTGTTCCAGCGCGACCGCGACTACATCGTCAAGGACGGCGAGGTGGTGATCATCGACGAGTTCACCGGCCGCATGATGCCCGGACGGCGCTATTCCGAGGGCCAGCACCAGGCGCTGGAGGCGAAGGAGGGCGTCCCCATCCAGCCGGAGAACCAGACGCTGGCCTCCATCACCTTCCAGAACTACTTCCGTCTCTACGAGAAGCTCGCCGGCATGACCGGCACGGCCGCCACCGAGGCGGAGGAGTTCATGGACATCTACAAGCTCGACGTGGTCGAGATCCCGACCAACCTGCCGGTGGCGCGCGTCGACGAGGACGACGAGGTCTACAGGACCGAGGCGGAGAAGAACGCCGCGATCATCGAGCAGATCGAGGACTGCCGCAAGCGCGGCCAGCCGGTCCTGGTCGGCACCACGTCCATCGAGAAGTCGGAACGGCTCTCCGAGATGCTCAAGCAGCGCGGCATCCCCCACAACGTGCTCAACGCCCGCTACCACGAGCAGGAGGCCTACATCGTCGCCCAGGCGGGCCGGCCCGGCGCCATCACCATCGCCACCAACATGGCCGGCCGCGGCACCGACATCCAGCTCGGCGGCAATGCCGAGATGCGGATCAAGGAGGAACTGGCCGACGTTGCCGATCCGGATGAGCGTGCCCGCCGCGAGGCCGAGATCCGCGCCGAGGTGGAGGCGGACCGCGAGAAGGTTCTGAAGGCGGGCGGTCTCTACATCATCGGCACGGAACGCCATGAATCGCGGCGCATCGACAACCAGCTGCGCGGCCGCTCGGGCCGCCAGGGCGATCCGGGGCGCTCCAAGTTCTATCTGTCGCTCCAGGACGACCTGATGCGCATCTTCGGTTCCGAGCGCATGGACTCCATGCTCCAGAAGCTGGGCCTCCAGGAGGGCGAGGCGATCACCCATCCGTGGATCAACAAGGCCCTGGAGAAGGCGCAGCAGAAGGTCGAGGCGCGCAACTTCGACGCACGCAAGAACCTGCTCAAGTTCGACGACGTGATGAACGACCAGCGCAAGGTCATCTTCGACCAGCGCAAGTCGATCATGCGTGGCGAGGAGGTCGCGGAAACCGTCGAGGACATGCGCCACGAGGTCATCGACCGGCTCGTCACCACCCACATTCCGCCCGGCGAATACGCCGACAAGTGGGATGCGAAGGGGCTGCACGAGAAGGTGAAGGAGGTGCTGGCCCTGGATCTGCCCATCGAGGAATGGGCAGCGGAGGAGGGCATCGCCGACGAGGAGATCCGCGAACGCATCCAGAAGGCCGCGGACGAGCACTACGCGAAGAAGCGGGAGATGTACGGCGACGAGATCATGCATCTCGTCGAGAAGGAGATCCTGCTCCGCTCCATCGACCAGCTCTGGCGCGAGCACCTTCTGATGCTGGAGCATCTGAGGCAGGCCGTCGCCATGCGCGGCTACGGGCAGCGCGATCCGCTCCAGGAGTACAAGACCGAGGCGTTCACCCTCTTCGAGCGCATGATCACCGACCTCCAGGAACTGGTGACCAGCCAGCTCATGCGGGTGGAGATCCTGCCGGAGGGCTACGAGGAGGGACTGCCCACCGCGGACGAGCTGCCGGAGATGCAGGCCCACCACTTCGATCCGTTCTCCGGCTCCGACGAGCTGGACGACGAGATCGTCGAGGCGTCCTTCGGCGATGCGCCCGTCATGGTCTCCAATGCCCGCGTGGCGCCGGAGATGCGGGATCCGGACGATCCGTCCACATGGGGCAAGGTCGGGCGCAACGAGCCCTGCCCGTGCGGCTCCGGCAAGAAATACAAGCGCTGCCACGGCAAACTGGCCTGACGGTCCGCGGTCATGACCCCGCCCGCGCCGGCGGGTGCCTCCCCGATGCGTCGGGCCGCGCGTGGCGGCGGAGGTGCGGCCATGTGCGCAGAACGCGCGAAAGAGTCTGGCGCGGTGCCGACAATCGGCTATAAAGGCGCCAGATCAGTGGACGCACCTGCATATACGGCGGGCCATTTCATGACCGGACAGAAACCCAATTCCTACATGGCCGGGCCGGACGAGAACGGCCGTTTCGGCATCCACGGCGGGCGTTTCGTCGCGGAGACGCTCATGCCCCTCATCCTGGAGCTGGAGGAGGCCTACCGCGAAGCGAAGGCGGATCCCGCCTTCCGGGCCGAGCTGGACGATTTCCTGAAGCATTACGTGGGGCGGCCGAGCCCGCTTTACTTCGCCGAACGCCTGACGGAGCACCTCGGTGGCGCGAAGGTCTATTTCAAGCGCGACGAGCTGAACCATACGGGCGCCCACAAGATCAACAACGTGCTCGGCCAGATCCTGCTGGCCCGCCGCATGGGCAAGACGCGCATCATCGCGGAAACGGGCGCCGGGCAGCATGGCGTGGCCACCGCGACGGCCTGCGCCCGCTTCGGCCTGAAGTGCGTGGTCTACATGGGCGAGGTGGACGTGGAGCGCCAGAAGCCCAACGTCTTCCGCATGAAGCTTCTGGGCGCGGAGGTGGTGCCCGTCTCCTCCGGCTCGCGCACCCTCAAGGACGCCCTGAACGAGGCACTGCGGGACTGGGTGGCGAACGTGGAGGACACCTTCTACTGCATCGGCACGGTCGCCGGGCCGCATCCCTATCCGGAGATGGTGCGCGACTTCCAGGCCGTCATCGGCCGCGAGGCGAAGGAGCAGATCCTGGAGCGCGAGGGGCGGTTGCCCGATGCGCTGGTGGCGGCCATCGGGGGCGGATCCAACGCCATGGGGCTGTTCTACCCGTTCCTCGACGATCTGGACGTGCGCATGTACGGCGTCGAGGCGGCCGGGCGCGGCATCGACACCGGCCTGCACGCCGCCTCCATCACCGGCGGCCGGCCGGGCGTCCTGCATGGCAACCGCACCTACCTGCTGATGGACGACGAGGGGCAGATCACCGAGGCCCATTCCATCTCCGCGGGACTGGACTACCCGGGCATCGGGCCGGAGCATTCCTGGCTGCATGACGTGGGCCGCGTGGACTACGTCGCGGCCACCGACGACGAGGCTCTGGAGGCCTTCCAGCTGTGTTCGCGGCTGGAGGGGATCATTCCGGCGCTCGAACCGGCCCATGCGCTGGCCCATGTGATGAAGATGGCACCGGAGATGGACCGCGACGAAATCGTCGTCATGAACATGTGCGGGCGCGGCGACAAGGACATCTTCGCCGTCGCGGAGCATCTGGGAGTGAGGCTGTGAGCACGAGGACACGCATCGACGCGCGCTTCGCGGCGCTGAAGGAGGAGGGCCGCGCGGGACTGGTGACCTTCATCACCGCCGGGGATCCCGATCCCGAAACCTCTCTCGCCCTGCTGAAGGCGCTGCCGGCCGCAGGCGCCGACATCATCGAACTGGGCATGCCCTTCACCGACCCCATGGCCGACGGTCCGGCCATCCAGCTGGCCTCGCAGCGGGCTCTGAAGGCCGGGCAGACCATGGCCCGCACGCTGGAGATGGTGCGCGCCTTCCGGAAGGAGGACGACGAGACGCCGATCGTCCTGATGGGCTACTACAATCCGGTCTACGTCTACGGGAACGAGCGTTTCCTGAGGGACGCCCGGGAGGCCGGCGTGGACGGCCTGATCATCGTCGATCTGCCGCCGGAGGAGGACGCGGAACTGTGCGTTCCGGCCATGGAGGCGGGGCTGAACTTCATCCGCCTGGCGACGCCGACCACCGATGCGAAGCGCCTGCCGAAGGTGCTCGCGAACACTTCTGGCTTCCTCTACTATGTGTCCGTGGCCGGCGTCACGGGCACCAAGGAGCCGGACATCGCGGGCGTGGGCGAGGCCATCGCCCGGATCCGTGAACGTTCCGACATTCCCGTGGCCGTGGGGTTCGGCGTGAAGACGCCGCGGCAGGCCGCAGCCCTGGCGAAGGTGGCCGACGCGGTGGTCGTCGGCTCGGCGCTGATCTCCGTTCTCGCCGCCACTCTGGACGGCGACGGACGCGCCACGGAGGAGACGGTCGCAAAAGTGACAGAATTCACCCGTTCGCTGGCCGGAGGGCTACGGTCCTGAATGCGGCGGACGTGAAACCGGGGGCAGGATTTTACGACCATGAACTGGATCAAGAATTTCGTCAGACCGAAGATCCGCAGCTTTCTCGGCACGCAGAAGCGCGAAATGCCGGAGAACATGTGGATCAAGTGCCCGGAGACGGGCAAGATGGTCTTCTACAAGGATCTCGAAGCCAATCTGTGGGTGGTGCCCGATTCCGGCTGCCACATGCGCATGCCGGCCGAAGAGCGCCTGAAACACATGTTCGACGGCGGAGAGTACGAGGAGTTGGAACTTCCCTCCGTGCCCGCGGATCCTCTGAAGTTCCGCGACAGCAGGAAATACGCGGACCGGCTGAAGGCGGCCCGCGCCAAGACCGGGCGCGACGATGCCATCCTCGCCGGAGCGGGGAGGCTGGACGGCATGGAAACGGTCATCGCCGTGCAGGACTTCGAGTTCATGGGCGGCTCCATGGGAATGGCCGTGGGCGAGGCGATCATCACCGCCATGCGCGAGGCGGTGCGCCGGCGCGCTCCGTTCGTCTTCTTCGTCGCATCCGGCGGCGCCCGCATGCAGGAGGCCATCCTCTCCCTGATGCAGATGCCGCGCACCACCATAGCGGTGCAGGAGCTGAAGGAGGCGGGACTGCCCTACATCGTGGTGCTCACCCACCCCACGACGGGTGGCGTGACGGCGTCCTACGCCATGCTCGGCGACGTCCATCTCGCGGAGCCCGGGGCGCTCATCGGCTTCGCCGGCCCCCGGGTGATCGAGCAGACCATCCGCGAGAAGCTGCCGGAAGGATTCCAGCGCTCCGAATATCTGCTCGAGCACGGCATGGTGGACGCGGTGGTGCCGCGTCACGAGATGCGCGCCACCATTTCGCGCCTCGTCTCGGTGCTGACGCACCGGGAGGCGAAGCCGTACCGGCCTTCCACGGGACAGCGGAAGGAGGAGACGGCGGACGCGGATGCCGCGGAGGCGTCAGGATCCTGACGGCCTTCCGGACATCCCGGAGAAAGGCGGTGGGATGACGGCCGACGAACGCGACGATCGATCCGGAGGGCTGGAGGACCTGCTGGTCAGGCACCGGCGGCGGCGGCCCCTGACGGCCTGGCTGTCGATCCTGCTGCTGCTCGCGGCCGTGGGCGCCCTCGGCTGGTTCGCCTGGACGGCGGGCATGTTCGCCTCGAAGAAGGTGCAGCTTCCGAACCTGGAGGTGCACACGCTGGACGCCCGCACCATAGAGGTCCGCAACACGAAGGTGACGGGGCTGGACGAGGAATCCCAGCCCTTCGTCCTGCGGGCGAAGCTGTCCCGGCGTCCCGACGCGGCGAAGAACAAGGTCTTCCTCGAGGACGTGGACGGGACCCTGCGCAGGACGGACGGTGAAATCATTACATTTCGGGCCGACAAGGCCGTATACTTGATTCGCCAGGAGGAGGCTGAGCTGATCGGCAACGTGCGCATCGCCTCGAAGGGGCGCTACGTGCTCACCACGCCGCGGGCCCGGCTGCTGCTGCGCACCAAGGAGATCGTCACCGACGCTCCGGTGGTCATGCGCTCCGGCGACGGCGTCATACGGGCGCACGGCATGCGCAGCGCGCGCGGGGCCGGCCGGGTGGTCTTCAGCGGCGGCGTGCATGCCACCTTCGGCGAGGAGGACGCGCAGGCCGACGGCGGCGCCGGAGGCGGGAAACCTCCCGGAGAAGGCGGGAAACGGAACGAGGAGACACGATGATGCGGAAACTCTCCATGATGGCGGCGGCTCTCGGTCTGGGGCTGATGACGCTTCCGGCGATGGTGCCGCACGGCGCCCATGCCGCGCAGAAGGCGGTGGACACGAAATCCATGAAGAAGGCCCAGCAGACCAGGAAGGTGGACGTCACGGCCGATGCCATGGAGATCCAGGACGACCGCAACCGGGCCGTCTTCACCGGCAACGTGAAGGCCGTTCGCGACGATGTGACGCTCTATACGGACCGTCTGATCGTGGAATACAGCAAGGTCAAGGACAAGGCGGGGAACGAGAAGACGGATGCGACGTTCCTCACCGCGGAGGGGCACGTGAAGATCGTCTCCCCGGAGCAGACCATCACGGGCGAACGGGCCCGGATGGACGTGAAGAAGGAGCTGCTCTGGGTCACCGGAAACGTGACCATCCGCAAGAAGAAGACCCTCGTGCGCGGTCAGAAGCTCTTCGCCAATCTGAAGACCAACGTTTCGCGCGTGGAGGCCGGGCGCAAGGGGCGGGTGCACGGCGTCTTCTCCACGAAATGAGGCATGGCGCGGAACAGGGAAAACGGGCGATGAAATTCCCTTCCGGCATCTTCACGCATTCTTAAGCATGTTCCTGTTGAATCACCGTCGAGCGGAAACCGAATGGACACGACACGGACCAATGACGAAGCCGTCCTGACGCGGCGCTGCGGCCCTTCGGAGGGCATCGTCGCGACACGGCTGGTCAAGACCTACCGGCGCCGTCCGGTGGTGAAGGGCGTGTCCCTTTCGGTCTGCCGCGGGGAGGCTGTCGGCCTTCTCGGCCCCAACGGCGCGGGCAAGACCACGGTGTTCTACATGATCACCGGTCTGGTCGCCGCCGATCAGGGCACGATCGAGCTCGACGGGGAGGATGTGACCCTGCTGCCCATGTACCGCCGCGCCCGCCTGGGCATCGGCTACCTGCCGCAGGAGGCATCCATCTTCCGAGGGCTCACGGTGGAGGAGAACATTCGCGCCATTCTGGAGCTGCGCGTGAAAAGCCGCTCCGAGCGCGAACGTCAGTTGCGTGAGTTGCTCGATGAGTTTCAGATATCGCACCTACGGCATTCGCCGGCTGTTGCGCTCTCTGGCGGAGAGCGTCGCCGGGTGGAAATCGCAAGAGCCCTTGCTGCGCGTCCCCGATACATGCTTCTCGACGAGCCCTTCGCAGGGATTGATCCAATTGCGATCAGTGATATACGCCAGCTGGTGCGAAAGCTTACCTCTCGGGGAATCGGGGTGCTTATTACGGATCACAACGTACGCGAAACCCTCGAACTCATCGACCGCGCGCTCATCATCCATGACGGGCGGGTCCTGACCGAGGGAAGCCCCCGGGAGATCGTCGAGAATCCGGACGTCCGCCGCTACTATCTCGGCGAGGGATTTTCGCTCTGAAACGTGTCGCGGCGCGGCCGCCGCGAGGCATGCGCGGAGATGTTCGCGACGGCGTGGAACGCTTTTTGCATACCGGGAGCACGATTATTTACGGCTTGTAAGGCCCTTGGGTTATAATGCGGCGGCCGACCGGAAAATGCCGGCGGCCGCCATGTTCGTAGCTTGTGAGGGCGAAACGGGCCGATGTCGTTGCGTCAGAGACTGGAAATCCGCCAGGGACAGACCCTGGTCATGACGCCGCAGATGCAGCAGGCCATCCGGCTGCTGCAGATGTCGAACATCGAGCTTCAGGCCTTCGTGGAAGCCGAACTGGAACGCAACCCCCTGCTGGAGCGCACGGAGCTCGAGGAACCGGAGAACCGGCGTCGCGAGCCGGACCAGGAGCCCCCCGAACCGTCTGAGGCGCGGGAGGATGCGGAGGCCGCGAAGGAGGTTCCGGATCTCTCCGACACCATGAACGGCCCCGCCGATGTCGGCGAGCGGATGGCGGATCTGGACGCCGACGTCTCGGAGATGTTCTCCTCCGACAGCCCCCAGGATCTGCCGGCTCCGGCCCCTGCGGGCATGCGCGATTCCGGCTGGTCGGGCATGGGCGGCGGAGGCGGGGCGGTTCCCGACGGCGAGGGGCGCTCGCTCGAGGAAACCGTGGGTTCCGAGACGACGCTGGCCGCGCATCTCGAGGAGCAGCTGCCGCTGGTGGTCAAGGATCCGGCGATGCGGATCATAGGCCATCATCTGATCGGCCTGCTGGACGAGGCGGGATACATGCGCGAGCCGCTGGAGGCCGTGGCCGAACAGCTCGGCGCGCCGGTGGAGCTGGTCGAGCGGACGCTCGAGCGCATGCAGACCATGGATCCGCCCGGCGTCTTCGCCCGCGATCTGCGCGAATGCCTGATGCTCCAGCTGCGGGAGCGGGACCGCCTGGATCCCGCCATGGAGAAACTGGTGGACAATCTTGAGCTGCTGGCCACCCGCGATTTCGACCGTCTGCGCAGGATCTGCGGCGTTGGAGAAGAGGACCTGCGCGACATGCTCGAGGAGATCCGCGCGCTCAATCCCCGGCCGGGCGGCGTCATAGGGCCGCTCACGGTCCAGCCGGTGGTGCCCGACGTGTTCGTGCGCATGGCTCCCGACGGCTCCTGGCTG
>Ga0256914_1004266_pt1 | contig 10830 bp, 9 predicted proteins | sample HulkmetaG_FD_191571 | JGI IMG/M metagenome (GOLD analysis project Ga0256914, IMG submission 191571) | Hydrothermal chimney microbial communities from Main Endeavour vent field at the Juan de Fuca Ridge, Pacific Ocean - Hulk | ecosystem: Environmental > Aquatic > Marine > Hydrothermal vents ...
TCCGGTGAAGCTGCTGCTGGCGGTGGATTGCGGCTCGACGGCCACCGACACCGTGACCTGGCTGAAGGAGCGGGGGGTGGACGTGATCGTGCTGGACCACCATCAGGTGGCCGACCCGCCCCCGCCAGCGGACGCCCTCGTGAATCCCCAGCTCAATCCCCCCGGCCCGGACAGCCTGCATGAATTGTGCTCGGCGGGGCTGGCCTTCAAACTGGCGCACGGCCTGATCAAGGAGGGACGCAGGCGCGGCATTCCGGGCACGGAACAGTTCGATCTGCGGCCGCTGCTCGACCTGGTGGCGCTGGGCACCATCGCCGACCTGGTGCCGGTGATGGCCGAAAACCGCATCCTCGTCAGCGTGGGCCTGGAGCATCTGAACGCCCTGAAGCGGCCCGGCCTGAAGGCCCTGCGCGAGGTGGCGCAGATCAATCAGCGGATCGGCCCCTTCGAGGTGGGCTTTCAACTGGCGCCCCGCCTCAACGCCGCCGGCCGGTTGGAGGACGCCACCGAGGCCCTCGAATTGCTGATCGAAAGCGACCCCGAGCGGGCGGAGCGGCTGGCGCATTCGCTGGACGCCCGCAACCGCGAGCGCCAGAACCTCGAACGCGGCATCGCCGAGGAGGTCATCGGCGCCGTGCGGGCGCGGTTCGACCCGGAACGCGACTTCGTGATCGTGGAGGGCCAGCTGCTCTGGCACGTGGGAGTGGTGGGCATCGTGGCCTCGCGCGTGCTGAGCGAGTTTTACCGGCCGGTGATCATCCTGGGCGGCGACGGCTACGAATGGCGCGGCTCCGGGCGCAGCGTGGCGGGGTTCGACCTCGCCGAGGCCCTGCGCCAATGCGGCGACCTGCTGGTGCGGCACGGCGGACACGCGATGGCCGCCGGCCTGACGATTGACCCGCGCAACCTGCCCGAATTCCGCCGCCGCCTGAACGAGCTGGCCCGGCGGACCTTGAAGCCCGAGCAGTTGCAGCCGCCGCTGCGGCTCGACGGCGAGACCGCCCTGGCCGACCTGACCCTGGAACGGCTCGAGGAGCTGCGGCGCCTCCAGCCCACCGGCCAGGGCAATCCGCCCGTGCAGGTGGTGGTGCGGGGGCTCACCCTGAAACGCCCCCCCCAACGCATGGGCCGCGAGCGGCAGCACGTGAAATTCTGGGTCGCCTCCGGCGGGCGCGCCTGCGAGGTGGTGTGGTGGAACGGCGGCGAAAAAGCCTGGCCGGAGGGCACCTTCGATCTGGCCTGCGCCCCGAGGATCAACGAATTCAACGGCCGCGTTTCCGTGCAGCTCCGCTTCCTGGACTGGCGTCCCGCCCGATAATCCCGTTCCTCTCCGCGGGCCGGACCGCCCCGAGGAACGGCTTGCGCCGCCGGGGCGCCGGGGCGTTAATGACGGCGGTTTGGTGAACAAGAAACCCGCGAAAAATCCCGCCCCCCCGGCGGACGCCCCCCCGCGACGGCTCCGCCGCGCGGGACGGCGGGCGGCGGGCGTGGCGGGCCTGGCCGTCGTCCTGGGGCTGGCTTTCAACGCCGCGAGTCCGCTCGGCGTGCGCTGGCGGGAAACGCCCGAAACGACGCAGGCCCCTCCCGCTTCGCCGCCCGCGCCCCCGGCCCCCGCCGCTCCCGGGGCGCCCGTCGTCCCGGCTCCGCCGGCCGGCTCGAATGCGCCCGCTTCGCCGCCCGCCGGGCCGGAGGGCGCGAAGGGCGGGAAACCGGCCGGGCCGGCCTTCATCACGCCCACGCTGACCCATTGGCGCGAAGTCAAACCCCTGGCCCGGGCCGGCAAACTGGTGTTGGTGGACGCCCGCAAGCCGGCGGCCTACCGGGCGGGACACATTCCCGGCGCGGTCTCCCTGCCGGAAAACAGCCCGCCCGGGGTCTTCGCGGACTTCCGGCGCCGCTATCCCCCGAACACCCATCTGGTGGTCTATTGCTCCAGCCAAAGCTGCCCGCTTTCCTTCAAGCTGGCCTACCGCCTGGCGAAGGAATTCGGATACACGCATGTCCAGTTCATGAGCGGCGGGTACCTCGAATACCAGCGGGAGGAAGGGCTGGCGCGCGCGCCGGGCATCGCCCGGCCGGTGAACCGGGCGGCCCCCTCCGCGAAAGCCGCGCCCGCCGCCACCGGCGCGACCGCCCGCGCGACGCCGCCCCGGGACGACGCCAATCCCATGGCGATTTCCTGGGCGCGCGCGCTGCGGTGGCGCACGGAATTGGGGGCGGTGCTGGTGGATGCCCGATCCGCGTCGGCGTACGCCGCCGGCCACGTGCCGGGGGCGGTTTCCCTGCCGTGGGAGAGCGCGCCGGCGCAATACGCCGCCTTCGCGAAGCGTTTCGGCACGGAACGCCCGGTGGTGGTGTACGGAGACCGGCGGGGCGAGGTGGCCTGTTTTTCCGTGGCCCGCAAGTTGCTGCGGGATTACGGCTTCCAAACCGCGCGGTTCATCTACGAAGGTTATCAGGAATGGCGGACCTCACAGGACAAACCGACCGGCCATCCCTGAGCGGGAGCGAAGAGGGCCGGGGGGCGCGGGCGTTGCGGTGGGCGCTGGCGGCGCTCCTGATCTGGGCGGCGCTGTCCAAGCTGGCCAATCCCTCCGCGACCCTGGGCCACCTTTACGCGTACCAGCTCCCCGTGCCGGCGGGCCTGCTCAAGCTGGCGGCGGTGACGTTGCCGTGGATCGAGCTGCTGTGCGGCTTGATGCTGTTGAGCGGCTGGGGCACGGACGGCGCCTTGTTGCTGGTGGCCGGCTTGGTGACGGTTTTTTTGCTGGCGACCGGCCTGGCTTGGGCGCGCGGTTTGTCCATCTCCTGCGGCTGCTTCGACCTGCGGTTGGTGGGCCTCCCGCCCGGAAGCGCCGCGACCCGCTTCCTGGAAAGCCCCGCGGCCGCCTTCCTGCGCAATCTCCTCCTCGCCGCCGTCACCGTCTGGCTGCTCCGCCCCCTTTGGCGCGAACGGCAGGAGTGATCCCCCCGCGCCGAAAACCATTCGCCGCCGCGACGACGGGGCGGAGGCGTCCTCCCGCGCCGCGGGGCGCGCCCGATTTTCCCGTCATTGTCCTTTATCCCGCCGTCATTTGACCGGCTTTCGCGCGGGGCGGGGTTTGCGGTTGACGCGATCATCAGGGGGGCGGATTCTGGGGTGGTTCATGGGGATTTGGCGTATGAAACAGAGCAAAAAGCCCCTGTCGGCGCGAGGGGAAACGCGCCGCAGTTTTCTGAAAAAAGCGGCCGGGGTCGCCGCCGCGACCGCGACGTTTTCCGGGGCCTCGACGGCTGTTTCCGCCACGAAACCGGAGTCCGGGGGCGGGGTGGTTTCCGGACGCGCCCGCCTGGAGGGCAGGCCGCCGCCGGAGATTCCGGTGGATCTCAGCAACTTTCCGCTGGTGCAAAAAGTGGCCCCGCCGGGGCTGACCACGCACCACTACATCGTGTCGCCCGACGGCGGTCTGGCGAACGTCTTCGTGTACGTGCTCCACGGCCTGGAGGGACGCACTTTTCCGATCCCGGACGAGCAGCCGATTCTGGATCAGCACAACGCCGGATTTCACCCCTACGTGATGGGCCTGCAGGTGGGACAGATCTTCCGGATTCGCAACTCCGAGCCCTACCTGGAGACCGTCAAGGCCACCCCGAAGGTCAACGAGGGGTTTTTGATCTATCAGCCCATCACCGGGATGGTGGAGTTGAAGCGGTTCACCAAGCCGGAGGTGCTGGTGAAAATCAAATGCGAGCTGCACCCGTGGGAGTTCGCCTACATCGGCGTGGTGCCGCATCCGTTTTTCGCGGTGACCGACACCGAGGGCCGGTACCGGCTTCCCCCGGGACTGCCCGCCGGGCGGTACACCATCGCCGGCGTGCATCCCAAGGCCGGCGTGCGGACGGCGGAAATCGAGCTGGCGGAAAACGGCGCGGCCACGGCGGATTTCACGTTCCACCCGCACAAGCGCCGGCGGTTGCCGCCGCCGGGAACGCCCGGGACGCCGCCGCCCGCGCCGATTCCCTTCGCGCCCAAACAGCAATGACGGCACGTCCACGCGCGCGAAAGCGGGACGGCGGGTCGTTTCTCGCCGTCGGGCGCCGGCTCGGGGCGCGCGGCGTCCCCGTGTTGCTGGCGCTGGGGTGCGGGCTTGCCGTGGGGGCCGCGCCGCCCCGGGTCAAACTGGGCATTGACGTTCTGCAAGGCCGCGCCTTCCGCGAGCTGCGGGGCAAGCGCGTCGGCTTGATCGCCAACCCGGCCAGCGTGGACGGGCAGGGGCGCAGCACCATTGACATCCTCCACCGCGCCATCGGCTTGGAGGTGGAGGCCCTGTTCGCGCCCGAGCACGGCATTGACGGGCGGGCGGGCGCCGGCGAGGAGGTGCGCGACACCCGCCACGCCGCCACCGGGCTGAAGGTGTATTCCCTTTACGGTCCCGGCCCGGTGCGCCGGCCCACCCCCGCCATGCTGAAGCGGATGGACGCCCTGGTGTACGATTTGCAGGACGCCGGTTTTCGGGCCTACACCTACATCAGCACCCTGGGACTGGCGATGGAATCCTGCGGGCAGGCGGGGATCGAATTCGTGGTGCTGGACCGGCCCGATCCGCTGGGCGGCCTGCGCGTGGAGGGGCCGATGCTGGACCTCCGGTTCAAATCCTTCGTCGGACAATGGCCGGTGCCGCTGGTGTACGGCCTCACGCCGGGCGAGCTGGCGCGGATGATTGCCGGGGAGAAATGGATCGCCCACCCCCCCAAAGTCACCGTGGTTGAAATGGAAGGCTGGCGGCGCGAGATGACGTGGCAGGACACCGGCCTCAAATGGCACCCCCCCTCGCCGGGCGTGTTGACGCCGCGGCGCTGTTTCTACCTGCCGGCCATGGCGTTGCTGGCGAACATCGGGGGGGTGAGCGTGGGATTTGGCACGGCCACGCCGTATGAGTGCCTCGCCGCGCCCTGGTTCAACGCGAACCAGCTCTGTGACTGGTTCCGGCATCGCGGCATTCCCGGCGTGTCCTTCACGCCGGTCCGGTTCACTCCCACCCGCGGGGCCTACGCGGGCCACGAGGTGGAGGGGGTGCACATCCGGTTCACCGATCCGGCCCGCGCGCCACTGGTGGCGCTGAATTTTTACGGCTTGGAAGCCGCCCGCAAACTGGGGCGCCGCGACCTCTACGCGCTGGCCGTCAAAGCGGGCCACTCCTTCGGCATGTTCGACAAGGTCAACGGCACCGACGCCACCCGCAAGGCGCTCGCCGCCGGACGCGGCGCCAGCGAAATCATCGCCTCCTGGGCCGCCGACGAAGCCGCCTTCCGCCAGAAGCGCCGGAAATACCTGCTCTACCCGTGAGCGCCCGCGGCCGTTGAAGCCGGGGGGGCGGCCGCCGGCCCGTTCAACGCGCGCGGGCCGCTTCCACCAACGCCCGGATGTTTTCGCCGGGGGTGCCGGGGGAGGTGCCGCCGCCGGCGGAGAGGATCAGGCCGCGTTTCGCCGGGTGTTGGGCGAGGCATTCGCGGGTGGCGGCGGTCACTTCTTCCGGCGTGCCCTTGGCGAGAACGCCCAGCGGCGGGACGTTGCCCAGCAGGCACAGGTCGGGGCCCACCAGCTCCCGGGCTTTTGCCAGCGGGCATTCATGGGTGAAGTTGAACACGTGAATGCCCAGCTCCGGCAGGGAGGGATAGGACACCGGGTTGCAGGTGTCGTTGTGGAAGATCTTCAGCGTGTTCGGGAAGGCGTCGAACACCTCCTTGAGGTAGGGGTGCGCGAACTCCTGATAATCCGGGGCGGACATCATGCCGGGGATGTCGTCGAGCACCAGGATGCCCTCCACCACGGAAAGCGCCTCCGCCTGGGCGGCCAGCCATTCGCGCGTGAGCCGGGTGGTGAGGCGCAGCAGGCGATGGACCGGCTCGGGCTGGAGCTTGAGGGCCATCAGGAACTCGGTCACCCCCATCAGGTGGGTGGCGGTGGTCAACGGCCCGCGCGCGGCGACGATCTTGACCTCATGTCCCGCGTCCCGGATGCGCGGTTCCAGCCGGCGGTATTGGTTCAGCAGCACCGGCAGGTAGCCGTCGGTCAGCGGGTTGGGTTGCGGCACGCGGTCCAGCTCGTCGAGATCGCGGAGCAGGCGGTGCGCCACCGGGGTGCGGTCCGGATAGAGGCTGACCCGGCAGCCGAAGGCGCTCGGCTCGGCGGTCATGCCGATTTCCGCCCAAAAGCCGGGCAGGAAGATCACCTCCGGAAATTCGCGGCAGACGCGCAGGTTGGCGTCCAGCCAGGTGTCCCAGTCAAACAGGTAATCCAGCGTGGAGATCCCGAGGTAACCGGGCATCCACGGACTGTCCACGATCAGCGCCACCGGGGGCGTTTCCGTGGCCGCGCCTTGGGCCACGTCCCGAAATAATTTCCATTGCTCAGGAGTCATGGGAAAATTGTGAAATCATCGCAGGAAACGGAACGCTTACTTCTGCCATGTCGCCGGTTTTTCTCCGGCCCAGACGGCCTCGACCGGTTGCCGGGCGCGCACCAGGGCGGAGCGCTTCCGGTGCACCAGCACCTCGGCCGCCAGGGGACGGGTGTTGTAGGTGCCGCTCATCACCGAGCCGTAGGCGCCGGCGCTCAGGATGGCGAGGTGATCGCCGGCCTGCACGTTGGGCAGCGGCCGGTCCCGGCAGAAGGTGTCGCCCGTCTCGCAGATGGGGCCCACCACGTCCGCCACCACCGTGCGCCGGGCGCGCCGCTCGACGGCGATGATTTCGTGGTAGGCGTCGTACATGGCCGGGCGGAGCAGGTCGTTCATGGCGGCGTCCACGATGACGAACCGTTTGCGCCCGCTTTCCTTCACGTACTCGACCCGCGTCACCAGGATGCCGGCGTTGCCGGTGAGATACCGGCCCGGTTCGAGGAGGATTTTCACGCCGAGCGGCTCCAGCAGCGGTTTCAAGGCGGCGGCGTAGCGGGCCGGACTGAGCGCCTGCTGGCCGTCGTGCCGCAGCCACCAGCGCCGCTCGCCGCTGGCCAGCGCCGGCCGGTACACGATGCCCAGTCCGCCGCCGATGCTGAAAAATTCGATGCCGTGCCGCTCGGCCAGCTCCTTCACCAGCGGCGCCACCTTGCGCACCGCCGCCACGAAGGGGGCCGTTTCGGTGAGCTGCGAGCCGATGTGCATTTGCAGGCCACGCGGGCGCAGGTGCTTCATCCGCGCCGCCTTGGCGTAGAGGGCGGGAATGTCCTCGAACGGGATGCCGAACTTGTTCTCGTAGGTGCCGGTGGTGATTTTGGCGTGGGTGTGGGCGTCCACGTTCGGATTCACCCGCAGGGCCACCGGGGCCTTTTTGCGCAGCCGCCCGGCGAGCTGGTTGATGCGCTCCAGCTCGGGCGCGCTCTCGACGTTGAAACAGTAGATGCCCGCCTTGAGCGCCGCGCGGATTTCGTCCTCGGACTTGCCCACGCCAGCGAAGACGCACTTGCGGGGATCGCCGTCGGCCGCGATCACCCGTTGCAGCTCGCCCCCGCTCACCAGGTCGAATCCCGCGCCCAGCCGGGCGAACAGCCGCAGCACGGCGAGGTTCGAATTCGCCTTCATCGCGTAGCAAATCTGGTGATCCAGCGGCGCCATCGCCTCGGTGAGGCGCGCGTAATTGCCGGTGAACGTGCCCTGCGAATAGACGTAAAGCGGCGTGCCGTGCTTCTTCACCAACGCCGCCACCGCCACGTCCTCGCAGTGCAACCGACCGTTCACATAGCGAAAATCATGCATATCCGGACAGCCTGACAAAAACCGGTCCGTCTGTCACGGAGAACCCGCTTCGCGGACGATCGCGGTTTCCCACGCGGCCCCGGAGGCGGGGATTTTCACTTCCCGCTTGGTGGCGCGGGGGGCTTGTGCTAACTCGCAGGATGTGCCGCGCCGCCGCTCACATCCCAGGATTCGTCGTCGCCCGCGCCGTCGTCCCGGCAAGGACCACGCGATGGGATGGACCCTGCTGGCGGCGGCTTCCCTGGCGCTGATGGGGTGGGTGTTCTACCAGAAACGGCAGCCGGCGCCGACGCCGGTCCGGGCCGCGAATCGCCCGTCCGCCCGCTCCCCGGCGCGGCGGCCCGCGCCCCGGCCCCCGCTGCCGCCCACCAATCCTCCGCCCCGCACGACGCCGGCCAACCGGCCCGCGGAACGGCCGTTTCGGCCGCCGGCGCCCTCCACCATCACCGGGTTTCCCCGGCCGGTCGCGGACATCCTCGAGGCGCAGATCGCGATGGTGCGTCACGGCATTTCGTCCGGGCCGGTGGACGGCGTGGCCGGTGTCCAGACCGCCGCCGCCCTGCGGGCTTTTCAGCGTCAACAGGGGCTTCCGCCCTCCGGCCGCCTGACCGCCGGCACCCGCGCCCGGCTGATCATTGACGGGCCGCCGCGCGTTTCCTACCGCGTCACCACCAACGATCTCGCGCGGCTCCATCCGCTTCCCCGCACGTGGCTGGGCAAATCCCGGCAGTCCCGCCTGGATTACGAAACCCTCCTCGAACTCGTGGCCGAAAAGCACCGGGCCAGCCGGCGGTTCCTCCGGCGGTTGAATCCGGATTTCGACTGGGCGCGCGCGCGGCCCGGGATGGAGGTCACGGTGCCCCGCGTCATGCCGCCCACCAACACCGCCAAGGCGGCCTTCGTGCGGATTCACCTGGCGGGCCGGACGCTCGACGTGTTCGACCATCAATCGCGGATCATGGCCCATTTCCCGTGCAGCATCGCGCGGCGGGTGGACAAACGGCCCGTGGGCCGCTTGCAGGTGGAGGTGGTGATCGAGAATCCGAACTACACCTTCAATCCGGCGATCTTTCCCGAATCGGCGGAGGGCCGGCGGCTGGGCCGGAAGTTGGTTCTGCCTCCCGGGCCGAACAATCCGGTGGGGGTGGCGTGGATCGGCCTCAGCCGGCCCGGTTACGGCATCCACGGCACGCCGGTCCCGGAACACGTGGGCCGCACCGAATCCCACGGCTGCTTCCGCCTCGCCAACTGGGACGCCCGCTACCTCGTCCGGCTCGTGCAGCGCGGCACGCCGGTGTTCGTGGATCCGTAGGGCGGGCCGCGCGGGGCAGCGCCCGCCCGCCCTGGGCGCGGGCTTCCCGCCGCCGAGGTGAGGGGGGGAAATCCGGGGGGGCGAGGGACGAGGGAAATCCGAATCCCGAATCCCGAAATCCGAAAGAGAAGGGAGCACGCTTCGGTGGCGCAGACGTCCAGTCTGCCGGCTTGAGCCGCCGGGGACGGCGAAAGGGATTCGTCCGGCAGGACGAAAGCCCGCGGGGCCGAGCGCGGGGGCACGCGCGAGCCCATCGCCGGCTTCCAGCCGGCCTGAGCGGACGAGCAACAGCGGCGGCCGCGTAAAGGGGAAAGAGCGGCAGGGGACTGCCGTAGTCCAAAATGCTGACGCGCCGCCGTGGTTTCCTTTCGGATTTCGGGATTCGGATTTCCCCCTTGGGTAGCACCCGCGTCCCGCGGGTCGGGCCGGGCGTCCCGCCCGGCCCCCGACGCGCGGGAAGAGGGTTCTTTGGTCCGACCGCGCGTTCTGCGTGGTCCCAATCGTTCCGACATTCGTGACGCCGTTGAAGCGGCCGCGTGCGAAGATCGCGGGGAAGCCTTCGGCGAGACGCCGAAGCCGGCCCGCCAGAGGCGGGCGCTACCCGGGCGGGGAAAAAGCGGGAAAAAGCGGCAGGGTGATGCGGAGGGCATAGACGATTTTGCCGTTGCATTCGTCAATGACCCGCACCACGGGATCTTTCCGGCCGTTGGTGATCCAAGGGGCAGTTGGGCGGTCCGGACGCGCCCGATTCGTCCCCGAGGTTGCCCCGGTCCGCGCCGTGGTCGTCCGGGATGGTGACGTCACGTTCGAAGGGGCGGCGTCACACGTCCGCCTCGGGAAAGTACCGCCGGATCAAGCGGCGCACCCGGGTGGGTTCGTCGGGGGGATACAGGCGGCGGGGCACCCGGCGTTCCACGCCGTCCAGCAGTTTCAGCCAGTCCTCCAGCGACGGCTCGGCCAGCGGTTCCCAGCGTTCGTAGCGGCGCTCGCGCGTGTAAAACACCCACGTGGCGCCCTTGCGCTTGGCGCTCACCTCCCGCCGCGCGCCCTCCGGGGCGCGGGTCTTCCAGGAAATTTCTCCTCGACCGGGCATGAAGACGGCGGGCGGGCCGGGGTCAGATGGGCAGCTCCACGCTGGCCACCGCCATGGCCGCGATGCCCTCGCCGCGGCCGATGAAGCCGAGCCCCTCGTTGGTGGTGGCCTTCACCGCCACCCGGGAGGGATGCACGTCCACGATGGCGGAAAGGTTGGTTTTGATGCGGGCCACGTAGGGGCGCAATTTGGGGGCTTCCGCGATGAGGGTGGAATCCACGTTCACGATGTGGCCGCCGCGAAGCTGGATGAAGCGCACCGCTTCGTGGAGGAAGAGCTTGCTGGGCTGGTCCTTCCAGCGGGGGTCGGTGTTGGGGAAGAACTTGCCGATGTCGCCCTCGCCCAGCGCCCCGAACAACGCGTCGCAAATGGCGTGGATGAGCACGTCGGCGTCGGAATGGCCTTCCAAACCCCGCTCATGGGGGATTTGCACCCCGCCGAGAATGAGTTTCCGGCCTTCCACCAGCCGGTGCACGTCGTAGCCAATCCCCACGTGAATCATGGCCGCGATTCTAGGCCACTCCGCTCCGCCGGGCAATCCCTCCCTGCCGGTCTCCCCGGGCGCGGCGGCGGACGGAAGGCATTTTTTGGTGGCGCGACGCGCCAAAGCGGTCCATGCAAAGCGGCGAACCGACGAGGCCTCCGGTTCCGCGCGGAACGCGTCGGGAAGGGGGGGCGCGCGTCGGGAA
>Ga0256914_1004267_pt1 | contig 10825 bp, 10 predicted proteins | sample HulkmetaG_FD_191571 | JGI IMG/M metagenome (GOLD analysis project Ga0256914, IMG submission 191571) | Hydrothermal chimney microbial communities from Main Endeavour vent field at the Juan de Fuca Ridge, Pacific Ocean - Hulk | ecosystem: Environmental > Aquatic > Marine > Hydrothermal vents ...
ACGGGGGTACGGGGAAGTAACCTTCAACCCGAATTATGAAATAGCATATTAAAAATAGTGTAACTAAGCTATTAAAAAGATTCAGAATGTAATCCATTCGCCTTTTCAGGCAATCAATAAACTTCCAAATGGAGAGGGACGGCCAATGCAGCAGCTTTTATGAACTGACAAACACTCAATATTCAATAATTGTTAAATAATATTCAAGAGGTATAGAGTTACTAAAGACTACTTAACTTATCTTGTAATAATTTATATTGCTTTATTGATCCTACTTCTATCTGATCAGCATCATGCTAACGGTTTTTGTGCTTGTTCCTGATGTCATCCTGCAATAATAAACTCCTGTCGGAAGGTCATTTTCAGCCTTAAAAACAATGCTGTAACTGCCGGGCAGCTTCTTTTCATTAACGATTGTCTTTATCTCTTTACCGTAAACATCAAAAATTGTTATTTTTACATCACCGTGATTGTTAAGTTTATACCTGATAGTTGTTTCTCCTTTAAACGGATTCGGATAATTTGTAATCGACAAGAAATCTTGTTTACTTCTGTCGTTTATTCCTGTCTGTTGCGGAGTAATTCTTCCGTAATAAACATCCTGTTCACCGTTCAGGGTGTTTGCCCAGGCAAGATGAGCGCTACTGTTATCGGAAACCATATCGAAATAGTCACCCATTTTATTCTGATTAGGCCAGCCTACGTGCGGGTCGAACGCCTCTGATAATCTTTCGTTTACCGACCAGGTTTCGCCCTGATCCAATGAATAAGAATAATATAATGAAGACCAGTATGTTCCGGGATTATCATCACGGGTATCAAGCCAAACCACATCAATACGACCGTTAGGTGCCACCGACATTGTTCCGAACCACTGGATGTTACTTGTCCCTATGTCATCATTTATCCGTACCGGAGCGCTCCAGGTATCTCCACCGTCGGTACTTTTTGTAAACATCACATCTCCTTCGTCGTTGCTGGAATTTCGCGCAACTGAAGCCAGAACGTAAACATTACCGTCACCGGGTCCTCCCGACTTGTCAACATCAATCCAGGCCTGACCGAGGAGTCCGGCAGGATTAACATTTGTCCAGCCCGTCATGTAACCATCAAGGTCAACGGTAACAGCATTCTGCCAGCTAACAGGATTTCCTGCATTTGATGCGTTGGTTGATTTTACAACAATTACTTCGTCACCCCAGCCGCCAGCACCAACAGTATATAAATTTCCATCGCCATCAACAGCCAGCGTGCCCCAGAAGGGACTTCCATCTATTTCGGTACAATCTTCATAACTGTCGCCACCATCAGTTGAGCGTGTAAAAAAGCCCGGTTGACAAATACTCCACGACTGATTCCAGATAGCATAGATATTTCCTGCTCCTGTGCTTTCGGTTCTGTCAATTCTCATCCACTGCTTATCACCTCCCTGGGCATATACCGGCTCACCCCATTCAACACCACCGACTTCAGTCCTGTAAACATCACACCACATATTATCGTTGTTATCAACGGTAAGACTGTTATAATAAAAACGACCGTCGTTGTCAGCATCAAGAACAGGATCGGAACGAAAGACTCCGGGATTAATAACTCCGGGAAAAGTCCAGGTTTCACCGCCATCAAGGGTATAACCGTATCCTGCCTGACGAAAGTTATTGGACACATCATCAAATTGCCTCCACCCTATTGCCATCCTGTCCGGATTTGTAGGGTCAACAGCAATTGAAGGTTCGTTACCTGCATCTCCGAGAATATTCTCTCCGTTTTCATCAATATTGACCTGAGTCATAAAAAAGATGCTGCTTTCATATTTGTATGCAGGAGATGTTTCACCTTTATTATTTGAACCGGGAACATATTTATCACCGATAACTTCATGATGCATTAAGTCTTTTTCGCCTTTTGATATCCCTTTTTGGCTAAATGAAGCACAGGGAACCATTGTTAACAAACCAAACAAAACAGCAAAACTGCCAAATCTGATGTAACTGCTTTTTGTAAAATCTCTTTTCATAATTATCTTGTTTAAACACATTAAATTAATGTTGTGTTATATTGACAAAGAAAGTGCACTTTTGGTTGCCTATCTTAATTTTTATCAAGGAAAAAACTACGAATAAAGATTAAATAGCTTTCCTGATTCTGACAAGCTTTTCGAGAAGGGTCTGTAACATATCCAACGGCAGCATATTTGCTCCGTCGGACAGGGCGTTTTCCGTGTCGGGATGTGTTTCGATGAAAAGTCCGTCTGCACCGGCAGCAATTCCCGCTTTTGCAATGGTTTCGATAAGTTCCGGTTGACCGCCGGTAACTCCGCCGGACTGGTTGGGTCTTTGGAGCGAATGTGTACAATCAAGGATTACGGGCACCCCGAGACTTTGCATCACTGGTATTCCCCTGAAATCAACAACTAAATCCTGATATCCGAAAGTAGTACCTCTTTCGGTCAGCATTATTTTATCGTTACCCGAATCCAAAACTTTTTGCACGGCATATTTCATTGCTTCAGGAGATAAAAACTGACCTTTTTTGATGTTTACGATCTTTCCGGTTTTTGCAGCCGCCACCAAAAGGTCGGTCTGACGGCAAAGAAAAGCAGGTATTTGCAGAATATCGGTAAACTCGGCAGCAAGTCGCGCCTCTTCAGGGCTGTGAACGTCTGTTAGAACAGGTATATTAAAAGTATCCCGTACCTTCCTGATCACTTCCAGGCCTTTGAGGTCGCCGATACCTGTAAAAGAATCGAGCCGCGAACGGTTGGCCTTTTTGTAGGACGCTTTGAAAATGTACGGAATCTGTAATTTATCGGTTATGGAAACAATCTGTCCGGCTATCTCCCGAGGCATCGTCTCATTTTCAACTACACAGGGGCCTGCAATAAGAAGAAAATTTCCGGAGTCTTTATATTTTAATAAAGGAATATCAAACATTGTGATTTATTTTAATCGTGCACAAATATACGATTTAAAAAATAAACGGGGTGTATGAGAAATTGAATTTTTAACCCCTGTGACCCAAAGAGGGGATTTTTTAATTATGCAATTAGCATCCCCCCAAACAACATGAAAAACGATTAATTGCCTTTGGTTTCATTATTCTCGTCATTAATCACTTTCCATAATCCGAGAGCTTCCGGTTTAAAAGGTTTCTCCCGGCTTGCGAGCCAATCACCGAGAAGGTTTCTGAAATCATCTTTCGTGCATTTTATCAGACGTGACTTTAATTCCTCTTTCGCAAGGCCGGCACCTTCCGTCAGGTGGCCTCCGCCACCGCTTGCCCTGTAAGAGTTAAGAACGACAGTGTAGGTCTTATCCATATCAAAAGGGGAGCCGTCAGCCATAGAGGTTATCTTAACTCTTGAGCCTCTCCTTGCATCAGGTGTTATTATATAATGTAGTCCCGCACCGGAGTCAAAGTTGTAATAAGAATTTTTCAGTTTGATATAGCTGTCTTTACTGTTATCCTTTTCACCAAGCAACAGCCAGTTACCTCTCGCATTCAGGCAGGTATCAAACCAAAGATCGGTTGAATATTCCATATATTTCTTTATCTCACTGCCTTTGAGTTTTATTGTGCAAAGAAAGTTCTCATATTTATACAGGTTAAAAAGGCCGGCACGGGTAAATTCCCCTTTTTTCAGAACTGCAGAGATGGAAAACGGTGCGGCAAACGAGATATCTGCCCCGCTTATTTCAAGTTGCGCTTTGTGTATCATATCAACAAATGCCGAAGGCCCGTAAAGAGCCTCTTCCGCCTTTATATCCGAATCCAAAACCGTGATCTCCTCAGAGACATATTTTTTCGTACCCTCAAACCAGTAATCGAACTTTTTTAAAAATGCTGAATCGGCCGGAATATCTTTCATTTTAACCAAAGAGCCGGATAACTTCTTATGCCACTGCTTTTTATCTTTATCCCAATGAAACCGGATATCAGCCCTTGCTACATATTCAGCGTGTGCACCCGCATTAAGTACAAGCACCTGCTTTGAGTCTATGTTCTGGATAACCAAAACTTTTTTCCGGTGATCGTGTCCGCTAAAGACTATATCGAATCCGGGAACTTGGTCGGCAACAAGCATACTTGCATTTTCATTGAAGGGAGCATTTGGGTCGGCACCGCCATATTGAGGATTTAATCCAGCATGGAACAGCCCTACCATCAAATCGGGCTTTTCTTTCTCCTTTATTATTTCCACCCATTTCCTTGCAGATACAATCATATCGTCAAAGTACATCCCCGACCATAAACTTTCGGGCAGCCATTCGGGAATGGAAGGAGTTACAAGACCGAGAACGGCAATTTTCAGGCCTTTACGTTTGATGATTGCATAAGGACTGAAATAACTTTTCCCTGAAACGGAATCTATTGCATTGGCTCCAAGCAAAGGAAAGTTCAACCCTTTACGGTAGTTGTCATATACCCTGTGTCCGGCCTCAATATCATGATTACCGACTGTTTCGGCATCATATTTCATATAATTTAACATACTTGCCACCGGATTAATGCTGTCTTTGGTTATAAAACCGGCATAATAAACAACCGGTGTTCCCTGAAGGATGTCACCGTTATCAAGTAAAATCACATTTAATGTATCCTGCTCCCTCAAACCATTAACATAAGTTGAAACCTGTGACATACTTCCGTACGGAACTCTTTCCTTTACAAGGTCATAAGGGAAGAAACTTCCGTGAACATCAGTCGTCTCAAGTATAGTAATGCTTATATCTTTCTTCTGTGCATTGGCGGTATATCCTCCAAAAAGAAAGAATAATACAATTACAGGTAAATATGATTTTGTATTTTTAATGGCGTTTTTCATCCGTTTCTGATTTTGAAATTATTCCTCTTTAAGGTATTTTTCAGGAATTTTCTGTTCATCACTCTCTTCATTCCATATTATTGAAACGATTTTCCATTTTCCTGCAACTTTGATAAGCTGAATGCTGTTAATTCCTCTTTTATTGATATACTCATCCCTGCCTGCAAGGATATACCCCGACTCATAAGTGCTGAGACAGTGAGCCATATTACCGAACAACTCTATTTCGGATGAAAGTTCTTTTTCCCTGAAAGCAAGAACTTTTCCGGTATTCACCTGCTTTGTTATCACGGATGAGAATTCCTGCAGGGTATATTTTTTCGGTTCACCGGTTGTATTATTAATAAGCATACCTCTGTCGTAAAAAATATCGGTCAGTTTTGCCAAAGTCGGTGCCTGATTTTTCTTGAATGTAAGATTTTCATAAAGTTTGTTTACAACTTTTTGTATTTCAGATAAATCATAAGCCGTTGCAGGGTCCTGACTGTAAAGTTTACCTGTAGCTGCAATGAAAAACAAGATTGCGATTGTAAGAAATGTTCTTTTCATTTTACGTAATTTTTATTGTTTTTATTTTCTTTTGAGGTCTTCTGATTTTAAAAACCAATTTATCATAAATATGCATAACTGCCATCCATGGATGTTGAAACGTCATTCTCGGTCCCGCATACCGCATTACGACTTTTATCTGTTCTTTTGCATCCTTTTTAAAACAATGTACCGGACAAACTTCGCAGGCCGGTTTATCCAATCCATAAGTACATTTATCAATCCTCTGAATGCTGTATTCATACAACCGGTTACAGGAGCCGCACAACCCTTCTTCCGTATTGTGCTTATCACGACAATACATTCGCATCATAACATAAATCGTATCTTTCTCCCTCTTTATTCTGCCAGGCTCATTCACTTTATTCTCAATCATTATGCTTACCCGATATTATTTCGTCAAATAATCCAATATTTTATATAGAAACTCATTATTCTCCTTAATATTATTAAGGCCTTCCGATATCTCCTTTTCGGATTGAATGAATATACTTTCTTCATACAGTTCACTGTTGCATTCATCAATAAGCGTCCGAATCATTTTTTCCGTCATTTCGGGATGAAACTGCAAAGCAATAACATTATCCCGGTAAACGAATCCCTGATTTAAAGTTGCCGCCGAAAACCCAAGACTTTCAGCTCCAACGGGTAAATCAAAAGTGTCGCCATGCCAGTGGAAAGTTTTTAAGGCATCCGGCAAAAAAGGCAATTTCCCAATCATCCGGTAAGTGAAATACACATTATGCCATCCTATTTCTTTATAGCGGTTTTTTTCAATTTTACTACCGAGGACACCTGCAATAAGCTGTGCGCCAAGACAAATACCTATAACCTTTTTACCCGTGTCAATCGAATTCAGGATGAGCCTCTTCTCTTTTGAGAGCCAGGTAAACTCTTTCTCGTCGTTTACACTCATCGGGCCGCCCATAATTACAAGCATATCAAAATCTTCCAACTCCGGCAAACGGACATCTTCATAAAACCTTGTGAAACTTTTTCGGTGTCCGTTTTTATCACACCAGCTTATTATTGCACCCGGGTCTTCATAATTAACATGTATTAGAAAATGTACTCTGAGCATTTTGTCGTTTTTATCACATTTCCGGTGTTTCTTCAATCTTTTAATACTTGAAAACCGCTACATATCCAACAATCGTTTTTCACCTTGCAGTTTTCTAATATCGGAAACATCCTGACTAACCTCAATAACACCTTTATAGCTTCCTTGTTCATCCCTGACCGCAAAATACTGAATCAGAAGGAATTTATCTTTGAAGCTTATCCAAAACGACTCGACATCTTTTCTTCCCGATTTGAAAGAGTCAACAATTTCATTAACAATATGCACACTTTCGTGTGGGTGACAATTCTGGACTTTTCGTCCGATAATTGCTTTCGACCGGCCGAAAATCCTGTCTTTCGGAGTTGAGAAATATTTTACCTCATCATTTTCATCCACAAAGGTAATGTCAACAGGCAGATGATTGAAAATACGTATAATTTCACCGGCAGATAAAACTCCGGTTCCCAAATCAATGAGGTCGCTTTTCTTGCTTCCGGCTTCCGTTTCATTTCCCTGTTTCACATCTGATATTTGCGGCGGTTCAATAAAAGAAAATCCTTCCTCCCGGCTTTGTAACAGCATTTCGTCCCAGTCCTTTTTCTTTATGGCTCTCGCGGCTATGGGATAAAGAATGTACTCTTCCCTGAAAATAACAGGAAGGACGGAATAATAAAGTTTCCCGATATTCATATTAAAAACGTTAATCAACGGCTCATCACGGTCAAGATTTTCAAGGAGTGTTTTAATACTCTCCCTTGCATCGTCATGCATTGACCACATTACACTGACACAGCGGTAATCAGGAAAATATTTTTCAATATATGGAAACAGGATATTCTCTTTTTTAACCCAGTGCTTTTCATATTCAAGAAGGTCGAGCAATTCCGCTCTTATCTCATCTCTTTTTTTTATCAGTCCGGCTTTCGGTTCTTTTTCACCAAACACTTTTTTAATATTGGCTCGAAAACTCTTCATTCTTTTATCCATCTCCCTGTTTTCCTCCATAAGGTAATAGATAAAACTTCCCTTTTCCGGCTGAAAACGGCCAAAACTTTCAATGGTTTTATAAAAGATGTTAAGGATTTTATTTGTCGTCCGCTTAACGTCGTCCATATCCTCATTGGTCTTTACCAATTCATCCACAACAGTAATTACATCCCTCGGTGTAACCTGTTTCAGGACTTCCTCATACCTGCGGTACAGTTCGGCGCCACCTTCGCCGTCAAGCATTCCAATAGCATAATCCACAAGGTGTTGTAACTTATCTTTACTATTATTTATTAATTCCGACATAATTAATTCGTTTAGATATAAAAGTCCGGCAAAAGTAATTCAAACAACAGAGGTATGGAAATGTTTTAGGGATTTTTCTTAAATCAATACAATCAAAGCACCCAATGACCACTCCCCTACGCCTCCTAATTGCAGGTACCTGTAGTGACAGAATAAAAGAACTTCGGCGGGCAATACAAATGACTACCTAAATACCACCTACTTCGCCTTAAACTTAAAATTGATATATTTGTCAAGAGTCTGGTTACTCATATAATCAAGAAACTCGCGGGTGAGCCTTGTTGTCAGGTCGCTGAAAATACATTTTTCAAACGGGCAATAAGGGTAGTCGAACGGGCAGGTTCCCATATCAACACGACCTTCAATAATTTCATAGAGTTCCAGAAAAGTGATATCTTCCGGTTTTTTCTTAAGTGCAAAACCACCTGAGGGGCCTCGTTGCGAAACAAGATAACCCTCTTTGACAAGCCTTTGCATAATTTTCGCTACATGATGACGTGAACTGCCTGTGACATCAGCAATTTCCTGAACATTAACAACACTTCCCGAGCGTGTTATGAAAACCATTCCATGCAATGCAATGGATACGGCTTCCGACATATTTACGATATGAGCCATAATAACTATTTAACGGTTCTGACTACACTCTATTTCTTAACTTCGTAATAACACCTTTTCGGACTGAAAATCTTTTCTTCAACCTTCAGTTTTTTTATAGCCTTATCCACTTCCTTTTTGTCAACACCTGCAAGTTCTGCTATTTCACCCGATTTCAACGGCTTTCCGGCCTCATTCATCACTTTAATAATCTTGTTTTCCATAATTTAGGTATTAAATTACTTTTTTGCAAATTTATATAAATATTGAATAATCCAAAAAAAACATTAAAATTATTACCAACAATCTTTATAAAAAATAAATCCTGCATCCATACAATATAAAGTTTGCTTATTTTTGTCGCATGAAGCTTTCGGTTATTATTGTCAATTACAATGTAAAGTATTTCCTTGAGCAATGTCTGCACTCAGTCAGAAAGGCCGTCAGAAGTGTGGACGCCGAGGTTTTTGTGGTGGATAACAACTCCGTTGACGGCTCTGTGGAGATGGTCAGGGAAAAATTTCCGGAGGTAAAACTGATAGCAAATAAGGATAATACCGGTTTTTCAAAAGCCAACAATCAGGCTATAAAAAAGTCGAACGGTGAGTATGTTCTTCTGCTGAATCCTGATACACTTGTTGAGGATGATACATTTAAAAAAGTTGTAGATTTTATGGACTTGCACCCCGATGCCGGCGGGTTGGGAGTGAAAATGGTTGACGGAAAGGGTAATTTCTTACCCGAATCAAAAAGGGGGCTGCCGACTCCTTCAGTTGCTTTTTACAAGATATTCGGACTGTCGAGGTTATTCCCGAAGTCGAAAGTATTCGGCAAATATCACCTCGGATATCTTGACAAAGACGAAACAAATGAGGTTGAGATACTTTCGGGAGCGTTTATGCTTTTGCGAAAAAGCGTGCTTGACAAGATTGGTCTTCTTGATGAAACGTTTTTTATGTATGGCGAGGATATTGACCTTTCCTATCGTATCATTCAGGCCGGGTACAAAAATTATTACTATCCCGAAGCACGGATAATCCATTATAAGGGTGAGAGTACGAAAAAGAGCAGTGTCAATTATGTGATGGTCTTTTACAGGGCAATGATAATCTTTGCCGAAAAACATTTCTCACAGAAAAATGCCAGGCTGTTCTCTTTTCTGATAAATATCGCAATCTACTTCAGGGCGGCACTGGCAATCATTAACAGGTTCCTGTCAAGGGCTGCACTTCCGTTGCTCGACACAATCCTCCTTATTGCCGGAATATTGGGAATAAAAAATTATTGGGAACACAATATCATTTTCCCTGCCGGAGGACAGTATCCTTCCGATATTGTCAGCATTGCAATACCCGTCTATATCTTCGTCTGGCTGATGAGCGTTTATCTTAGCGGCGGCTATGACAAACCGGTGAGGCTGTTAAAGATTTTTAAGGGGATGTTTATCGGTACGGTTATCATCCTGACGATATATGCCCTACTGCCTGAAGATTACAGATTTTCCCGCGCTCTGATAATTTTTGGAGCTGTCTGGGGAATGGTCTCTATGGCTTTGGTGAGATTTGCACTGCATTTTGCAGGATTTAAAAATTACAAAATCGGGATAAAATCAAACCGCCGTTACCTGATTGCAGGGAATAAGAAGGAAGCGGAGCGGGTTGCCGGACTGTTGAGAACGGCAGATTTAACCCCGGGTTTTATCGGATTGGTAAGTGTTGATGACTCCGAGATGAAAAATGACGGCTTTATCGGAAATATTAACCGGATAAACGATATAATTAACATCTATAATATTGATGAAGTTATCTTTTGCGCCAAAGATATTCCTGCACAAAAGATAATTGATAAGATGTCGGAACTGAGCGCAACCGAAACCGAGTTTAAAATTGCTCCGCCTGAGAGCCTGTCAATAATTGGCAGTCAGTCAATTAACACTTCCGGCGATATCTATATAATTGAGCTTGATTCCATTTCAAAATTAAATAACAAAAGAAGCAAACGTTTTCTTGATATTGTCATAAGCCTTTTATTCCTGCCTCTTTATCCTGTACTGCTTTTTGTGATGAAAAGGCCGTTTGGATTTTTAAAAAATATCTTTCTTGTGCTTAGCGGAAGAAAGTCGTGGGTGGGATACGACAGGGAGCATACTTCCGATATGCAGATACTTCCGAAAATAAAACCGGGAGTTCTTACTCCTTCTGACGTTATAAAAAATACGGAAATTTCGCCCGATACATACGAAAGGCTTAACCTGCTGTATGCCAGAGATTATAAAGTTATCAATGATTTAAATATCATTTGGAAGGGTTTCCGTAAGTTGGGCAGGCAGTGATAAACCTGCCACAGTGTTTTTATTTCTTTGAAGATTTTGGAAGATTATATTTGATATTTGTAAAATACCCATCCAAAAAAGTAACCGACTGATCATTGGCATTAAAAAGTTTAAAGTAAAAAGTACCGCTGATCAATGAATCTGCTTCGTTTATTGAAAGAACATC
>Ga0256914_1004268_pt1 | contig 10824 bp, 4 predicted proteins | sample HulkmetaG_FD_191571 | JGI IMG/M metagenome (GOLD analysis project Ga0256914, IMG submission 191571) | Hydrothermal chimney microbial communities from Main Endeavour vent field at the Juan de Fuca Ridge, Pacific Ocean - Hulk | ecosystem: Environmental > Aquatic > Marine > Hydrothermal vents ...
TGCTCGGCCTCGCCACGGTCGTGACAGTCCAGGTGGCGCTGGTATGGCTGCTCCCGGTCCTTCCGTGCCAGGACCTTCCGCAACATCTGGCCTACATCCGAATTTTCGCAGACCACGCCGACAATCAGCTGTTCCAATCCACCTACGTCCTTCCGGAGCAGAACCAGCCCTATTTCACCGTCTACCGACTCCTGGCCTGGCTCGCCGCCTGGATCGGCCCGGTGGCTGCGGTGCGGGTGGCCTTGAGCGGGTACGTGGCAGGCATGTTCGCCTCGTTCGTTTTCCTGTCCCGGGCGAGCACCCACGATCTCCGGACAGGTGTCCCGGAACTGGCCTGCTCAGGCCTCCTCGCCACCTTGATCGTCTGGAATCCGGTGCTGGTCATGGGGTTCCTGTCGTTCGCCCTGAGCCTCCCCCTGGTCCTCGCCGGCCACGCCTTCCTGCTGACATGGACCGAAGCCCGGAAACCTCTCGGTTGGCTGCTCGCGTCGGTTGCAACCACCCTCGCCCTCGTCTCGCTCCACCCGGCCGCGGCCGGCGTGCTGGGCTTCCTCGCCCTGCTCCACGCTTCGATGAACCCCGGGATTCGACGCGCGACGGCCGCGGTCACCATGGTCGGGTCGGTCGCGGCAGGCCTCGGCGTCTGGTCCTTGGCAGGCGCCACCGGAACCTGGAGCGGCGCCTGGCCCTCGAGCACCGCGCTCGACGAGGCCGTTCGCAATGCCCTGGGCCTCGAGTTCGTCACCCCGCTGTTCCGAATCTCCTGGGGAACCCCGCCCACCAAACTCGGCTACCTGCTCTGGACCTTGCTCGGTCCTTACCGACTGTCCGGCCAACTGGTCGTTCTCGTGCCTGCCGTCGTCGCAGCAGCCCTCGTGCTGCGCGCACAGTCCGGGGACCGTCCCGTTGCTCCGACACACCCACGACGCCGCGCCGCGCGCACCGCACTCGCCCTCCTCGTCGCCGCATGGCTCGCGCCCTGGGGATTCTTCGTGCCCACCGAACTCACCTTCCTCGACCTACGTCTGTTCACGGTGGCCCTCGCCCTCCTCCTGGCCCTGGTCCCCCCGTCCCGCTTCCGTCCGGTCCTCGCCCGCGGCGCCCTGGTGCTGCTCGCCCTCTTCGTCACCGCCCACTTCGCTTACCGGGCATACGGATTCGCCCAGGAAGCCCGTCCGGCCATCGCCTTGCTCGACAAGGCCCGCCCCCCCGGTCTGCTGGCGTCTCTGGTCTACGGGAATCGGAGTGCCCATTTCGGGAAACAGTTCCGACTCACCCATTTCCTGCCCATGTACTACACAGTGCTTCACGGGGGTACGAACACGCAGTTTTGGGCACGCTACACCGCCCACCTCCCCATCGGCTTCCGACGAGGCGCGCGCCCGGCACGACCGCCGGACTGGAAAGTGAATCGATTCCATCCCCGGCAACTCAAGGATTCGGATTTCCTCCTGGTCCAGGCCCCTGCCCACGACGCGCCTCGAGGACCTCGAGAAGCGTATCGAAAGGCGATGGTGCGCATTCGCCCAATGGTTCGTCAGGTCTCCTGCGAGGGGGACTGGTGTCTCTACCAGGTGATGTCCCGGAGCCGGCGGCGGCCCCAAACCCATGACGACGCCACCCCGGAGGATCGGCTGGACCCGGAAGCGGTGGAGGTGTGGGGGGCGCCCGGAACCGGACCTTACCACACGACACCGCAGCTCGCCCCTGTCCCCGGACAATGACCCTGCCCGGTCATACCGTGACTGCTCCGGCCGGATCGCCGGGGCATCACCCGTCAACTTGCCGGAGCTTGCTTCCGGAGGTACCAGCCCGAGCAGCCGTAGAGCGTGATTTCCCGCGCTGTGTGCCACGCTGTCCAGCGGAAGGTACGGCGCGCGACGATCTCGAGCGGAGGTGTCAGAGAGGAGGCGAGCGTTTCGAATGCCGTTTCCGGGTTACCGGCGGCGCCTGGCACGAGGGATTCGATCCAGTGGGCGCGTGGAGTCACGTCCGATTTCCAGGCAAAAGGGGTGGTGATCGTGAGACTCCCGCCGGGTGCAGTCATGGCGTGGAGTTGTGCGAACGTGTTGACCGGGTCGTGGACCGAATCGAGCAGATTGGTGGCCACCACTTCCTGGAACGCATCGGCTCCGAAGGGGGGAGCGACCAGGTCGCAGCACACGAGGCGGACCGGTTCAGCAGGTGGTCTTGGAAGTTCCAGCCGTACCGGCTTCCAGGATGCTGCGGTCCAGGGAAGCAACAGGTCGAGGTAGCCTTGCCTCAGTAAACGTCCGAGCGCGAGCAAGGTGGGAAGATGGGCGTCCACGAGCACGGTGGGACCGGCCGCTTCCCAGGCTTCTCTTCCGAATCCTGCCCCCATCACGGCACGAACGCCTTTCCCTCCCCGGTGCGGCGGCGCCACGCTCGAAATCCATTCCATGACCTCGACCCCGTGCACCGGCCGCTCCGAGGCCATCGTGCGGAGCGAGGCCGGGAACCAGTCCTGGAACGCCGCCCAAGCAAGTCTCCCCAGTCGGCCAACCAGCGCGGCCAGCCCTCGATCGAATGGTTGTCCCGCCACCAGCCCCTGGAGCACTTCCAGGGAAAGCGCCAGCGGGTCGAACGGAGGATTCGCAGCCAGATCCACGGCGCCTGGATCCCGAAACAAGATCCCCACACCGTCCAGGACCGGATACTCGGCTCTGCACCCGGCGTCCGTACACCGAAGAACCCCATCCCCGTCGGGCAGGTCGGAAACAGTCGCCGGCCCCTCGCCCCCGACCAACACCAACGGGGCCTGCACAAAGGTTCCATCTTCCTCCACACGTCTGCAGCGGGGACAGAACAGGCGCACGTCAAACGCTTCCATGGGGCCCTCCTGCACCCCCCGGCTCCCTCGAGTCCGCTTGGGGCCGGGCAGGGGCGCCTTTCCCGGTATTCTGCGTTCAACCGCGCGAAGTCGCAAGGAGAATTCGACGCACCCGGTTGAACGAGCGCACCCGTTGTGCTATTCTTCTAACAATGTTCCAGCGGTTGCTGTCGCGGTTGTGATCCCGCGCTCGAGACTGGAGGTTCCCGGTATCGAGACGGCGGGACGTTGTCATGGCGGTGGGAGATGAAGCTGAGCAGAATTTCGTGCGCAGTGCTGTGGCTTTCTCTCCTGGGGTGCCCTTCACCCGGGGGCGACGTCCCCCCCAGTCCGGCTGACAGGGACAATGAAAACGCAGGCGCCCGGCATGACGGAACTCGAGAACTGCGTGCGCTTCCCCAGGGCGCCACGGAATGGCCCGACCTCGGGGTGACCCCGGTACCCACGACGCCCTCTCCGCACGGAGAAGACGGAGAAGGCGGCGGCGAGGACTCGAACGCCACGCCTGCGGCGACCCCGACGGTTTTGCCGGAAGCGACCCCCGGGGCCACGCCCACGCCGAGGCCCACACCTGCACCGACTCCGACCCCTGGCCCGGGCGAGGAGGCGACGCCCGAGATCCTCCAGTTCAGCGCCCTGCCGGACACGCACGATCCCCTGGCGCGGACCTTCGACCTGGACGTGGTTCCACCGGTGTCTGCACGCATCGTGTGCACCGAGGCAGACGGTGGATCGGACAGGCACTACCTGGTCCAGGGTCCTGCCGGCGAACACCACATGGTGGTTCGGGGACTCAAGGCCGACACCACTTACCAGTGCCAGGCAGAAGTGGGGGAAGATTACCAGATCCACTCGGATCCCATCTCGTTCACCACGTCGCCGCTCCCGGACGACCTCCATGTCCCCGGGATCACCCGCATGACATCCAGGCCGGCCGACATCGGATACACCCTCTACAACTACTCCATCCTGGAGGGCGACTCGGTCTACACATCCCGCTACCTGGTCCTGCTCGACGCCGAAGGCAACGTGCGATGGTACCTGCCGGAAGCAGGCGGCGGCACCATCGACGTGTCCCTCATCCCCGGAGACCGCCTGCTCTACGGCGGCCGGGCCACCGAGTCCACCGTGCCCACCATCGTCGACCTCGACCGCCAGGTCCTGTTCGTCGGTACCACCGATATCGGCGTCGACACCGAATTCCCAGGTAGCTACCATCACGACGCCGGCCTCTCCGCAGACGGCCTTTCCATCTTTACCCTGCTCTACTCCAGGGCCGGAGAAGGTGCTCGAGGATTCGTCATCCGCCAACTCGGCCTCGACAACCAAATCCTCTGGACCTGGGACTCCGTCACCGACGGCATCGACACCGGCGCACTTCCGCCGCCAACCACCGACAACCCCGACCCATACCATTCCAACTCGATCTTCGACCGATGGGAAAACGGGCGCCTCTACCTCTACCTGGGTCTCCGAAACCTCAACCGAATCCTCAAGATCGACTTCGAAACACGCGAAGTCGTCTGGCAAATCGGTGTCGACATGGATTTTACCTTGCTCGAACAGGACGGAACCCCTGCTGCACCGCACCGCTGGTTCTTCCACCAGCACGACGCCAAGCCCTACGGCACACACCTCGTCATGTACGATAACGGCGTCCTGAGACGCGACTACGGCGGCCCATACAACTTCACCCGCGCCCTGGAACTCGAACTCGACGAAAAATCCAAAACCGCCCGGATCGTCTTCGAATATGCAGAGTCCGACTGGATCGAGCCCATCTGGGGTGGCGTGGACCGACTCCCAAACGGTGACTACCTCATCGCCATGGGCCACTGCTGGGACTGCACCTACGCCAACCACCCCAGCGCCCTCGTGCAGGTCTCTCCTGCAGGAGAAATCGTGTGGCGCGCCGATTTCCCGGACGAGCAGGACGCCATTTACCGGGCGGAACGGGTGGACGGCTGCTCTCTCTTTGCCAACGCACACTACTGTCCATCGCTCGAGGACACCGGCGACTCCACGACCTCGGCGCGAGCCGTCCCATCCCCTTGACCCCCCTGCACCATCCGAGTCATCCAGCCGACTCGGGATGTTGAATCTCCGCCCCCGTTTCCCTGTCCTGCCTCCGCCTGCCTGCGATCACGGCGATATCGTTTCGGATTTCGTGTAAGTGCAAGATTTTGCTTGCACTGCAATTGACACAATTGTACATTGATGAAAGGATACCCGCGTGCCGTTCATGGCACGCTGCACCACACGTCGAACGGAGGTGGTCGCCGATGGACCTGGCGTTCGAGGACGTCGAAGGATTCAAGGAACAGCAGCGACGCAGGCGGCTGCTTCGGGTGGCAGTGGTGGGGTGTCTGGCCGTGGGCGCGTGGTTGGCCTACCAGCGCTACCACACGCGGCTCGAGTACCTGATGCCCCTTGTGGAGGAGCGCTCGCCGGACGATCCGAGGGTTCTGCTTGGTGCGGGGTCTGAGTCGATTGAGGAATCGGTGGAGGTGGTTCAGGTAAGGCGTCTGCTGTCGCACGAACTTCCAGCGTACGTGGACGCGCTGCGTCGGTACCGGAAGCGGAATGCGCGGAGTCCCGGCTCGGACAGTGGCGAGGAGTTGGCCGGTGCGCGAGAGGCCCTGTTGGCTCGAGTGGGTGACGACGATGCGCTGCGTGCGGTGGTGACCGTTTTGACCCGTCTGGGCGAGCAGGATCTGGCTGGACACGGGGATCGGATCCTGGAGTTGTTCGAAGGTCTGGACGTGATCTTGGCGGAGCGCAATCTGCCGTTTCAGACGGAGGCGACGCTGGTGGAGGAGGCGGTGCCGACGCTGCGGGTTCGGAGCTACGAGCGGATTGCCGAGTCGCGCTTTCGAGTGGGAGGACAAACGCTGCCGGTTCCGTACCTGGAACGGCTCGACCTGACCAACCTGCCTCGAGACCCGGACGAGTTGCCCTGGGAGGGCCGGAACCCTGCGGTACCGGTGCGTGCGGTACTGGCCGCAGCGAACCGGGCGCTGCTTGCGTCGCTCCATCCCGGCGGGTGCTGGTGTGTCAGCCGGGTGGAACCGCCGCAGGCGCTGGCCTGGGTGGAATCGACCATTGGGGCGCAGGTGCTCGAGGACTGGCGTTCGGAGTTGACCGGCCGGACGTCTCCCGCCGCCTGGCGGGCGCTGGAGAAGGTGAGCGAAGCGGTGGCGCACCGGAACGCGATTCTCCGGGACGTGAATCAGCGTGATCCGAGTCGTCTGGTCACTCCGAACTGGACATCGGTGCGGCTCAACTGGTATGGCGAGGCCTGGCTGGACCAAATGTACCCGTATGCGGCTCGAGGGCTTGTTCGGATGCAGATCGAGGACATCGTGCGACTCCGGGAGTATGACAAGGCGGTGGCCGAGCCGCTCGAGGGGGCTGGACCGGCGTTGCGTGAGTTGTTTGACGAACTGTTCCGTCTTGCCTCTGCAGGAGAAGTTCAGCGGGCGCGCCTGGTCCGGACCGGGCGTCTTCCCGAGCGGCTGACCGGGCGTTGGGGCGGCGTGGTAGCCGACGACCGGGGTGTGGCGTGGGTGGTGGAGCGACTGACAGCGTTGGCGGTCGGGCCCGTTTCCTGTGCAGCGGCGGTTGGAGATCTCACCTTTGAGGCGGTGGACGGAACCAATGCAGTGCCTGCCACGTGGGTGCTGGCCGAGCTTTCGAGAACCGTCTTGCGCGCCACGGATCTGGATGCGACGAGCCTGGCGGCTGCCGTGCGACCATTGCTGGAGGCGTCGTGTCCGGACCTGAGTCAGAAAGCGAGAACCCTGTTCGAGCGGCACCTGGGACCATGGGAGCCGGTGGAAAACGACGCAGTGATGGGGATCGCCCGGCAAGCGCCTGTGTCCCATTGATCGAGCGACGAGTCGCACGCGGGAAATGCTTCGAGCGCTTCGCCGGCCTGTGAAGAGTGCCTCGAGGGTACCGCCGTGTGCAGGGTCTCACCGGGTCTGATAGTGCAGGAGGACCCGCTCCTTTCCAGGCGCGTACTGAACGGTGGCGGTTCCGGAGAGAACGTGGAGCACGTCGCGGCCCGCCACGTCCCGACGCCAGCCGTGCACGAGGGGCACCTGGGAAGGGGTTCCAGACTTCACGTCGTCCACCAGCCGTTCCAGGTCTTCGCTGGAGGCGAGGAGGTTGGGCGCCACCTTCTCCTCCGCCGCCCGCAACTGAATGATCGCCTGGAGCAAGGAAACGAGCCCCGGAGGCGGCTCCGGAGGCAAGGCGTCCCTGGCTGCTTCGGCAGTCGTCTCGTCCGGTTCCTCGATCCCCCGACGCACCGCACGAAGGATCTCCTCCCCGCTCTCCTTGACGGTGCGGTCGAATATCTGCCGGATCTCCCGCAGTTCCCGAATCTTGGTCGGCTGCCGCCGCGCCAGGTGCAGCAATACGTTGTCAGGAAGAATGACTCGAGCCGGCACGTTCTTGGCCACAGCCAGTTCTTCGCGCCAGGCGGCGAGAGTCTGGAGCACCCCGAACTGACGTGGCGAGAGGGTCCTCCAGCCTCCGATCCGCTGCCACGCGCGTTTCGGGTCCGGCGGGGTGAGCCGGTCCGGGGAGACCATGCGCCGGCACTCGTCCTCGAGCCAGTCCAGCCGCCCCGCCTGGATCAACTCTTCACGCAGGTAACGATAGACGGCCGGGAGGTACTTGACATCGTCCAGAGCGTATTCCACCTGCTCCGCCTTGAGCGGCCGGCGACTCCAGTCGGTCAAGGTTTCACTTTTGGCGAGGTGGACACCGGTGATCTTGCGGACGAGCGCACTGTAGGCGATGTGGGCGCCATACCCCAGCATGGCGGCGGCCACCTGGGTATCGAAGATGCGCTGAGGCACCCGTCCTTCCCGTCGGTACAGGATGGCGAGGTCCATGGAACCGGAATGGAGGATGACGGTCCTGTCCGGTGCGCACAGGCGGTCGAACAGGGGGCCCAGGTCGAGCCTGGCCCGGACATCCACCGCGGCGGCGATGTCCGGTGTGCCGATCTGGAGGAGGTCGAAGCGGGGAAAATAGCGCCGTTCCGCGGCAAACTCCGTGTCGAGGGCCACGATGGAACTCCGGTCGACGCAGCGACACAGTTCCATGAGCCCGGCCTGGTCCGAGACCCACATCAAAGGATTCCTTTCTGCCGGCACGGGGCGCCGCCACGACGGGTGGTCGTGGGCAGGGCTTCTGGTCCCTCGCAAATTCCGGCCCTTATTTCGAGGTTGGAGAGAGAGTATAGCGAAGTTCGTCTCGAGCCGCCACCCCATTGTAGAGGTGCGCCGAGGTGGGACGGACGTACTCGGCCGACCTGGAAAGTCAGCGTCGATCGGGTCGCTCACCGTGTTGCCGGGGCCTGCGGCGGAAGTAGATGAACGCGAGGGCGAGGAGGCCGGGCAGTCCGGAGGTGGCCCCGCCCGGGGTACCGACGCGGCAGTTGCAGCCGCCACTGTCCTCCTCTGCGACCGTGTCTCCCGCCTGGTTCCCGGTCGAAGGCTCCGGTGTCGCCTCGGGCGTGGGTTCCGGCGTCGGCTCTGACGGGTTCACCGTGTCGTCGTCTCCGGGGACAGCGGTGTCGTCATCCCCGGGGGGTACCGGGGTTTCCGTGGGGGTCTCTGCAACCGCGCCTTCGTCGATAGCGCCGTCACAGTCGTTGTCCAGACCGTCCACGGGATCCTCCTCGGCCCCCGGATGGATCGTCCGGTCCGTGTCGTCGCAGTCACCGCCCACCAGCGCGTGGTCGGGAGGCAGCGCGCACGCCTCGATGGCCTCCTCGGTGACCCCGTACCCGTCTCCGTCCTGGTCCGGGTAGTAGACGAAGGTGTCCAGATCTTCGTCCACCTCGCCGTCACAGTCGTTGTCTTGCTCGTCGCAAACCTCGTCCGCGCCCGGGTGGACGGTTGCGTCCGCATCGTCACAATCGCCGGCACATTGAAGGACCCCGTCCTGGTCCGTATCCAGTTCACCCGGACCGGGAATCCCGTTGCAATCGGTATCGATCCCGTCGCAGACCTCCTCTGCACCAGGATAGACCATGGGATCGAGCGGGGCGCAGTCAGCGGGCAGGCCGTTCAAGGAGCAGGCGGCAAAACCGTCCCCGTCCTGGTCCTGTTCGTCAGCGCCCGGGGTGCCGTCGCAGTCGTTGTCCAGACCGTCACACACCTCTTCCGCTCCGGGATAGGTGGCAGGCTCCAAGTCGTCACAGTCTCCCGCACAAAGCAGGACGCCGTCGAGGTCGTCGTCCACCTCTTCCGGATCCAGGCGCCCGTCGCAGTCGTTGTCCAGACCGTCGCACACCTCTTCCGCCCCGGGGTGCGCCGCCGGGTCGGTATCGTCACAGTCAGCCTGTTCCGGATCGCAGGCCAGGTACCCGTCTCCATCCTGATCCTGCTCCCCGTCGGGGACAAGACCATCGCAGTCGTTGTCCAGACCGTCACACACCTCCTCCGCCCCGGGGTACGACCGGGGGTCGGTGTCGTCGCAGTCACCGACCTCCCCGCTGATGCAGGCCACGAATCCGTCCCCATCCTGATCCTGCTCCTCCTCCGGGACAATCCCGTCGCAGTCGTTGTCCAGACCGTCACACGCCTCCTCCGCGCCCGGATAGGTCCGGGGATCCTCATCGTCGCAATCGCCGCTGCTCGCTGCAAAACCAGGCGGAGCAGCGCACGCTTCCAACGGATCTCCGGCACCGTACCCGTCTCCATCCGCGTCGGGGTAGAATGGAAGCACGGACAACCCGTCGTCCAGGACCCCGTTGCAGTCGTTGTCCAGACCGTCACATACCTCCTCCGCACCCGGGTAAACCGTGGCGTCGGTATCGTCACAATCACCATCGGCCGGGGAAAATTCGTCGTTGTCTGCATCGAGCCAGGCTGCAACCGGGAGGAGGTACACCTTGCCCGAGTCGATCCCGTTGGCGTCGTGATAGGGTGCACATGCCAGGAGGGTGCGCCCGGCTCCGTTCAATGCAGTCCCCGGGCCCAGGGACGCCACCAGGGACAGGCCGTCGGAGATCGCCTCCCCGGTCACGCGCAGGTCGGCCGAATCGACCGAAGTGGCCATGGACCAGCGCGATGCTGGTCCAAGGAATATCGCGATTTCGCCCGCGTCAATGGCGCCAAGGTCGGAGTCAGGTGCGCCGACCACGAAATCCAGGTGCCCATCGCCGTCGATGTCGGACAAAGGCCCCACGCCTGTACCCAACCGGTCCTGGGAACCGATACCGGTGAACGAAAGAAATGCATAGTCGCCAATATGGGTCGTGGAGGCCGGCCAGGCACCGATACGTCCAGGCACCAGGTAAACCTGGCCGGCATTCTCGTCCGTCGCGTCGCTCGAAATGGCGGCCACCAGCACGTCGGTCAGCCCATCCTCGGTCGCGTCCCCCGCAGCAAGGGCGGTCCCCAGTCCGTCACCAGCCTGATCTCCCTGAAGCTGAGTCAACGCCGCAACCCCCGCGGCCACCGTACCTTCCAGACGCTCCCCGCCAGCAAAAAAGTAGACAGCACCCGCATCCGTCCCGGCCATGTCCCGACCCGGCGCACCCACCGCAAAGTCCGGTCGCCCGTCCCCGTTCAAATCACCCGCCGCCACCACCGAGGCACCAAAGGCGTCGTAACGCCCATCCCCCTTGATCACCGCATCGGCCGTCTCGAGCGTCCGTTCGCTCCAGTCCCCGGTGCCGTAGAAAACATGCACCAGACCCGCCTCCACACCCAGAAACCCTGCCCCGGACGCTGTGTGCGCCGCCACCAGCAGATCCCCGTACCCGTCCCCGTCCAGGTCCCCGGGAATCACCACCCCGCCCTCGCCGAGATTCGACCGAACACTCGCCGATAGCACACCGTCAGCCGCATCCAGCGAGACGGTATCCCATCCACTCCGACGACCCAGCACGATGTAGACCGTGCCCTGCCCTCCCCCGGTCCCGGGCGCAGCCAGAACGAGATCGTCCA
>Ga0256914_1004269_pt1 | contig 10821 bp, 10 predicted proteins | sample HulkmetaG_FD_191571 | JGI IMG/M metagenome (GOLD analysis project Ga0256914, IMG submission 191571) | Hydrothermal chimney microbial communities from Main Endeavour vent field at the Juan de Fuca Ridge, Pacific Ocean - Hulk | ecosystem: Environmental > Aquatic > Marine > Hydrothermal vents ...
AAATCTAATGGTATGGCAGCGGGCTTGCATTTTTTGCCCGTAGCGACTGTGAGCAATTTCTTGCAGATTCTAGGCGAAGCGAGCCTTAGAAGATGCAGAAATGCAAGGTGGAGCCGAAGGGCAAAAAATGCAAGCCCGCTGCCATACCTTTTGATTAAATAGTAGTAAGTTAATGACAAAAGGCATGTTAGCTATTTAGTTGCCTCAGTAATAAAATAAGCCCTGGTAAGACCAGGGCTTAAAGAAATTGGGCATCCTGAATTCATCCATAATTACTCAACTTGGATCTCAATCTTGCGCGGTTTAACCTCTTCTATTTTTGGCAGAAAAAGCCGCAAAACTCCTTTTGATATCTTTGCATCGATCTTGGAGACATCAACGTCTGCACCCAAAGTAAAAGCCCTTTCGTATTCCGCTGCACCAAATTCAGCATACAATGGTTTTAGATTGTCTGGCACAACCTTGGCAATTTTGCCCTTTATAGTCAAAACATCCTTGTCAACCAACACATCCAAATTCTCTTTTGGAACCCCTGGCATATCCGCCAACAGGATTATGCCCTCGTTGTTCTCATATACGTCCACCGGCGGGACGATGGTACGCACCTGTTCACGCTCCTCCGCTGCCGGAACTTCGCTCTGTTTTACACTTACTTCGCGAGTTGCCTCTGTAGCCATTTTCCTACACCTCCTTTCAAGTTTGCCAATATTCACCCTTTACTCAACGGCCACTTCTATCTTCCTGGCCTTTTCTTCCTCACGCTTACCAATGGTTACAGTCAAAATTCCATTGGAATATTTGGCCGTTACCTTTCCAGGATCCACACTTTCCGGAAGTGAAATGACTCGGCGGAATTTGCCGCTGAAACGTTCCCTCCTGTGATAGCCTTGGGGATCAGGATTTTCACCCACTTCCTTACTTGTGTCACGCTCTCCAGAGACTGTTAGAACTCCTTTTTCCAATGTTAGTTCCAGTTTGTCTGGGTCTATGCCTGGCGCAAATATGTAGACCACCACATTTTCAGGGGTCTCACCAACATTTACTGCCGGGAATGTGCCTCGGATTGCTCCTCTTATATTTCCAATGGGAGAAGCTAGGTCGAAAAGGCGTTCCATTTCTGCGCGCATACGTTCCAGATCAGCAAAAAATGGATCAGTTGGGACTATCCATGAACGTAACATTTTGATACACCTCCTTGTAAATTACGTGCTAACCTATTGTCTTTAAAAGAATATTTCATTTTTGCAGCTTTTAATGGAACAATAAGCATGCAGAAATGGGCGTCAAGGCAATCCCTTTAAAATTTTGAAATAAAAATGGAGGATGTGTTGATGCGTTGAAAAAAGGAAAAGATTTAAGAGGCTAAAAAGATGGAGAAACGAAGGCGGGGAAGGAGAAGGTCAACTTTCAGTGGTCTCCTCCTCTATCTCTATTTCCAGTTCAAAAAAGCTTTTTCCACAGTCGTAGCATTTGACATCAATCATATTTTCAGACTGCAAAGAGACATAAATTTCGTCGCATCCACATTCGCAAGGTTCGGTCACATTCTCTTTTATCATAGCCGCTATGTCAGGCCTTATTGAAGCATTAATGTCTGGATCATATTCAATCTTCACCCGCATCCCTCCTTTTAGGTGAGTTTGAGCAAAATATTTTTATGTCAATAAATTAAATTACTATAACAGTTTGGCACGAGGTTTGTAAAGCAAGATCACAAAGGTGAAGGCATGATTTCATTTCAAAAATATGGGTAAATTGCCAGTGTTGCTTATTGACAAAATGGCCTGGCTCCGTTAGGTAAGCACAATGAATAATGATTCACAAAGTTGAATGCATCAATTTATTAAAACTAAAATAAAAGGAGGAGTTTTACAGCTATGAACATCAAAAAATTTGGTTCTGTATTGGCGGCATTGGTTTTTGGTATAAGCGTTTCAAGCTTTGCCCTTGCAACAGACAAAGGGCCAGAGGTGATGAAGTTTGAAACCAAAAAAGGCGTTGTAACCTTCAAGCATCATGAACACCAAAAAAGAACGGAGTGTGGTGAATGCCACCATGGCCCCGACCACAGCGCTTACAAGGAAGGAATGAAAATTCACAAGTGTGAAGAGTGCCACAAGAAGGGCTTCAAGAATGCCAAACTCAACAAACCCATGAAGGCCTTTCACAAGAATTGCAAAGGCTGCCACAAGCAGATGAAAAAAGGGCCCACCAAGTGTAAGGAGTGTCACAAGAAATAATTGTTAGATATAAAATTCATTGATTTGGATATCAAGGGCCTGTTTTTAAAGGGAAACAGGCCCTTTTCTATTTTTTATCCATGTTATTGATGAAACACCTTATTGAAACAAAACTTTCCAACCTCTCGCGAAGGGATGCCAATCCACTTTGGAATCCTTATATGGATTTGATTAAAATACCAGCCTCAGATCTTCAAACATGGTCCAGATTGGCTGGTCTCTGTTTGAGAAATTTGCTTTCTGTAATTGCCCAAAATGAAAACATATCTCCGGCAAGCGGAGGAGGAGATCAAACGTTTTATCAATATCATCTGCCAGACAAAATTACCGGCATATTGCAAGAACTAGAGGCAAGGCTCTATTCCCACGAGGTTACCCACTACCCTGTTGATCAAGAATTCTGGACTGTTGCTTTTCTACTTTTCAAAGCCACGGAATGGACGGTTTGGAACTATGAGGGCGCTTCTCCATACCCTGAGTCGTTGGACATTGAGGCTAATTCTGCCCTGAAGTCCATATCATATTTTACCAAGCTTTGGGGTGACCGTGACGAAGTCTGGTTTGGCCTATTGGAAAGACTGCCCCTGACATCCAAATTCAACCCTTCACACTTTTCGGAATGCCTGTTTGGCTGGGCCAGCTACTATGGAACAATTTCCCTCGATCAAGAAAACAGTGCACCTATTTCTGCATCCTTCTGTAGCGTTGAAACCTCCGCACCGTTTAGGTGCACATTTGGTGTTCAAATGCTCTATTTGGATCAGACCGAAGTCAGAATAGAGATCATTGGCAGAGACAACCAAGGACACCCCATTAAAAGCACTGGTAAGGTGGAAGAAGAGATATTAAAAGCCTTGGAGCAGGAATTTGGAAAAATTGAATGAAACAGGCGGCCTGAACTAGAGGCCGCCTGTTTTGTTTACAGCATGTGACCACAGTGCACACACTGCTGGCCATTTTTTGACCTATCCACCTTTGCTTCGCAGGTTTCATGAATCTCCGGCGGACAGTCCATAATTTCCCAGCAAGGGGCAAGATCCAGCAACTTCTTGACCCCTGGGATACTGATGCCTTCATCGTGGATCATAGATCTCAGACAGATGACCCACTGGATATCATTTTGTGAAAAAAGGCGCCTTGGTCCATGATACTTAGGCCTCAGCAGGCCTTCGCTCTCATATATTCGTAAGGTCCTGGGATGGACTCCCAGCATTTTCGCTGCCACGCCTATGGGAAAAACCGGGCAACTGGACTTTAGAGGGCCTGTTGCCTTTTTCTCAGAGCTTTTTGTGCGCATCTGGTCCTCCAGAGTTGTGTTCCCAACAAGGAAGTCAGCCATTCAATGGACCTCTGAAACGTGGCCCCTAAAGAGTTTTTCACCCATCAGGTACAGCATTCCGCACAGGCCCACTCCACCAAGGCTTACCATTATTTCATGCAAGGTGGGAGCGTATGAATAAAGATGTGGTATATCTATGATGTGCATGCCGTGAAAATGGGGCACAATCTGTCCAACCACCACAAGATCATAACGCATGAAGAAGATTCCAATAATGCCCAATCCGCCTGCAAGGAACATTGCCTTCGTGCTTCTGAATCTTGTAAAGAGGAGAATCAGGAAGGGTATAGCCATACCAAGCCCAACTTCGCCTAGCCAGAAGTTAGTGGCGTATTTTCCTTTAATAAGCTCCATTGTTGCCTCATACTTTCCTGGTGGATGGCCAGCGATTCCCGACATGACCTTCCATGTATCAAAAAATGCCAAAACACAGATGAGAAGCAATCCCAATTTGGCTGTGACAGACAATGCCTTTTTCAAGGATTCGTCCATCTCCCAGCCGTTGGTCCTATACGCAAGCCATGTGAAAAACATGACTGCTGCGCAGCCAGACAACATGGCAGATGCGATAAAATAAATCGGCATGTAAGGACCATGCCAAAATTCCCTGGCGTTCAACAAGCCGAAGACCGCTCCGAGATTGCTGTGGGCAGCTACGCCAGATATTACCCCCATGAGACCGAAAAGACCCGCAATCCTATGCCTATCTGCCTGAAGTAGTGCAAATTCTATCAACATAAAGAAAAGATAGGCTCCGTACAGCGTCCCCATCCACCATATATTAGAAGTGAGATTGGGGCTTATGACATTGTAGATTGCCATACGCCAAGGATTTTCAATCTCAAAGGCGATGACCATGAAACCACTGACAATGGTGGCTATTGCGAGAAATACTGATCTTTTGGCTATAGGCATAAGGGCCTGGACACCGAAAACATGGCCAATGGACGATACAAGGCATAATCCGGTAGAAGTCACCACAAAGAACACATAGGTGGCGATCAAAAGACCCCATGGTACTTCCCTGGTTACTCCATATACATGTTCGTGCCCGGCAAAAAAGGCATGGATTCCAAAAGCGACACCTACTGCTGCCAGAAAACCCATAAAGGCAATGGCTGCATTGTAAGTCCGAGACGTGGTTACGGCCAGTCCCCTTTCGGGAGCTACTGATGCAATTACTTTTTCAAACACAGGACATTCTCCTTTCCCTATCTTTTTTTGAATTTTTCGTCTTCAACGATGAAAAGACATTGCTTAGAAATCTTCCCTCCACTCCTGAAGCTTGTCCTTCAAGACAGGCTTTAGCTTCAAGTCGTAAATCGTGTGGAGTATCGCACAACCAATCCAGCAAGTAAGAAAAATGACACCCTTCATTTATACCCCCTTTTGTACCCAGATGGCGGCTGGGACAAGGATTTAAGCTGATAAGTTTTTGTCGTTGTGAAATGTTACTGGCATGTGTGGCATTATATAAGCACCGGCTACCACCCCCTTTTGTGATATAGCGTTTTAGCACTATATGCTAACCGTTAGAAGGTTAAGGTTTATATAAAATAGGAAATTCTAATTGTCAAGAAATTGGAAAAGAAAAATGATAGTTTTTGTGAATTTTTTCCGACTTATTGAAATGGATCTCAAAATAGATGTTAGGTAAAATAGAAAGGCAGTTTGTTGAAAAATTTTGATGAACCAACCCCTGCAAAACCGTGCACTACGAAAAATTTTACAGGGATTGGCTACTTTTGGTTAAGTTGTACGGTACAACGAAAAAGTTCTTAGTGATGCTCTTTGTCTGCCCCACCAGCTTCGACTTTATGAAGCCTGTTGAAACCTTTTACGCCAATATGGCACGTAGCACAACGCGTGTTTGAGGCAAAGGCTGTTTCACCATCGTGACATGCCCCGCAATATTTGCCATCATACAGGGACTGCATGACGAAATCTCCATTTTCCTCAGCGGTACCAGTGGCCTCTTCGAAAATCTCGTCATGACAGCTATCACACTCAAGGCCTTGATCCAAGTGGAATTGATGGTCAAAAATTACGGCCTTAACCGGCTTCGTATATATGATAGTGCCGCCGTGTTCCACATCTTCTTCTGTTTCGGCCCATCCATTATATATAAGGCCTGCAAAAGTAAAGCTGACAACAACGAGAACAACGAATATCCATGAAAATTTTTCTCTCATTTTATCATCCTCTCCGGTGACTCAATTTTGCTTTTTTATTAACCCTGTGTATAGAAGACGTTTGGCCGGGCTCCTGTTTCTGGACGCAGAACCCAGGTGACCCTGTCCGGATCATGGACTAGTTGATAGACGCGGCTGCCAGGATCTGACAGGTCGCCGAATATGCGCACATCTGCTGGACAGGCCGCAGCACATGCGGTCAGCTTTTCCCCTTTGGCAAGGCGGGTATCAATGCAGAAATTGCATTTATCTATGGCCCTTTTTTCTTCATTGAAATATCGGGCATTGTATGGACAAGCCGCCATGCAAGTCTTGCAACCTATGCACTTTTTATATTCCATCATTACTATGCCAGTTTTCTTGTCCTTGAAAGTAGCCTTGGTCGGGCACACCCGGACACAGGGCGGCTGATTGCAGTGATTGCAGAGCACAGGCATGAACTGCCGCATTTTCTCATCCGGCCCGATGGGCAACTCCCTTTCAAGAATGGTTGTCCTGTAACCGTATGAAGGCACATTATTAGTTTTTGCGCACGCCTCTTTACAGCGTTCGCAATCAATACATCTGTCCAACCTCATCACCATGCTATAATGGGGCTTATATGGATAATTTTTCAGAACTAGCCCCTCAATAGCAGCCCTGACCGGATAGGCAGAGCGCAAAGATAGTACCGTACCACCGGCAAAGACCCCTGTAACCAAGAGACCCATGCGCAGAAATTTGCGCCGTTCTTCCGATGGCAGCTGTTCAACCCCTTCGTTTTTCATCTTCTTTAGCTCGTCTATTTTCATGGCAAACTCCGGTTCCTTAGTAATTAATTTTGTTCCCGTTTTACCGCCTTCTCTCCACAAAACAGCGTTTGCGCTTAACTGAACAAACTTACTGAATGTGCATTCAGTGTCAAGTAACAAAAATGGTGAATATACAAACTAACGGCAGTTTTAGGGTTACTTACGGGCCAAAAAAGAGAAAAAGATATCTATTTCAAATAAATTCTGTTTTTTTGACCGTAAAAAAATATTTTTCTTAGCTGGCGGAGCAAATTTCACAAACACTTTGAAAAATAATGTAAAAGGCTTATCTTTTGTCAAGAAACAGCCTTTAAGAGGGAGCAAAATGATCCGGTCATGAATATTAACAACATGAATCAAGCATCTTTGATAAAAGGTTTTATCAACACATATCTTTTAGTGAATAGTAGTCTTCAGGTAACCCATATCAATCCTGAGGCGATCAACTTTTTTGGCTGCAGCCTAGACAAACTTCTCAACAAGCCTGTGGAAGCGCTGTTGGAGGGGGAAAACCTGGGTCCCTTTTTGGTCAAGCTTCGCAAAGGTGAGCCAACCTTAAACAACAAACTATTTGTCAAAAGAGATGGAGGCGATCCAGAAAGGCTGCCTTTGTATATTTGTGCTTTCAGGCTCAGCGGAAAGACTGGTGATCCGTGGATGATATTGTCACTCAGGCCCGCACCGCTGGTACCGGTTCCATCAGATCTTCTCGTTGAAAGCATTCCAGATGGCATTTTCACAGTGGACGAAAATTTTATAATTACATCCTTTAATAAAGCAGCTGAAAAGATAACCGGCTGGTCTTCACAAGAAGTGCTCGGAAAGCCATGCAAAGAAATATTTGATTCCAACTTGTGCGGTACGGGCTGCATACTTGCAAAGACCATCAAGGAATGTCGCACGATCCAAAATCATGTGGCATTCATCACCAGAAAAGACGGGACCAAGATACCAGTCAGCATCAGCACCTCACCTTATTTCGATGTCGTAGGCGATGTGGCAGGGGGGGTTGAAACATTCCGGAATATTACTGATTTTCTGCAAGGTCAGATCATTTTGGACAACATTGCTGATGGCGTTTTTGCAGTGGACAAGGATTGGAGAATTACTTCCTTTAACGCTGCAGCTGAAAAAATCACTGGCTATTCCAGGGAAGAAGCCAAGGGCAAGTTCTGTCACGAAGTTTTCCAGTCCAGCATCTGTGGAGAAAAATGCCCCATTGCTCAGACCATCAGGAGTGGTGTGCCTGTCCACAACCGTTCGGTAATTTTCGAAAGGCTTGATGGGAAACGGGTTCCTGTGAGCATTAGTGCCTCTCCACTGTTAGACGATGCAGGCAACGTGATTGGAGGCGTCGAGACCTTTAGAGACCTGAGCACCCTCAATGCCTTGCGCAAGCAACTGAACCAGCGTTACACTTTTGGAGATATAATCAGTAAAAGTAAGGCTATGCGGCAGATTTTCGATATTTTGCCTGATATTGCCAGAAGCGACAGCAATGTATTAATCTTGGGAGAAAGCGGCACTGGGAAGGAACTAATAGCTAGGGCCATACACACTATAAGTCCCAGGCGTAAAGGACCATTCGTCGCAGTCAACTGCGGGGCCCTTCCCGACACCTTGCTGGAGTCCGAACTCTTTGGCTACAAAGCTGGAGCCTTTACTGACGCCAAAAAGGACAGGGCCGGACGTTTTGCAGCAGCTGAGGGCGGAACACTTTTCCTGGACGAAATCGGGGATATCTCCCCATCACTCCAGGTAAAGCTTTTGAGAGTGTTGCAAGAAAAAGCTTACCAGCCCCTTGGAAGCGACAAGACCATCAAGGCAGATGTCCGTATCCTCGCTGCCACCAACCGCGACTTGGCAGCCCTTGTAAAAGAAGGATTGTTTAGAGAAGACCTTTTCTACAGGCTCAATGTAGTGAAAATTGCGCTTCCGCCCCTGCGAGATCGCCTTGAAGACATTCCGTTGTTGGTTCAACATTTTATAGAAAAATTCAATGCAGAAAAGGGCAAGGAGATTCTTGGGATCACAGATGATGCACTTGATCTTTTGATGCGGCATAAATACCCAGGAAACATCAGAGAATTGGAAAACATAATAGAATATGCATTTATTCTATGCCATGAGGCCTTTATTCGCCCAGAACATCTACCGGAACCATTCAATACTCCACATGACCAGGCAGACGGTGGAGCCATAGGGATAGGCCGACCTATGAGCCTGGAAGAAATTGAAAAAAGGGCCATTTTAAACGCTTTGGAACGAAACAGATGGAAGAAACTCGCTACTTGCAGGGAATTGGGAATCTCCAAAGACACTTTAAGGCGCAAAATACGCAAGTATAAGTTAGATGATCCGGAAATTTAATTTTCCATTTTTTGGAAATCAAAATTTACACATTAAAAATAGGCGCATTTTGCGCCCACCTAAAATGCCACAAGAAAATTCCAGATTAAGCACAAAATCAAGAGGCCACTTATTTACCAACAAAGATGATAATCAAATCCTATTCTAACAGCCTTTTTGAAACCTTTTTAAGAAAAAAGCAATAAAAACAGCGCACTTACACAGGATTAAGAAGTGAGACCCAAAAGCCCACCTTTGATGGCTGAACCCTTTGGTTACCTGCAACTTGTACCAAAATCATATTTTCTGTTGAAAGACTCAACGGTCAAGGATAATTTTGCGTCCCCCAAATGCCCAAATGGGCTTATTTTGCGCCCTTTATTGTCAGCTGTTATGACATAAATTTGATTAAAAGAAAATGGATATAAAAAAATATATTTTTATTACAGCCTGATTTTGTTAGCAAAAATAACCTTTTCGCCTCCGCACAACAACATTTTTTTGTTCCTGGTACGCCACTTGCCAATCTTAATAGTCAAACACAGGGCATTGATGATCGCACAACCATCGCCCAGCCCATAACAAGCATATGTCGCGGCTGGCCTTCATTGAAACCGGGAATGGCGGTCCCGCTTTCGAAAAAAACAAGGCCGGCCACGGCTAGGGCTTCCAAAGAAAGGAGGCGCAAAATGAGCACCCTCACCACAGCAATCAGAAGCAAGAGGATAAAAAACCAATGTTTACAAAATGGGCACGCCAAAGAAGAAGGGCTCAAGCGGAGTGAAATAGGATGGCTTTGCTTTAACTTTGTTCTATTTCTGGCCCTTGGACCATTCTCGGTGTTAGCAGTTTTGCCGGCACTTTTTTCCCTGGCACCACAGGATGAGCCCCAGATGCCATAAATATAGTTGGGTAATAATTTTTACAAGTTAACCATATTTTTAAAAGAAGGAGGTTTGGACCATGGCACAGGTTAGCCTAGACACCTATTTAGATCAGGCCGTAGCGAAAAAGCCTGCTGTTAATGCTGCAACGTTGTTAGTTGGGCTTGTAACAGCAATCGGCCTGGGTACAGGACTTTATGCGATGATCGTGGGGCATCACCATGTTTTTGCCACCACTAGAGAGGTTCCTTGGGGACTGTTGATTTCAACTTATGCCTTTTTTGCCATTACATCCACTGGGCTTTGCTTGCTTGCATTCATAGGCCATGCCTTTGGCGGAACCCCAATAGCGGCATTGGGCAACAGAGCAGTCTTTTTGTCCATCGCCACCATTATGGCTGCCTTCTCAGTAATTGGCCTTGAGCTGGAAAGCCCGTGGCGCATGTTGATTTACAACGTTATTTCACCAAACTTTACGTCAAACATCTGGTGGATGGGCACCCTTTATGGCTTGGCAGTTGGCTGCATGTTGGTGGAATTCTTGGCTATCCTGACCAGGAGCTATAAAATCGCGCTGGCCCTTGGTGCCCTTGGGGCCCTTGCTGAAGTGGGTGCAAACACAAATTTAGGAGCTGTATTTGCCACACTGTCAGCCCGTCCATTTTGGTACGGTGCCCAGCTGCCTGTATTTTTCCTGTGTGCAGCTTTTGCAAGTGGCGCCGCCGCAATCATCTTGTTCACCCATATCGCTCATAAAATGAGGGGTACCACACCAGACGAGGACACCTTTAAAGGGCTACAGTCAGCTGGAAAAGTATTGGCACTAACACTTTTCCTCCTGAGTGTGGCCACGGCTTGGCGTTTCATTTCCTTCTTTGTAGGAGGATCTGAACTTGGACGCCTGGCTGCCATGAATCTTCTCACCGGCCCCATGAGCTTTAACTTTTGGGTCTTTGAAATAGCTATCGGTTTGGCACTACCCCTTGTGATCTTGGTTGGCACCCAGATGAAGAGCTTGGCTGCCAT
>Ga0256914_1004270_pt1 | contig 10819 bp, 11 predicted proteins | sample HulkmetaG_FD_191571 | JGI IMG/M metagenome (GOLD analysis project Ga0256914, IMG submission 191571) | Hydrothermal chimney microbial communities from Main Endeavour vent field at the Juan de Fuca Ridge, Pacific Ocean - Hulk | ecosystem: Environmental > Aquatic > Marine > Hydrothermal vents ...
CATCAAATGTCCCACCGCCCAAATCAAATACCAGAATCATCTGTTCCTCATCTTTGTCTATACCGTAAGCAAGTGCTGCAGCTGTAGGCTCATTCAAAATTCTCACAATCTCCATTCCTGCCATCTCACCGGCTACCATAGTAGCCTGTCTCTGTGAATCTGTAAAGTACGCAGGAACCGTTATGACAGCCTTTCTGACACGCTCACCAAGGTAATCCTCTGCATATCCCTTTAGCTCCTTCAGTATGATTGCAGCTATCTCTTCAGGTAGGTACTCCCTACCACGAACACTGAAGCGGTGATCAGAACCCATAAACCTCTTCACGGAAAGAATTGTGGTATCCGGATGTAAAACCGCCTGATTCTTAGCAACTTCACCAACAACTGTTGTGCCATCTTCCATAAATGCCACAACTGAAGGCGTAGCATTCTTACCAACCTTATTAGGAATAATAGAGGGTTTTCCACCTTCTACAACCGCAATTTCAGAGTAAGTAGTGCCAAAATCTATCCCAATTATCCTGTCCAACACCAACACCTACCCAAGGATGCTATTCTCTTTATCCTGATACACTATTCCTCTATTCTGCTTTCTCTCTCCCGTCCTGGCCAAAAGCTCTATCCTATAAAGGTAGGAGTAAAACCAATTAGTATCCGGTTTCTTCCTTAGCGGGGGTATATCTTGACGCTCGTAACCGTATCCCCAAGCAACATATTCACTAAAGTTCTTTATGATATCCGTTATAACCACATCATACGCTTCAAGAAGTCTCTTCTGAACCCTCCTCCACTTGAACAACGAAGATTCCTGCCTCGTTATACCAAAGTACCCTGCACTCCCCTCACCCTTGAGAGTATCTATTCCACACCCCACAAAAGCAACGAGTGCATCCTCTGTCTCCGGAGGATCAGTAAAAAATGTATCAAAATTTCCCCTCATTTCCTCAGGGACCCCATTAGAAAGGTCAAACTGTATTACATCCAAAGAAAGTCCAAGGTCCCTCTTCACACTTTGAATAAACTCCACCAACCTCTCGTCCACTTCAACCACTACAACCTCTTCTGCAACCCCAAGCATAGAGATAGCAACACCCACAAGGTCATCATCACCAAGCACAGTAACCCTTCTACCAGCAATGTCTCCTCTATAAAGAGCCATTCCTACCCTATATACTGTGGTATCCGGCGTAACATAAGCCTGATCGTATTCCTTCACAGCTTCTGGTCTACCAGAGGAGACTTCAACAAACCTCTTATACAGATCCCTCAACTCACCATTAAGTTCAATACTCCTACCACCGCAATTACTACAGGGATTCTCAGGGTGTAAGATACCACCTACTCTGCAAAGTTCGTAGCCACTTTGGGTCAATTTAACAGTATCCTTTATCTCTAACACTCCTATCTCCTCGAAACCCTTCAGTGCCTCAACCACATAGGAAATAGGCACTTCAGAGATACCAACACCCTGCCAAAAATCTTCTGTGATGGAATACGCACGCAATATCCGTTGCAGATCTCTCCGGGTAACATCGAAACCTCTTGACCTTAGCCGTCTCAACACGACTTCTATGCCCTGCATAAACTACCCTCCCAGATAAGCCCGCTTAACATCTTCAAGTGCGGATAACTCCGAAGGAGATCCCTCATGAACCACCCTCCCAAGCTCCACAACATAACCATATGTAGCGATTTCCAAAGACTTGCTTGCATTCTGTTCAGACATGAGTATGGTTAACCCTTTGTCACTAAGGTACTTTATGACCTCAAACACCTTATCAACCAGTTTAGGCATCAAACCAAGAGATATTTCATCTACCATGAGTATAGACGGTCTGCTCATAAGAGCCCTACCTATAGCAAGCATCTGCCTTTCTCCTCCACTCAAAGTACCTGCCATCTGCTGTAGCCTCTCCTTGAGTCTTGGGAAGATCCCACATACCTCCTCAAAGGTCTCTTCTACAACAGATTTATCCTTAACCAGATACGCACCAAGCATAAGGTTATCCTTAACAGACAAACGAGGAAACACTCTACCTCCCTCAGGAACAAGTACTATTCCTAATGCCGCTCTCTGGTGCGCCTTTAAATCAGTTATATCCTTTCCCTTAAAAAACACTCTCCCAGAAGAAGGTGCCTTCAAGCCCATTACCGTTCTCAACAACGTTGTTTTTCCAGCACCATTCGCCCCTACGATCACAACCAAACTGCCGTCGTTTACCTCAAAAGATATACCCCTAACAGCTTTGATCTCACCATAAGAGACCTCAAGGTCAGTCACCTTCAGCATTGCTTAACCCCACCTGTTCCAAGATATGCGTCTATTACCTCTTGATTAGATATTACTTCTTCTGGCGTACCTTCAGCTATCTTTCTGCCATAGTTCAAAACAGAAACCCTCTTGCACAACTCCATAACAACAGGCATATTATGTTCTATTATTATAATTGTTAATCCTCCTCTATTTAATTTGCGAACAAGAGCTTTTAGCTCATCCATCTCATCAAAGTTCAACCCGGAAAAGGACTCATCCATCAACAATACAGAAGGTGAAAGTGCCAATACCCTTGCTATCTCAAGCCTTCGCTGATAACCAAGCGGCAAAGTCTTTGCTTTCCTATCCCGAAACTCCCATAAAGATGTCTCCTCAAGAAACTCCCTGACCTCCTCAACATACGACTCTTTTCTCCACAGAGATAAAGACGAAAAGAAGCTACCATGTTGCTTACTTCCATAAGCAACAAGTACATTCTCTAAAACTGTAAGCTCTGAAAAGGGTCTCACCACTTGAAATGTTCTACCAATACCAAGGATCGCAATATCAAACGCACTCAACCCCGTAATATCTCTTTCCTCAAAAAAAATCCTCCCACTACTTGGTGGGAAGATCCCACTTATCATATTAAATAAAGTCGTCTTGCCTGCACCATTCGGACCAACTACACCGATAACAGAACCTTTCTCAACAGTCAAATCAACGCCGTCAACCGCCCTTAAACCGCTAAAATCCTTCGTTATGCCTTCCAGTCTCAGGATCACTTCTCCCATACAAATATCCTCCTAAGTATTCCACCTTCTCCAAGTAGTCCCTGTGGTTGATACCTCATCATGAAGACAAGCAACCCCCCATAAAGCAACATACGATAGTTTTGAATAGGCCTAAAGAACTCTGGCAGAAGAACAAGCATAGCTGCACCAAGTATTGGTCCCGATATAGTATCCATACCCCCAACAACCACCATTGAGAGTATAGTTATAGAAACAGGAAAACCAAAATCCCCAGAACTGATAAAACCCATAAAATGCGCATAGAGTACGCCCGCCACACCAGCATATGCACTACCAAGAGCAAATGCAAACAGTTTAAACCTACGTGGATCTATACCAACAGTTGTAGAGGCAAGTTCGTCTTCCCTCATAGCAGCAGAAAACAAACCTACCCACGATGCCTTAAACCACCTACTAACCAAAATCAAAGCTACAACGATAATATATACCATTACCATGTAGCCAAAGTTTGACATATATCCACCAGCCCACCGCGGGAAGGGTATATTACCTATACCAAGCGCCCCCCCAAAGAAAGGGACATACAAAAATACAGCCTGAACAATAAAGTTTATACCCATGGTCGTAATCGCAAGAAAGTCATCTCTCACCCTCAGACTCGGCATACCGAGTACTATTCCTACACCTGTGGTTATAAGGACAGCCAACACACCAGCTGCCCACACAGGCAACCCAAACTTTACTGAAAGTATTGCAGAAGCATAAGCACCTATCGCCCAGAACGCCGCATGCCCAAGTGATATCTGTCCTGCATAACCAACTATAATATTCAATCCTAACGCCAGTATTATATATATACCTACCGTAATAGCTAATGTTACAAGATATCCACCCATGACTATCTACCCTTTCTAAATAGGAAACTTAATCCCTCTGGTCTAAAGAGTATCACAGCTATCATCGCAATGAAAGCAATGGAATCCCTTGGTAGAGGGACACTGAAGAACCCTATTATAATGGTCTCGGTAAGTCCTATAATAATGGAAGCAAGGAGTGTTCCCCAGATATTGCCAAGCCCACCTACAACAATGATAGCAAGTGCCTTATACGCAGGAACATCTCCCATAGCAGGATAAACAGAGTTAAAATACACCCCAACAAGCAAACCTGCAGCACCTGCCAGTGCGGAACTTAAAGCAAAGGTCAACATCGTAGCCCTTTGAACATCTATACCTACCACAGAAGACATATCCATATCCTGAGATACAGCCTTCATGGAGAGCCCAAACTTTGTTTTTTCAACTACAATCCACAGGAAGACAATCAGCAGTACAGAAACAAAGAGTACAAGCAACTGTGTAGCACTTATAGATACGCTACCCCACCTATACTCACCTGACATGATGGTAGAAGGGAAAGAACGAATGTAAGGACCTGCAACTATTCTGCACGCCTCTTCTATGGATATGAACAAGCCTATGCTTGCTATTAGGGGAACCACTGGTGGAAAGGAAAGAAGGTGATAATAGACATAGTTTTGTATAAGGATGCCCACCCCTGCACACACCAACATCGACAACGCCATAGCAACGATGAAGCTACCAGTATACGTATAGGTAACCAGCCCTACGTATGCACCTATCACATACACACCCGCATGGGCAACATGCAGGATCCTCAGAACCCCATAAACCATCGTTAAACCAACCGCTATAAGAGCATAAACACTGCCTATTGTCAGTCCGTTTATAAGCTGCTGTTCCCACAAGTTAGAGCTCACCCACCTTTTCCTCTACCTGCCGTATAAAATCCCCTTCTATCATATCTCTGATAGACTCTATGTCTCCCTTCATCTGTCTATCCTTGTCAAGCGCTCCCACTCGGGACCTAACCAACCTATAAGCAAAATTCGTACCCAAACCTATCTGCCTCTTTCTAAACTCAAGCCCTTGGGCAGCAACCATCAGTTCTATAGCAAGGATATAAGAGACATTCACACTAACGCTCCGTGCCTTCCTCGCAGATATGGTCCCCATACTCACATGATCCTCTTGGTTAGCAGACGTTGGTATAGAATCCACGACAGCAGGCATACAAAGTGTCTTATTCTCACTTACCAAAGCAGCTGCAACATACTGTGGTATCATCATTCCAGAGTTTAAACCGCTTTTCATCACCAAAAACGCTGGCAATCCACTAAGATTGTTGTCAACAAGTCTCGCAATACGCCTCTCAGATATGTTTCCGAGTTCAGAAAGAGCGATAGAAAGGAAGTCCATAGCCATACCTACTGGTTCTCCATGAAAATTTCCCCCGGATATCACACTTGGCTCATCTTCAAAAAAGACGGGGTTATCCGTAACAGCATTTATCTCCACACTCAACACATCTCCTACATACCTCAATGCATCCCTAACTGCACCATGAACCTGTGGCACACACCTTAAAGAGTAAGCATCCTGAACACGCATGTGCCCATTATCGTAAATTATACTGCTACCATCTATCAGCTTAAGGATATTAGACGCCACAACCTTTTGTCCATCAAAGCCCCTTATCTCCTGCAATCTCGGGTCAAAGGCATAAGGCACACCTTCCATCGCCTCCAGCGACATTGCAGCAGAGATGTCAGCTACCTTCACGAGCTTTCTACCTCTCATGAAGGCATCAACACCCACAGCAGCCATTACAGGAGTCCCATTTATAATAGCTATACCCTCTTTTGCTTCCAGCTCAAAATAAGGTGGCAATCCCACCCTTTGGAAGGCATCAGCAGCCCTAACCACACTACCTCCAAAAAAGACATCTCCCTCACCTATTACAGCAAGCCCCATGTGTGCAAGAGGAGCAAGATCTCCACTTGCACCAACAGAACCCTTCTCCGGTATAACAGGGACTATACCCTCATTAAACATAGATACCATACGGTCAAGGAGTTCGTATCTCACACCCGAAAAACCCTTTGCAAGAGTGTTTATTCTCAGTAACATAGCCAACCTGGATACAGCCTTAGGCAAAGGCTCTCCGACACCACAGCTGTGACTGAGCAAGAGATTTCTTTGAAGTGTCTTTACATCTTCCTTCGGTATCAGCACCTCACTCAACCTTCCAAAACCAGTTGTAACCCCATAAACTGTTCTACCCTCTGCTATGAGAGATTCGAGGTGTCTGCGATTCCTCTTCACCTTCTCTACCACTTCAGCAGAGAGTTCCAACCGTAGATCTTCTTCCAGAAGTACCGACTCGAGTTCCTCCAAAGAAAGCCCTTCAACGGATATGGTTATTCTTTTCAACTTCAGGATTCCCCCTCGCTAACAAAGTAAAAACCGCACTGATAGTCCACATCCTTTAGATCTCTTTCGTCTATAGGGAAAAGCTTGCACTGTAGTGGTCTCTTGCCATTGTATATACTGCATCTGTTGTCATCTGTCAAATACGGACACCTTATTGCAAGCGTACAACAACGACCACACTGCAAACATCTACCCCTTCTCAGCTCAAGCTGTCTCCTTACATAAGTCTTCTTGAACTTGCCCAAATACCATCTTCTCAGTTTCCCCCACCAAAGCCGATAAAACCTCGCACTAAAGAGATCTCCACGCCTGCTATAGAGCTCCCCCACAATGGCAAAAGCAACTCCCCTACCTTTTAACGCTACCTTAGAAGCATCCAAATAAATACACCCTCTCTAATCGATATGACAATATTATACCTCACCCGCAAAGTGACACGCAACTTGATGCCCTTTACCCGCATCTCTTAATGGGGGCTCGGTGGTCTTGCATACCTCCTTTGCATAAGGGCAGCGTGGATGGAATCTGCAACCTGATGGGGGGGATATGGGGTTAGGGATTTCACCCTTGGGGATAAACTCCTCTTTCTCTCTAAATGGGTCCGGCACAGGTATAACACTCATCAGGGAACGCGTATAGGGATGCAAAGGAGATGTGAATATATCCCTGAGAGGACCTATTTCTACTATCTTGCCAAGATACATCACAGCAATCCTATCACATATATACTTGGTAACAGCAAGATCATGCGTGATGAAAAGGTAGGTAAGGCCAAACTCCTCGGCAAGCTCTATCATCAACTCTATAAGCTGAGACCTTATGGATACATCCAGCATAGCTACCGCTTCATCTGCAACTATGAATTCCGGATTTAACACCAACGCCCTTGCAATAACTACCCTCTGCCTCTGCCCACCGGATATATCCTTCGGATAGCTGTTGTATATCCTCTCAGGCGGCGTGAGTCCCATCTTCTTGAGCATATCCATGACCATGTCTCTTCTTTCCCTTGGAGAACCTATATTGTGAATATCCAGTGCATCTTTTACAGCATCTCCTATCTTCATGTATGGATTTAAAGAAGCCATTGGGTCTTGGAATATTACCTGCATCTTCTTTCTCAATGGTATTAGCTCCTTATCCTGCATGTGAGTGATATCCTTACCATTAAAAACTATGCGACCTGATGTAGGGTCCAAGAGTCTCAAAACAAGTCTTCCAGTTGTAGTTTTCCCACTTCCAGACTCTCCCACAAGCCCAAGGCTCTTTCTCCTCTGTATATCAAAGCTGACATCATCAACAGCATGAACAAACCTCTTCTCTCTTCCCAATATGGAAGAAAGCAAGCCACCCTTTACTGGAAAGTACTTAACAAGATTTTCTACCTGAAGGATAATATCTTCACTCATTCACTCGTTCCCCTTCGTAAAGCCAGCATTTCACCTTCCTGCCATTTACACGAAACTCCGGTGGAGTTTCCTTCCTGCACTTATCCGTAGCGTAAGGACACCTATCGTGGAACCTACATCCCGGAGGTGGAGAAGAAAGATCTGGCGGATAGCCTGGAATAAAACTTATCTGTCTGTCATCTATATCTATGTTGGGTATCGCCTTCATGAGAAGTTTCGTATAAGGGTGCAGAGGGTCTTTGTATAGCTCCTTTACAGGTGCAAACTCAACCACATGCCCAGCGTAAAACACGGCTATATAGTGAGCCATCTCCGCTACAACTCCGAGATCATGTGTAATAAGCACCAAGGTCATCCCGAACTTCTTCTGCAAGTCTCTGAGTAGGTTAAGTATCTGGGCTTGTATTATAACATCCAAAGAAGTAGTAGGTTCATCGGCAATAACGAGTTCTGGGTGTAATACCAAAGAGAGTGCTATCATCATCCTCTGTCGCATACCACCGCTGAACTGAAATGGATAATCGTTGAGCCTCGACAAAGATATACCAACAGCATCCATAACCTCTTTTATCATACTCATAGATTCCTCTTCTGCTATTTTACCTTTATGGGTATGGATTGTCTCAATAAAGTGGTCTTTTACCTTCATAACAGGGTTTAAACTCGTCATCGGATCTTGGAATATCATCGATATATGAGCTCCCCTTATCCTCCTCATACCTTCTGGATCTTCGCTAAGGAGGTCCTTCCCCCTAAAGAAAATATTACCCTTCACCTCAGCAGAGTGTGGGAGTATCCTCATAATAGCAGAACCAAAAGTGGACTTTCCACAACCAGACTCACCAACCACACCCACAACCTTACCCTCTTCTACATCCAAGGAGACCCTGTCAAGTGCAAGCACCGTCCTTGTATAACTCTTATAGTAGACACTGACATCCCTAACACTAAGCACTACACCCATGCTATCCCCTATCCCCAGAACTGGTATTCATGTACTCGTTCAACCCCTCCCCAAACATGCTGAATCCCAAAACGATCAAGACTATAGCAAGCCCTGGGAAAAAGACCATCCACCAATAGTTTTGGAGAAGGAATCTCTGCCCGTTATTCAGGTCATATCCCCAATCAGGAGTTGGTGGAGTTATACCAAGACCCAAAAAGCTAAGTCCCGCCTCTGTCATTATAGCATCTGCTATATTCATAGAGAATATGACAGCTATCGAAGGCATAACATTAGGCAGTATGTATTTAGTAAGAATTCTTTTGTTATCAGCTCCAAGTGCTCTTGCTGCTTCCACAAAGAGATGGGACTTTACCGATGTAACTTGATTCCTCACCACCCTGAAGTAGGTTGGAGCATAAACCACGGCTATTGAAACCGCTATATTCACTATACCCGGCCCAAGCATGGCAGCTATCGCAATTGCAAGTATAAGGCCGGGAAAGGAATATATAGAATCCATTATCATCGTAATAACCCTATCAAACAGTCCCCCAACATAACCCGATATAAGTCCAAGAGGAACACCCACAGCAAACGCTATAACAACAGATATAATGGCTATTGCAAGTGCAATCCTCGCCCCATATATAACCCTGCTAAGCATATCTCTCCCCAAGTTATCAGTTCCCATCCAGAAGTGTCCACTGGGCGGTAAGAACGCTTTCCCAACACTCTTTATAGGATTATACGGTGCTATAAAGGGGGAAAATAGTGCAAACACTATAAAAACCAGGAGTATGATACCCCCTACAACCATCATCCTACCAGCTACTGTTCGTGAGCTACCCTTCAAAAACTTAAACAGAGAGTAAGAGATAAACTTCTTTTCTACACCTGTAGTCATATCAATACCTCACCCTTGGGTCTACCAACGCATCTATTACATCTATAAGAATACTCACAGTTACCACCAATAAAGCATAAAAAACTATCGCACCCTGAATACCTGCAAAGTCCCTATACCTTATCCTCATAATCAGATAGCTACCTATCCCGGGCCAAGAGAATGTGGTCTCAGTTAAAACTGCACCTGCAAGCAAGAGTGCAAACTGCAATCCCATGATAGTAAGTATAGGAACAAGCGCATTCTTCAATGCATGTCTATAAACAACTGCTTTCTCTCTTATACCTCTTGCCCTTGCAGCCCTAACAAAATCCATGTTCAGCGTCAATACCATATTGCCCCTTACCATCCTGACAAATATACTGGAAATCACAAGACCCAGAGTAACAGCAGGCAAAACGAGGTGAGCCACTACATCTTTAAAAGATTCCCAATCCCCTGTTAAAAGTGCATCTATCGTGTATAAGGATGTGATCTTATGCGGGTCCATCATAGGAGAAACCCTACCAGATATAGGCAACCAGTGCAAATTAACCCCAAATATTACCTGAAAGAGCATACCCAACCAGAACACAGGCACGGAATAAATGATTATGGTATACATCCTACCGAAGATATCTCCGAAGCTATCCTGTCGTCGGGCAGACTCTGTCCCCATAAATATACCTATCAACACGGCAAACAGCATGGCGTATAGTGTAAGCTCAAGTGTAGCAGGAAATCTCTCCATAACCTCCTGAAAGACAGGCCTTTCAGTGAGCATCGATGTACCCATATTTCCGTGAAGCAGCTGCCACAAGTAAGACGCATACTGAACGATCAACGGCTTGTCTAATCCAAGGTGGTGTCTCATACTGGCAACTACCGAAGGAGGTGCCTTTGGGCCGAGGAGGGCAATTACTGGGTCTCCCGGCATTATCCTCATAATAAAAAAGACCATTGTCAAAAGGATAAGCACCATTGGTATCGCTAATAGCAGCCTCACAACTACATAGCGCCTCAATGAACTCATTAAAAAGGTAGCCCCCCACTTTGAACTTAAAGATATATGCAGGAAGAAACAAAAATTCTTTTATAGAATATCACAATAGGATACAAATTGCAACATAGAAAACACCTGTATCCCACTCAACAAGAAAAACTTAAGTGAATTTTTAATCAAACAATAATTGTGATAGAATAATATATGAAGTGAATCTCCAAGAAGGGAGTGTTTACCTTATGAAGATGCGTCTGGGAACAAAGGTAATGGTGTTCA
>Ga0256914_1004271_pt1 | contig 10818 bp, 12 predicted proteins | sample HulkmetaG_FD_191571 | JGI IMG/M metagenome (GOLD analysis project Ga0256914, IMG submission 191571) | Hydrothermal chimney microbial communities from Main Endeavour vent field at the Juan de Fuca Ridge, Pacific Ocean - Hulk | ecosystem: Environmental > Aquatic > Marine > Hydrothermal vents ...
GGGAAGATCCTTTGCCTTCACCCTCACACCCTTTAACTTAGAAGATTTTACCACAATATCGGCATAAGGTTCACCACTTTTTACTGTATTTTTAAAACTTATTTTAGCCCCCATTTTCTTCAACACGTCAACAAGGCCTGCCCTCGTCGGGTTAATTCCAACTTTCTCCAATATCAAATTGGAATTAGGGGTAATTACCGCCAAGGCGATAAAGAATGCCGCAGAAGAAATATCTCCGGGAACGTATATTTCGCCGGGGCTCTTTAATTCATCCAATCCGCTGATACAAAGCCAGCCCGATTTTTTCAATAACTTTACGCCGAATATATCAAGCATCCTCTCTGTGTGATCCCTTGATTGGTATGGCTCCTTTACGCAGGTAATACCCTTGGCGTAAAGGCCTGCCAAAAGGACAGCCGATTTTACCTGAGCGCTTGCAACATGTATCTGCACGCGTGTTCCATGCAGTTCCCGTCCTTTTATGCGCAATGGCGGGAATATATTCTTCTTGCCGCCTTTTTTAAGATATCTGCCTGATATCACAGCACCCATCTTTGAAAGAGGATCTGCTACCCTTGCCATGGGCCGAAGATTTAAGGATTTATCCCCATAGAGAGCTGCATTAAAACACTGGCCAGCCAAGACCCCTGACATTAAACGCATCGTTGTCCCGGAATTACCACAATAAAGACGCTTCTCAGGCCTCTGAAGGCCATATTTGCCTTTGCCTAAAACAGTAGCCGTCTTAAGACGTTTATTTACAGACAGTTTAACACCTAATTTCTTTAAAACGTCTGCAGTGGAAAGGCAATCTTCAGCGATTAATAGATTACGAACCTTTGTCCTGCCTTCTGCTATGGCTGAAAAGATAAGGGCTCTGTGAGAAATAGACTTATCACCCGGGATTGAAATCAAACCTCTTGCAGAAGCAACACCTTCAATAGAAACTTCCATATATGCTATAACTTACCCTCCAATACAACGCTAACAACTTCACCGACAACCAAATCAATATCGCTTGGCACATCAATCGTCGCCATATTCTGTTTTACAGAATCAATAACAGAGGTAAAGGAATCACCGCTTTCCTTTTGCACCATCACCTTCCATCCGGGTTCTAACTCTGCCGGGGCATTGACTCCGATAACTGCAAAATTATATCTTTTATTTACGACCAATACTTTGCTATTAAGATTCTCTCCAATCAAACTCGCTATCTTCTCATCACGGCCTTTTCCCTTGTCACTTTTAACCACTTTTATATTCTGCAGGTCAACCTTGCCTCCGGATTTCACCAATACCTCATATTCCTTTTGTTTTGCTGCCAAACGTTCCTCTATGTCCTTGAGCCTAACTCGAAGCCGGGCAACTTCTCTCTTCAATCTAAAGATATCTGCGTCCTTAGATTTCACTAACTTATCCACGTCTTCATATTGACTCTTAATCTCATCTATCTTTTCTTCCAACTGTTCTTTTTCGTTCTGCAGTTTTTTGATCTGCTTCTGCAAAGAACTAACCTTACCAGAAAACTTCTTTACAACTGAATTTAACTCCTTTATCTTGGCCGCTTTTTCTTCATTCTCCTGCTTTGACAATTCCAACCTGCTTTTATAATCTGAAAGAGACTCCTGTATTCTATATTTAGAGACCTTTAGGTCAAAATAGCGAAGCAGTGTAATGAGCATTGTTATCCACGAACCTATCAAGACAGCGGTAACAACCCCAAACATTATTTTCTCTTTTCTCGTCATCTTCCCCTCCTTATAACAGGCTTTGCAGCCCTTATAAATAAACACCCCACAACAACAGCCCAAATATGGACGTTAATTTCTGTATTGCAATACACTGGACAAGAACACCGCTGCCACCTGAAGCTAATATTATTTGCACATTATATAATAACAGGTTTAATGCATAACTTCAATATAAACCCATGCCTAATTCCTGGCGAATATAGGCCCATACAATAACCGCGATGACCAATGCCAACAACAAAAGAGAAATTTTTTTTCTATCCATACCCACCTACACCTTCTTATTGGACAACGCATCTACAAGCACATCATACAATTCGTCCGGTTTAAGCTCCATCTTTAGCCTGCCGTTTACCGCCGTCGATATCCTGCCGGTCTCCTCTGACACGACGATACAGATTGCATCGGTCTCCTCTGTGATTCCTATGGCCGCGCGATGCCTTGTTCCCCGCACTTCCGAATGGCGTTCACTATCGGTTAATGGAAACAAACAAGAGGCCGCAACAATTCTATTGCCACGTATAATAACACCTCCATCATGCAAAGGCGAACCGGAATAAAAAATCGTCTCGATTATCTCAGGGCTTATTAACCCGTCTATTTTTATACCTGTATCAGAAAACCCCTTAAGCCCTATTTGCCTCTCAATGGCTATTAATGCCCCGATCCTGCGCTCTGCCATAAAAGAAACAGCAATAGTAATATCCCGGGCAATATCTCTAATCTCCTTTTTGCCCAAGGGGAATATGTCAAATAATGGATTCTGGCCTAATCTGGCAAGCCCTTGCCTGAGTTCTGCCTGAAACAGGATGACAAACACCACAATAGATAACGCAAATATCCTGTCGAAAAGCCATTTTAATGTATAAAGGCCGCTTATCTTAAAGAGCATAAATGCAACGAGGATTATAACAATCCCCCTTAAAACATACAATGCCCTCGTACCTTCAAGATATAAGATAATCTGATAAAACACATACCATAAAATCAATATCTCCACTACCGGTTTCCATAAATGAAGCAAGATTTCCATTTACATTCCCTCCTGACCCAATACGCGCGTCAAAACCGCCTTTTGCATATGCAGACGGTTCTCTGCCTGGTCAAAGACGATAGAGCGCGGGCTTTCTATAATCTCGTCAGTAATCTCCTCGCCTCTATGCGCCGGCAGGCAATGCATCACCACTGCGTCTTCTTTTGCTACAAACAATAACTGCTCGTTTATCTGATAAGAAGCAAAGGCCTTTTGCCTCTCTAATAATTCCTTCTCCTGTCCCATGCTCGCCCACACGTCAGTGTATAATACATCCGATTCAGCAACCGCTTCTTTCAGGTCGTTTGACCCGGACAATATCTCGCCATACCCATTTTCTTGGGCAATCGAATTTATCTTTTCAACAAACCCGCTGTCAGGCCCGTATTTTTTAGGGCATGCATAATGCATTCTCACACCTAATTTGGCGCAAGCATAAGCCAATGACCTAAAAACATTATTGGCATCGCCTATAAAACACAGATTAATCCCTTCCAATCTGCCAAATCTTTCCCTTATAGTAAACATATCGGACAATGCCTGACAGGGATGCAAAAAATCAGACAACGCATTTATAACAGGGACAGTTGAATAAGCTGCTAGTTCTTCAACAGAAGAATGGGCAAAGGTTCTGATAATTAGGGCATGGACATATCTGGAAAGCGTTCTAGCCACGTCCTTTATGGCCTCTCTTTTGCCTAACCCGACCTCAAAAGACGATAGAAAAATCGTCTTACCCCCCATTTCCAAAACACCGACTTCAAAAGAAACGCGCGTCCTCGTCGAGGGTTTCTCAAATAAAAGCGCAACCGATTTGCCATCTAAAAATAAACGCCCATATGACGGCCTGTCCTTTTTAAACAAAACCGCCTCATTTATCAAACTCAATAACACATCCTTGTCTATATTTTCAAGAGATAGAAAATGTTTCATCCAACACCTCTTCCAAAATATCCAACCCTTTAAACAACACCTTTTCAGGAACATTTAAAGCCGGCATAACCCTTAACACGTATTTGTGAGTGCAGTTAATCAACAGGCCATTCTCCATAGCCTTTTCAACAACGGGCTTACACTCAACCGAAAGCTCCAACCCAAACATAAATCCTATACCCCGCACGTCTTTTATCTTATCCGGCCACTTCTCTTTCCACTTTTGAAAAATCCCCATACATTCATCAGACAATCTCCTCACCCTTGAAAGGAGCTTCTTTCTTTGCACCTCTTTTAATACGGAAAAAGATGCGCGAGATACAATTGGGCTTCCGCCAAACGTCGTTGCGTGCATACCCGGACTAAACGCGCTTGCAACTTCTGCCCTTGCGACTACCGCGCCGATAGGCACACCTCCGCCAAGGCCCTTTGCAAGAGTAAAGATATCAGGCTCAACACCATAATGCTCAAAACAAAACCAATGCCCGCACCGGCCTATGCCTGTCTGGACCTCATCAAAAATCAAAAGAACATCATTAATATCGCAGAGCTTGCGTAATTGCTCCACATACTCTTTCTTTGCGACATTGACCCCGCCTTCCCCTTGCACAAGTTCTAAAATTATAGCACAGGTTTTATCATCAATACGGCCATCAAGCGCTTTGATGTCATTGAAATCAACTATATCAACCATTGGCAACAATGGGTCAAAACCCTTTTGATACGAGCGCTGGCCTGTCAACGTCAACGCGCCCATCGTCCTTCCATGGAAGGAATTATTCATAGCGATTATCTTGTTTTTGCCTCGGCTGCTGCCCCAAGCCCTTGCCAATTTCAACGCGCCTTCTACAGCCTCTGCCCCGCTATTGCAAAAAAACACACGGGATTCAAAAGGCACGCGATAACAAAGCTCCTTTGCCAGCTTTGCCTGTTGAATGTGATAAAAATTATTTGGCAGATGCACAAGCCTTGAGGCCTGATAACGCAGGGCATTTACAAGCGGCGACGGGCAATGCCCTAAAACAGAAACAGCCCATCCCGGAAATAAATCAATATATTTCTTTCCGTCAATGTCCCATAAATACGAGCCCTTCCCCTTTACAAAAACAACAGGGGACCTCGTATATGTATTCATAATACAAGACCTATAAATATCAAACACTTCATTCTTTTTCATAACATCATCCATCCTCAGCAACTATCTCTGTGCCAATACCCTCTTTAGTAAATATCTCCAACAACAATCCATGCCTTAAATTCGCATTGACAATATGGACCTTATTAACGCCTTTTTCCATAGCAGTAATCCCCGATGAAACCTTCGGAAGCATACCGCCGGTAATAATGCCATTTGCCACCTTCTCCTTGATATCCGACAAAGACATAGACGAAATCAGGTTCCCATTCTCAATAACCCCGTCAACGTTTGTTAAAAAGACTAGCTTCTCTGCGCCTAAAGCCGCGGCAAGATCCGCAGCAACCATATCGGCATTTATGTTATATACCTGCCTCTTGCGGTCAATACCCAATGGCGCCAGCACAGGCACTTCATTGCGCGAGAGCAGAGAAAACACTGGATTGGTATTTATAGAAATAATACTGCCAACCCAGCCCAAGTCCTTAGACAACGCCGAAGCTCGCACAACGCCATGCAAGTCAACAAGCCCTTCGGAAGCGCACCCTAAAGATTGAAGGTCTTTTACAATCGCCTGATTTAATTTGGATAACTGCTCCCTAACGATAAACAACGTCTCAGAATCAGTAATCCTTATGCCGTCCTTAAACACAACCTTAATCCCGCTGTCCTTCAAGGCCTTGTTAATAAACGGCCCGCCGCCATGCACCAGAACAGGCCTCAATCCGACGTAATGCATAAATACAATATCCTGAAGCACAAAACGGCGGATCGCCTCATCCTCCAAAGCGCTTCCACCATATTTAATAACTATTACCTTTTCGTGAAAATGCTGTATATACGGCAACGCCTCCAATAGCACGTCTGTTTTATCTATCGCATTACTAATCATAATCTATTTAGTATATAGTATTTATTGCCTCACTGCAAGTCCAGCATACAGGCACAACGCAAAAAAATAAGAGGCGGGAACTCCGCCTCTTATATAAAAGCAATTATCGTCTAAATTATCTCTTGCGCCTTAACCCAACACCAAACAGGCCTATTCCCAAAAGCGCAACAGAAATAGGCTCAGGCACGACATCCGTAGGCCCATTATTATGCCCGCTCTCGTTCTTATAAATATTATAATTGCTTCCTGTTGAATCCGACGTCACAAAAATCACAGGACTGGCCAGATTTGCTTCTCCATTTTGACTGGTTATCCCAAAGTTGCTGTTTACCATACCCGGAGTAATAGGCAGAGAGTGAGGAGAATAATACATCATAGCAACATAAATCGTATCATATCCATTGAAAATCGTTTCTAACTCATTATTTACATTACTGAAATTAAATGTTTCAGTCAAACTGGAAATCAGATTCTCAATTGCTTCATTGCTGTTATCTGTATCACCATCGTCTTCCGCTAACCATGCATCCCAGCCATGAGCAAAATCCGCATATGCCAACGGCCCGTATGCATTTCCCAAATAGTCCAAATCAACCCCAATGGCAAAGAACATTATGTCTTCTTGGGTATTATTTGTAACAGTATAATTAAGGTCATATCCACCATCTTCATAAAAGATTAGGGTTTCTAACACATCTAGATTCGTATTTGTGGAAATAACAGCGGCGGATACCGAGCTCAACCACATTACACACATCGCAGAAAATACTATAAGCGCTTTTCTCATAAACACACCCTCCTTGTTTTATTAAAAGCAAAACCTTTTGTTAATAAAGCCAATTCTAAAAGAATTATATCACTTTTTTTGCGAATTGAAAAGTATTTTTCTCGCATTAAGAAACCAAAAACGATAATCTTCCTTGTAATCTGGATATGTCCAAGGCAGGGATTGCCAGTTGTTATTCTGATAAAAAAAGGTCAAATCCGCATAAATCCCTTTATCCAAGTGAATGCGATGGGAATAGTTCTTTGTGCTGGCCAAAATAAATTTAGCCGCAGATAACCATCCCGGATCCATGTTAACCCGCCTATTGCCTTGCGCATCTTGAAACTCCGCCTCTATTTCATTTGACAAGAGCTTTGCGCTTACTATCCGACCGACCGGCGCATATAAATCGTAAACAAAAAACTTTCGGACTAGATTATCTCCCATCTCGTTTCTATAATAGGACGTCCTTTTTGAAAAACCCCAGTAAGGGCTTTCAAACAGGACCCCGCAAGACATAGAAGATATAAACCTTGAATTTGCTTTTTCTATTAATGCCTTATCTGACGAGATAAATCCGCAAAAAAGATAACCTTCATCTGGCTGACGAACAGTTCCCATCGGAAGGTTTTAATTTAGATTAGCGGAATGGGCCTCTACAAAGTGGTTCAGCTTACTCATATCGGATTTATTGATATCCGAAAAATATATGGCAACACAATAGTGATTGGTCCCATTGCTCAAAGGCATATGATCAGTTCTTACAACAATGCCCTTGCAGGAAACCGCCTCTGTCTCGCCTTCACCTTTGGGAAAAACCAAAGTAATATCGATCTTGGTTAAAGGAGGCAAATAACGCGTCACTTCACAATAAGCACCGCTACAGCTCACATTCTTTGTCTCTGTGATAAAATCAAAGTCTCCCTCTCTCAACTTTAATGGCAGGCGCGACTCAATCCTTTTGTGCTTGCGTTTCTCCACATTTGATAACATAATGCCTCCCGGTTCAAAAATCTAACCGCATTAATCATCCTTCAGCAGCTGCGGCGGCAGCTTCTTCCTGCTCTTTCCTAATCTTTTCCTGCATCTTCTTAAAACAATTCTTTCCGCAATAATACTTCCCATTTCTATAATACATATTAATTCGTCTAATCAACTTGCCACAAAAGGCGCAATTAGTCGATTTCGTCCTCTTAACAACTGTTGTTTCTTCAGACATCCTTTCATCCTCCTGTCATTAAGTAATAGTCAATATAATTCCGCAGATCACGTTGATCCTTTACATTCATTTCACAAAACTCAATTCCCGATGCAAACGCATCATCACGATAAGGCAGGAACTCTGTCCAAGCAATCCTACCCTTGGCCAAAAAGCGGCGTTTGGCCCTATCCAAAGATATCTCAACGTCTAACAATCGATCCCTTGCAAGGAATCTGTCAGTAATAACCCTAACTCCTCCTGCCCCTATATCCTTTGATAAAGAACCATGATAAATACCAGATTCGCCTAATATCTTATAACGAATAGGCAAACTTGCCCTCCAACGCGGATACATCCGCCTTTCCTGAACACCCATTCATCCCCCCCTTTTTATAAAGAACTGTTACTACATATTAACACATAACATGCGATTTGTCAATTAATGGGCCGAAAATTTTTTAATATAACACCATAAAATACAGGGGGTTTTGCGCTTAATACCCAATTTCGTCCGCTCCAGCGCCTTTGAACCAGCCTTTTACTATTATAAAATCTTCCTTATATTCAACGCTCTCAACCTTGCCTTTTTTATATAACCTATTGACTAACTTAGTGTTAGAAATAGGGAAGACGATTTCTTGAAAAATATAGCCCGGCAACAGGCAATCAGAAATCTTTTTCAATAATTCCTCTATACCTTTACCTGTCTTTGCGCTGACCTCCACAGGGTTTGGCAAGGATTTTTTCATAAGGGCTAATTCCAGCATATCGCAATCTAAATCAACCTTATTGATAGCCGTAACTATTGGTTTTTCCCCTGCGCCTATCTGATTGAGAACCTTATTAACGGCCATTGCCTTACGCCGCCAATCAAGATCAGCGCCATCAATAACGTGCGCCAACATGTCTGCATATTTCACGTCCTCCAATGTTGCATTAAAGGCATCTATCAATGTATGGGGAAGCCCATCTAAGAAACCAACGGTATCTGTTAGAACGGCAAGCCGTCCATCAGGCAATTTAATCCTTCTGGATATAGAATCCAATGTGGTAAACAGCTCACTTGAAACTATCTGCCCTGTCTTGGTGATGGCGTTCATAATACTTGACTTGCCTGCGCTGGTATAACCAATCAAACTTATCTGCAACAGGTTCTTGCGCATATTCTTGCGGGAAGTATTCCTATGTCGTTGGTAATCATTGAGCTGCTTCTCCAATTTCGCTATGCGCCTTGCTATGCGCCGCCTATCCACTTCCAATTTGGTCTCACCCGGCCCCCTTGTTCCAATTCCCCCTCCAAGTCTGGATAGTAATATGCCTTTTCCTGCAAGCCGCGGCAAAAGATATTTCAGCTGCGCCAATTCCACCTGCAACTTTCCTTCCATAGAATTTGCATGCAAGGCAAAGATATCGAGGATTAATTGCGTCCTATCAATCGTCTTTATCTGCAAGACATCCTCAAGATTTCTCTGTTGAGATGGTTTTAGCTCCTTTCCAAATATAACGAGGTCTGGAGCAAATTCCACAATTTGCAGTTGCAACTCCGAAAGCATCCCTTTTCCGATAAAAAAACGGGGATTTACCTTCCTAACGTGAAAACAGACCTTTCCGCAAACCTGACAAGAAGCAGTGCGCGCCAGAGACGTTAGCTCCTCTTCAAATACGTGAGACTTATCTCGCTCATCACCTTCTGTGATGATAACCAAAAAGGCCATTTCAATACCTTGATTAACACTATCCATAACCATAAACCCCTTATTAAATACTCATTTGCATTTATTATAACATAAAATAGAAATAGTTTTTTCCAAAGCAGGATTGCTTGTATCACAAACACCTTCCTATTAACAAAGCCAATTCGGAAATAAAATTATAAGAAGGGCGTTTTATATATTATAATAGCACAAATATGGAGTAATAGGTGGTCATGGAAAAAAAACACATAACATATTGGAATCTGATTAAAAAACCACTGGCCCATGGGGCTATATATGTATCAGGAACAGCCATTAGCGGGATAGTAAGCCTAATTACTTTTCCAATCCTAGCAAGGCTCGTCTCCGTATCCGGCATGGGCGAATACGATTTCTTTTTGTTTTTGCTGATGATAGCGGTTCCCTTCACCACTATCGGAATAGAATACGGCTTCGGGGCATTTGCTCATGAGTTGTCTTTAAGTGAAACAAATAGCTTATTAAAAAAAATAATACCTTTTAGCGTAACATCGGCCATGCTACTATCATCGCTTATCTTTACATTAAAAATTATCAATATATTTCAGACATTTTCCTACAAATTGATACTCCTTTGGGCATTTTCTCTGATTGCCATATCTTTTTGCACCATTCTCAAATCTCTTATGATATGGAGACAACACCCGATAAAAGCAGCAATCATAATAAACGGTGAATGGATATTGGCATCTATTTTGGGGATTTTTCTTGTTTTATTTCTTGGACACAAGATTGACAACTATCTCATTGGATTATCTATAGCTTTTGCAGTTTCGTCATTTATGTCCTTCAAATTGTGGCCCAAAAGCACCGCCCATACAGATTCCCATATTCACTTAAAACAGATTTTAGAAATATCATGGCCATATGGAATAACAAATATGCTTTTTCTAATATCTCTGGGAATAGAAAAGGCGATTATACTAAAGGCCCTAGGGCCATACGCATTAGGCATATATGCGATGGCAAATAAAGTCGGAACCATACCCCAGCTTATAGGCCTAAATTTCATTATGGGATGGATTCCTGAGATCATAAAGAGCCCTGATTCTAAAAAGATATATAAGACATTATGGCTAATAATGTTTATATATGGTGTTTGCGCGATAATGATATCCTTTCTATTTAGGACCCCTATAATCGGATTTTTCGGCGGGGAAAAATATAGCGAATCTGTCAATTTATTGCCTATAGCCACCATTGCATCGGTGATAGGGCTTATCCCTTGGACAATAAATGCCATTCTGCTCAAAAGAAAACAAACACTGCCTATCTTATATTACAGCATTATATCAAGCCTTATTACAATAGCCCTAAGCCCTGTATTGATTTCAAAATACGAAATAATGGGAGCGATATACGCCGTTATAA
>Ga0256914_1004272_pt1 | contig 10815 bp, 12 predicted proteins | sample HulkmetaG_FD_191571 | JGI IMG/M metagenome (GOLD analysis project Ga0256914, IMG submission 191571) | Hydrothermal chimney microbial communities from Main Endeavour vent field at the Juan de Fuca Ridge, Pacific Ocean - Hulk | ecosystem: Environmental > Aquatic > Marine > Hydrothermal vents ...
GAAAATAAAAATAAAATACCGCAAAAGCGTAGAGGTAGTGGAATATTAAATAGTACAAGAACATTTTACTATTCAGCCATAATTCCTGATAAAGAGAGCTATCCTGATAGTTTTACATCTTCTGCTTCAACTCCTGTCGGGGTATATATATATTGCGACTGCAATAGAACTATATGCAATGATATGATAGGAAATAATGGATTGAATAACTCAAAAACACAAATGGGTTGGTATTTGGCATATCTTCACAATAGTGTTACCGATGGAACCATAAATCCAACACAGAGCGATACTCTATCTGCTCATAATACAAAATTAAATATAGCATCTATTAGCCCAAATCCTATACCAAACTTTAATAGTGGTCATAAAGGTAGAATTGATTTATTAAAGACAAATTATATAGGGGGTGATATTAAATCTTTAACAAATCCTATAGAGGTTGAAATAGATGTAAATCCATCACCATGGCTTCTATACTATCCAAATCCAAGTAAAAATGGAAATCCTTTATGGCGTATTAAATTTAGAGGTGACAACTTTGGTACAATGAGTGGAGTCGGACAGACAGGAAATATTATAAAATCAAAAGCAAATAGTAAAATTTCAAATAGAATGGATTGGTAACAGATTATGATAAAAAAAAGATTTAAAAAAGGTATAGCAATGATAGAGCTTATTTTTGCTATAGTGGTTATAGGTATAGTACTGCTCTCAACACCAATGTTAATTCAACAATCTATAAATAGTGGTTATGTAGCACTCCAACAAGAGGCAATCGCGGCTATCTCTTCACATACCGGCATACTTCTAAGTAAACATTGGGACGAGGGAGATGCCAATAATACAACAGGAGTAGCACCAATTATTGAATTAAATAATAGTATCTCTACAATATTTCATCTGGCTGGAATATTAGATATAAATCTATCTAGTAGAACTTCAGCCATTGGAGAGGGCAATTTAACAGTTTCTATTATTGGTGTTGATGCAAATGAGACATCACCAGACCTTTTTGATGATATTGATGATTACAATAATCAGGATTTAAATTTAAGTATCTTTAATAATGAGGTAGCTTCCGCCTCAATGGGGGATTATATTGACCAAAATGTAACAATTAATACAGTTGTTACATTTGCAGACGATAGACCAAATGGAGTTGATAGTCTTAGTGGTACTACTATTAATGCAGGAAATACAATATATACAAATCAAGATGTATCTCCCAATACAAGTAATATAAAATTTATAAAGGTAAATTTAACAAGTAAAAATAGTACCATTAAAGAGCTAGAAAAAAATATTACACTCAATGCCTTTTCATGTAATATAGGTACATACGCTTTAGGGGAGGCACAATTTTAATGAAAACAAGAGGAGGATTTTCACTTATAGAGGTTATATTTGTAATGGTTATACTTGGAGTTGTAGCATCTATTGCATCACAAATTATTGTTCAGGTTTATGAAAACTATATACTTCAAAGAGCAATCTACAATGTGAGTACAAAAACAGAGCTTGTAGCAAATCAGATAGTAAATAGATTAACATATAGAATACAAGGTACAACCATATCGAAAGACCATAATAGATTTTTAAATGGAACAGCAACAGATACAGACTGGTTGCGTATAGAGGATTTACCAACAGCGGGTACAAAATATACCACTATTGAGTGGATAGGGTATGATAATGATAGCCTATCAGCCGGACAAGTACCATATTGGAGTGGAGTAGCAAATTATGAAAATGCCTCCATCAATAGCTTTGAAACTCCTGCTTCAAAACTAGATAATGTAGCCACAATTATGTCAAATCTATCTAACGGAAAAGTTGATTTATCTAAGAATAATCCTGCCAGTGTAATATTTATCCAAAATGATAACTACTATACAGGAAGTAATGAATATAATCCTTTATGTATGGGAATGATACCTGAATTGGCATCTAGCTCTACAGATTGTATCTTTCCTGTTTGGAATGATAGTAACACCTCTCTTACCTTTACGAGAGATAGAGACCCAAATAGTGCAACTATTAGACCCAAAATTATCACAGAAAGATACAAATTGGCTTGGAGTGCTTATGCTATTGCACCAGAGTCCGACGGCAATGGGCTTTTTAATCTATTTCTATTTTCCAACTATCAACCTTGGAATGGAGATAGTTATATCGATGCAAATACAACAAAACATCTATTAATGAAAAATGTATCTGTTTTTAAATTTTCAGAAAACGGTGGAGTTATTCATTTTAAACTATGTGCAACTGAAAAGTTAGGAGATACCAATATTAGTACATGTAAAGAGAAGGTGGTAATAAGATGATAAACAATATAAGATACAAAAAAGCCTTTTCAATGGTTACAGCAATATTTGTTATTTTTATAATGAGTTCCATTACAGCTCTAATTATGAATGTATCAAATAAAACGGTGAAATCAACGACTCAACAGTATCAAAAAGAACAAGCCAGTCTATTAGCTAGGTCATATACTGAACTTACAATGCTATATGTAATTCATTACGATAGAATAACAAATAATAACTGTATTCAAAAAATTAATGCAACTTTTGGTGAGCCAAACAATCTATACACTATTACCGCAAATATTGAATATATTGGAAATAGTATTCTTTTGCCAAATTGTGCTACAAATATTACACCAGATTGGAATGTCTCTAATCCTGTGGGTTTTGACTCTACTATATCAATTATTATTGATGTCTATGTGAATTATAAAGATTTTGATGACCCAAGTAACAGAAATAGAACATTCCATAGAAGAACGGTTCAAAGATTATAATTTGTTTACTTTCTGTTTATATAAATTAGGTATAATTTAAAACCTAAAACAATAGTAAAAAAGAGTTATTAATTTATAGTAACCGCTTTTAACTAGTTTAAGTAATTAACAACATAAAGGATTTATCATGAGTAAAAATATAGTGGGAAGACATTTTGACCTATCTGATTCTATAAGAAAGCACATTTCAGATAGTATTGATGGGTTAGATAAATATAACTTAAACATTATTTCAACTAGCACTATTATCTCAGGTGATAATAAAAATAAAGAAGGTGTTTTACTAGAACTTGTCATTAATTTGAAAGATAAAAATACAATAGTAATTACACAAAGGGATAAAGATGTTTATACAGCAGTAGATACTGCAATAGAACGAGCTCAAAAGGCACTTAGAAGATATGCGGATAAGCTAAAAGACCATAAAATTATGTCATTTAAAGATATGGGCGTAGATGCTGAAGCTGTATTAGATTTAGACCCTGATGATGAAGAGATAGAGATAGTTCCTATGGATTTGGAGTTGCATAAACCACTAGATTTTGACGAAGCCATTGAAGCATTAAAAGCTGAAAAAAAGAGACAGTTTATTGTATTTAATGACTACGACGGACTCATGAGAGTTATGTATAAAAGGGCAGATGGCAAGTTCGGATTATATTAATTTTAAATATTAAAAGATACTATTAATATCTGATTAATAGTATCTTTTTTGCCTATATAACTACTATTCATATAACACATTTTTTTTATTAATTTCCTTAAAAATCACGCTTATATCACATTCTTCTGACATTATATAGCGTAAATTATATTATAATCAGTGGGATTGTCTCATAATATAATATAAAAGATATTTATAAGAGGGAGAATGTTTGAGAATATTAAAAAAACTAATAATTTTATATGTTGAAAACAGAAAAGAAATATTAGATAGATACTCACCACTTCTAACATCTCATTGTGATATTTTATATATTGCTCATAGTGCAGAAGAGGCATATAGAGTATATAAAGAGAAGAAACCACATATTATAGTGATGGATTTGTATATCTCTAAATTAGGAGATGTAACTCTTGCTAAAAAAATTAGAGAAGAAGATGAAAATATATCTTTTATAGCATTAACTGATTATGCTACAAGAGAGATATTATTAGAGATTGTTAATTTGAATTTTTCAAGTTATTTAGTAAAACCCGTAGATGATTTTAAACTTAAAAATGCTCTTCTTAAAATATCAAAAAAACTAAATAGAGAAAATATAACTTATTTAACTGAAAACTGCTCTTGGAATGGTAATACTAAAACACTATTTGTAAAAGATAAACCTATCTTTTTAACAAAAAGAGAACAGAAGCTATTGGAACTTCTTATTGGAAAAAATGGAACAACTTGTGGTGATGATGAGATTTTTTTTTATGTTTGGGAAGATGATTTCGATAAAACTGTTACCAATTCATCTATAAGGACACTTATAAAAAATCTGCGTAAAAAAATTCCAAAAGGTTTAATAGAAAATCAATATGGAGTTGGCTATAAAATCAACATATAGTTTTAAACTTTACACAATTATTGTACATTTTCCACACATTTATTCTACTTTTTTTTGAGACCATTATCGTCTCGGAATAAAAAGGGAAATATTATGAGAAAAATAAAACAGTTAAAAAAATATAAAATGCCTATTATATAATTTAGGGAGAAAAACATGCAAAATTTGGAAAATCTAACTTTATTATATATAGATTTTGACGATTTACAGAGAAAAAGATACCTATCTCTATTTAAAAACTATTTTAGAGATATATTTGTCACATATAAGAACCCATTAGATTTCTATTATGATTATAAACCCAATATTATTATTGTTGAACTACTTGTACCAACTGCTATTGAGTTTGTAAAACATATAAGGGAAATTGATGAAAAGGTATTGATAGTGGCATTAACCAGAGACTCTAGTGTCAAAACTCTAATAGAGGTTGTAGAGTTATCATTTTCAAGCTATATTATAAAACCAATTAGTGACAGATTACTAAAAGATGAATTGCTAAAAATATCTAAAAAAATAGAAAATAGAGACAAAATTTATCTTCCTCAATTTTGTCAATGGGATATAAAAAGTAAAACGCTTCTTCATAAAGATAATGTTATTTTTCTTACAAAAAGAGAATCCAAGCTGTTTGAGTTACTTATTGAAAAAAAGGGTGAATTTTGTAGTGATGACGATATTCTATTTTTTGTATGGGGAGATGATTTTGATAAATCTATAACAAAATCATCAGTAAGAACGCTAATAAAAAACCTTAGAAAAAAATTACCAAACGGTTTAATTGAAAATCAATATGGTGTAGGCTATAAAATAATTGCATGAGCCTCTCAATCGCTAAAGAGGATTGGGATTTTAGTTATTTAGTTCTTAAATTATAACTATTCCTAAAATTTAAATGATAAAATTCTACAAATTTATCAAATAGAGGAATAGATGAGTAGTAACCAAGAGTTTGAAAAACTAATAGAGAAACTATTAGAATTTTTAGGAGAAGACCCAACAAGAGAAGGTCTATTAAAAACACCTAGTAGAGTGGCTAAATCTTTAAAATTTTTAACAAAAGGGTATCTTCAAGACCCAAAAGAGATACTAAATCAAGCCCTTTTCACAAGCAGTAATGACGAGATGGTTGTAGTGAGAGATATTGAGTTTTACTCTATGTGTGAACACCATCTACTCCCCATTATAGGTAGAGTACATGTGGCATATATTCCCAATGGAAAAGTAGTAGGTTTATCTAAAATACCAAGAATAGTAGAGGTGTATGCTAGAAGATTACAAATTCAAGAGCAAATGACAGAACAGATAGCAGATGCCATTTTAGATACTATTAATCCAAAAGGGGTAGCTGTAGTAGTACATGCTAGACACATGTGTATGGAGATGAGAGGAGTTCAAAAAATAAACTCTACTACAGTGAGCTCTGCACTTCGAGGCTTATTTAAAAGTGACCCAAAAACAAGAGCAGAGTTTTATAACTTAATTAATACCCCTGCCTCATCTAATTTGTAACACAATTAGTAAACTACTCTAGCATTTGATAGGAGGGTAGTTTACAAGAGATAATCTATATTTATAGTTTCTTATTATAAAAACTTTTTTTAATAAAGTTGACTAATATCAATAATTTTTTTTAAGCAAATTGAGATAATACAATATGCTTTTAATAAAATAGATATTGAAAAGGATTTCTAACATGGAAATATTAGTTACACGACCAGAGATTGCAATAGATATGTTTCTACCAATCTTTATCGTTTCAACACTCGTTTTAGTTTTTGGAGTAGGCTATGCAGGTATTATTACTCTTTCTAAAATGGGATTTTTTTCAAAAAAATGGATGAGCCTTGGGTATCTGTTTTGGGCATTACAAACTTATTGTCTATATGAACTCTCTATCATGATACAGAGTGAAGCATTTACAACTAAAGTATTGATGGTTACAATGATAGCTTATCTTTTCATTCCTCATCTATATTTTAGATTAATTGAGGACTCTGAAAAACGATATGAGAAAAATCATAAAATGGACTAAAAAATAATAGGAGGAGACATGGCAAACGAAAATCTATCCGTATGGACAAGTATTCCATTTTGGCGTAGGTCAGCTGCTTGGGTAACAGGATTTGCATCTATATTACTTATTTGGCTAACCTTCGACACTTTGGGGCAAATCAATATGGGTACAGATGATGACTTAAAAAATGGGATAACAACAAGGGTTCCCGCAGCGACGGTAATTAATTATCATATTGATTATCAAATGAGTGCAAAAAGAGGACATGAGGTTCCAGTAATAGGAAAAAAAGAGCCTTTTTTTGGTAAAGAGTGGAGTAAAGAGGAGGCAGAAGAGCTTCTACATCTTGGTAAACTTACTTCTCAAGCGAAAAACTGTATGAATTGTCATACACTTCTTGGAAATGGTGCATATTATGCTCCAGATTTAACAAAGGCATGGTTAGACCCAGCATGGCAAAAAGGTGGTGCTCTTCAAGGTATGACGGGCAAAAATACGACTGAAGAGGCGATGGCTGAGTTCTTACAACACCCATCTAAATATCCAACTCATGCTAGAATGATGCCAAATCTTAATATTACAGAAAAAGAGGCTAAAGGATTAGTGGCGTTTCTTAAACACATGAGTAGTATTGATACAAATGGTTTCCCAAGAAACTTCTCTAAAACAGTAGAACAATTCAAAGCAGGAGGCACTAATGCTCACTAGTATAAAAACACATAGTTTAACTAATAAAGGTCAAGAACTTGGAATGATGTACTTTAGAGTAGCAATTGTCTTATTTGGTGCACAACTACTTATGGGACTTATTGCTGCAATTCAGTTTATATATCCAAGTTTCTTATTTGAGCTTTTTGATTTCTCTGTAGCTAGAATGGTTCATATCAATGCACTTGTTGTTTGGATGCTTTATGCTATGATTGGTTCAGTGTATTTGATGATTACAGATGAAACAGGTGAAAATGTTGTAGGTATCGGTCTTGGAAAACTTGGCTTTTGGGTTTTAACTGCGGCTGTTGCTGTAGTTGTTCTTGTCTATATTTTTATTCAAATTGGTTCAGGAACACAAGCTACTATTTGGTTTATTAATGAAGGTAGAGAGTACCTTGAAGCTCCAAGATGGGCTGATATAGGAATTGTTGTTGTCGTTCTTATCTTTTATTGGAATGTATTTGCCACATATATGAAGGGTCAAAAAACAGGTATTATGACTGTAATGGTTGCTAACTTAATGGCTCTTGCTGGTTTATATCTTTGTGGTATGTTTTTTACAGATAATATTTCAGTAGATCAGTTCTGGTGGTGGTGGGTAATACACCTTTGGGTTGAGGCTACTTGGGAAGTATTTGTTGGTACTCTAGCAGCTTATGCACTTGTTAAACTTATTAAAGCAAAACGAGAAATCGTTGAGATGTGGTTATGGATTGAAGTTCTAATGCTATTTGGTTCTGGAATTTTAGGTCTAGGTCACCACTACTTCTGGATTGGTACGCCTGAATATTGGTGGGAAATTGGTGCATTATTCTCTGCGTTAGAGCCAGTTCCGCTTGTTGGAATGTTTGTTCATGTACTTTATGATTGGGGTAAAGAGCAAGGTGTGGCAAAAGGTAAAGGTGAAAAGGGAACAGTAATTACAAATGGTCCTGCTATGGCTTGGATTGTAACCAATGCTTTTGGTAACTTTTTAGGTGCAGGTATTTGGGGCTTTTTCCATACATTGCCACAAGTAAATATATATACTCATGGTTCTCAGTTTACAGCAGCTCACGGTCACTTGGCTTTCTTTGGGGCTTATGCTACAATTCTTATTGGTATGATGTATTATGGTATCCAAAGAGCTTATGGTGTTGAAAGAATGAGAGCTACATTTAAATCTAAAATGGCAATCTTTATGATTACATTTGGAGTAATTGGAATGACAGTAGCTTTAACTATTGCAGGATATGAGCAAGTTCTTATAGAAAGAGCAGAACTTGGAGCTGGTTGGAGTGCATTTTTTACAGCACAAAATCTACCTTGGTATATTCAAGCTCAAGGTTGGAGAACTGTTATGGGTATTGTTACCTTTATAGGATTTATATATCTAGTTTTAGATTTAATTACAATTGGTAACGATGCCAAAAAGGCGGAGGCATAATTTTGTGCCTCTCTCAATCTAATTAAAAGGAGACTGAATGATTGAACCATTTACAGATGTAGTTCCAAGCTTTTTTGGAATGTTAAATCAAGGTCCATTGACCCTAACAATATTTTTACACACAGTAATTATATTGCCAATGTTTTGGATTTACAAACAAGAAAAAGCAAAATTGGAAGGCAAATAGGATTAAAGAAGGTGGGCTTATCCATTTTAATTGGATTAAGCCTTAATAGAAACCAAAATAGACTTTGGAGTCTATTTAATAATTCATTTTATAATGAAAGGAGATAAATATGAACAGACTTTTAAGTATAGTAGCAGCTACAGCATTAACAGCTTCTTTTGCTATTGCAGGTACATCTAATATGGATTTTGCAAAGAAATATGAGAAAGAGTGTCAAGGGTGCCACGGTCCTATTCATCAAGGTGGTGTTGGTTCTGATTTAAGACCAAAAGCTCTTAAGAAAAAAAATAGAGAAATGTTAGCAGAGACTATTTTAAATGGTCGAGAAAATACTGCTATGCCTGCTTGGAATAGTACTTTCTCTAAGGACGATGCTACAGGTATGGTTGATTGGCTAATGGATTGGAAAAATACTGTTGAGCTTACACTAGATTTTGATGAGGTTCATAAATCATGGATTAAATTAGCAGATAGAGAGGCTTTAGCAAAAAAATATCCAAAAGCGGTTGATGTTAAAGATGTAAAAGATATTACATTTGCAACAGAAAGAGATGCTTCTTTAGTTGATTTTATTGATTCCACTACAGGTAAAGTTTTAAGTCGTCACAAAGCTGGATTTGCAGTACATGTTACTGTTACAAATAAGAAAAATCCAAGATATGCTTATTCTATTTCTCGTTCTGGACGACTTACAATGTTTGACATAGCGGCACCGGGTCAACCAGCTCTTGCTTCTGTTCAAGTGGGTCAAGAATCAAGAGGATTGGCAGTAAGTCCTGATGGTAAGTATATTTTAGCTGGAAACTATAATCCGGGTGGTGCAGTTCTATGTGATGCTATGACACTTGAGCCTTTAAAAGTTTATGATACAAGTAGAGTAATTGACCCTGATGGACAAATTGGACCATCTCGTGTAGCTGGTATTGCGGATACTCCTTATGGACCATATTTTGCAATGGCACTTAAAGATGCTGGTCATGTTTATATTATAGATTACTCTAAGCCTAATTTTCCAATTGTTGGAGATATTCCAAATATCGGAAAAATTCTACATGACTGTTTCTTAAATGAGAATGAGGGTAAAGATTTTGGACGATATTTTATGATTGCATCTCAGGGTAGTGATTTAATGGGTATAGTTGATTTTAAAACTAAAAAATTGGCTGCAAAAGTGCATACTGGTCAAAAGTCTAAACCTCATCCGGGACAAGGTTCTTCTTGGTTTAATAAAAAAATGGGTAAACAGTTAAATGCTACAAACTCTATGAATTTTGGTTCAGTAGTAATTTGGGACTCTCCAAGTTGGAAAATTGTTAAAAAAGTAAAAACAGCTGGTGGTGGTCTATTTGTTGGAACAAGTGAGCATACACCTTATATTTGGTCAGACTGTGTACTTGGTAAACCTGACAAGTATAATGAGGTTCATCTAATTAATAAAGAGACATTAGAGACAGACCGAATTATTAAAGTTGGTAAGAAAAAAGGTCAATTGATTGATGCTAAAACTGGTAAAGTTCTTCAAGAGTGGGATGCTACTCAACATGAAAAAGTTCCTGTAAATGAGGTAGCTTCTAAACTTAGTAAAGAGACAATTTTACCAATGCCTACAAAATTGGGAGCTGTTGTTAAAAACCCTGTTCAACCTAGATTACTTCATGCAGAACCTGCAAATCATGGTAAATGGACAATGATTTCTGAGTGGACAACCGGTAGAATTGGTATTTATGAGTCTAAAACAGGTAAGTTCATTAAATATATTGAAAACTTAACAACTCCTACATTTACATACTCTGTTGAACATAGACAACATGTTCCGGGTGCATAAATAAAGTCTATTTGTGGGTGAATATTTCAATTTCACCCACACCTATAATTTCTAGTGAAACCTACTCTATTTTGATGAATTGCCTCCTCTTATGGGGTAGGTTTCCCTAATTATTATTAGGAGTTTCTATGAAAAAAATTCTCTTTTTAACCTTGTTGTTTTCATCGCTCTTTTTTGCAAAAAATAAATATTTAGACAACTACTCATGTAATGAGTGTCATGAGAAAATATATGAGGAGTATCAAACTTCTGCACATAGTCGGGGTTATTTTAATGATGAATTACAT
>Ga0256914_1004273_pt1 | contig 10811 bp, 7 predicted proteins | sample HulkmetaG_FD_191571 | JGI IMG/M metagenome (GOLD analysis project Ga0256914, IMG submission 191571) | Hydrothermal chimney microbial communities from Main Endeavour vent field at the Juan de Fuca Ridge, Pacific Ocean - Hulk | ecosystem: Environmental > Aquatic > Marine > Hydrothermal vents ...
GGGCAATGGCCCTTGAGCATGTTGCAGGGTACTTGCTGTCCAGGGCAGGAAATATTACATGGGATGTCATTGCTGCACTGACCCCTGCGTTTATGGCCAGTCTGAATGGTGTGAGCTGGGCGGCTACAGTGTCTGGATCTGCGTCCACTACCGGTCTTTGAAGGTGAGGGTCTACCAGTACCATGCCTATGCCAGGAAAGTGTTTGGCTACTGCTGCGATGGAGAGCCCCTGAATGGTGCGAATGTACCAGACTCCTGCCTGGGCTACTGCCTTGGGATCAGAGCCGAAACAGCGTCCCCTGAGTACACCTTTGGCCGCAGGCCCTGCAATATCCAGGACAGGCGCCAGGTTCATGTTGATTCCTGCTGCATTCAGCATGGCACCTGCCCGGCTTGCGAGTTCTGCCACTGCCTCCTGAGGGTTGGGGGCAGTTCCTGTGGTAGATGCAGATGGCAGGCTGTCCCAGAGAGGTGGGCCAAGACGCTGCACACTACCACCCTCCTGGTCCACACCGATTATGGGTGGGGGAAGTCCGGCGCGGTCGCACGTATCTTTAAGGTCTTCGCACAGCCTTTTAAGGGAGTCCGCTCCTTCTGAGACATTTCTCTTGAATATTATGAAGTTACCAATACCATAATCACGGATCAGGCTTATCGTTTCGGCATTAAGTGTGGTGCTTTTGATGCCGGCCATTATCAGTGTGCCGCAGGGGTAAGGTTTTGAGCGCATGGGTTTTACCAATGTTCATGTTACAGGATACGGAGACGACAGATGGTATTTTTTTATCATGCTTTTAAAGCTCATCAGTTGCAAGCCCTTATTTATGAGGTGTTTGTCCGTGGTCAAAATTATGTGTAAGAGCACCATTAATCTTTGTCAATTGCCTCTGTCTCCAAATGTCATGTAGTATGGTCGATGTTAAAAATACCTAAATTGAGCGATTCCCAAGTTTGCATGGGATGCAAGGGGGAGGATACGCCGACGTACTGTTGTACTTCAAGTATCCAACAGGTAAGCGAAGACTCCGAGGCAGCAGATCATGAGAAATTGGGAATCCTGCAGTGGTTTCAAATTATGTGGAAAGCAAAACAGTTACATCAAACCCATTGGGTTAGGGGTAATTTTACAAAAAAACAGCATTAACTTGCTGTAATTAAAGATAAAACAGTATTTCCCATGATTTGAAACGCTCAATTCAGGAAATAGTTTCCGGGTTGAAGCAGCAGGTGGGCTGCACTATGCTTGTCCTGTGGAACTGAATCCCGCTTGATCTTGATCTTGATTGTAGATATCTATAGGTACAAGGGGGCCATTTATAGATGCTACCTATCCTAACAGGAACAATAACAGATGACCAATTTTGAAGCCGTTTTCCTTGGTATCCTTCAGGGCGTCACAGAGTTTCTTCCTGTGTCCAGTTCCGGGCACCTCATCCTTGCGGAACATTTTATGGGCCTGTCAGATGTGCCACTTGCCTTTGATGTGACCTTGCACCTGGGTACACTTCTCGCTGTACTTGGGTTTTTTTACAGGGATTGGATGGACATGCTGCTCTCTCTCTTCAGCAAGGCAGGGAACAGGGCGGCAGACAGGCGCCTGTTCATGTACATTATGGCAGGAACTATCCCCGGTGCAGTGGTGGGATATCTCCTGGAAGATATAGTCTCCTCTGTGCTGCGCTCCCCCTGGGTTGTGGTGTTCACACTCTCTGCCGTGGCCCTGCTACTTGCCCTTGCAGAGCGTATGGCATCCAACAGGAAAAAGGTCAGTGACATGAGGCTCATGGATGCCCTTGTGGTAGGGACGTGTCAGGCCCTTGCAGTGGTGCCTGGCACATCAAGAAGTGGTATCACCATGACAGGTGCCATGTTTCTCGGTTTCAGTCGTGCAGAGGCAGCAAGATTTTCCTTTCTCCTGTCTGCCCCCATTATTGCCGGTGCCGGGTTGTACGAGGTCAAAAAACTGTTTGAGACCGGTGGCACAGTCCCTGGTGTTGAGTACTTTACAGGTTTTGTGGCAGCCGCTGTGTCCGGTTATGCAGTGATCGCCTTTCTTATGCACTACCTTCGGCGTCATACCTTTTATCCGTTTGTGATATACAGGCTGGTCCTGGCCGCTGTAGTGGCCTCAGCGCTTCTTCTCGGAGGACAGACATGAGACGTCTTCAGTGTGTGGAGGTCGTGGGGCAGTTATCCCTGTTGTTCATGATCCTCTTTGTACTCTGGCCGGGCACACAGTGCAGGGCCATGGATGAGAGGACGCGTATACGCCTCATAAAGACACTGTCGTCCTCTGTGGTGGGTGTCAACAGCACGGTCCTAAATGCGGGGGATCTGGTATCCCCCCAGGCAGACAAGGGGACGGGGTCAGGGTTTGTGGTGGATGCCCAGGGGCACGTAGCCACGTTGAGCAGGGTGATCGCTGACAGGCATGCCGTGGAGGTGGTGCTATGGGATGGTACCACCTGGCCTGCCATCTTCATGGGAGAAGATGCAGAAACCGGTATTGCCGTACTCTCTGTCCAGGCACCTCAAAAGGTGGTAAAGGCCCTTCCCCTGGTCCAGTTTGCCTCCCAGCGCAGACTGCTGATTGGTCAGGATGTGCTTGCCCTTGGAAGGACAGAGGGGGGAGAGATGCTCATGGCTGCCTCTGGCATGGTGGGCAGCGGGCCCAGGACCTTGATGACAACAGAGGGGGGGCTGCTTTACGATGTGGTCCAGATTGACCGGCCGTTTGCAAGGGTACTGGACGGAGGGGCGCTTTTTGACAGCAGCGGCCATGTCATCGGTATGACAGCATGTTCACTCATGGGCAGGGCAGGGGGGAAGCCTCAGGCCGGTTTTGCTATTCCGGTATCAACTGTCAAGTGGGTGGTGTCCTGTATCATAAAGGATGGAGAGGTCAAGCGGGCCTGGCTTGGGGCAAGCCTGGTGTCCGTAACCCCTTCACTTGCCTCTTTCCTCGGGCTTCCTGTATCAAGAGGGGCGTTGATAACAGAGGTTTCAAAGGGCGGGCCTGCAGAAAAGGCCGGGCTAAGGGGATCAGAGAAGACCTTATGCCTTGGAAACAGGGTCTATCCAGTAGGTGGAGATATCATTGTTGCCATGGGCAGGAGTGATATAAAGAGTGATGCCGACGTGATAAGAAAGCTCAAACAGTACAAGCCGGGAGATACCACACTGATCTCCGTTTACAGGGGGAGCAGGCTGATCCGGTTAAGAGTGACTCTGGGAAGAAGGAAATAACCCGCAGGCCCGGTCTTTCAGTTGGAAGGATTCCCCGTCAATTCCATACCCAGACAGGCCTCTTTGTCCCGTTCTGTTCAGGTGGTGGTTCTGATGATGCCTTGTATGAGTCAGGCCCCTTTTGTTCGTCTTCATGGCCAAGAGTCCTGTCTGTCCCTGTGCCAGCAGGTTCTGAATCTTCTCCCTTCCAGCTATCAGGCCACAGCCAGGAGAACCAGCCCCCAGAGTGTTTTGTGGTATCTCCCTTCTGTGACACTACCTTTTTGGCTGATTTGTCGTGCCGGGAAGTGGGATGAGATGCCTCATGTCCGGCTCCAGAAGCCTTTGCTGTTGAGCGCAGGTTCTCCATGTCAGTGGCATTGGGATACGTTGATATTTCAGGCTGGGCAAGCGATGCAGAGGGATCGGTCGGCGTAGAGGGAGTGGAATCTGCCTCCATAGCAGCGTTTATGTCTGCTGGTACAGGGTAGGGCAGCCTGTTTGCCGGTACAGGCTTGGGCATGTTGCGTCTTGGCTCCTGCACCACGTTACCTTCGTCTCCCTCTTGCTGGTCATTACCAAATGGCCACAGATATGACCACCAGCTCCGTTCTTTCTTTTTGGCCCCGGCCTTTAGGGTGGTAGCAGCCCTGGCCTGCTCAGGGACCTCTGAAGAGGAGTCGTACTCAGGTGGATAGTCTCCTGCAAAACTGTCATCGTCTTCAGATCCAGTTGTACCAGCCTCTGCCTTCTGCTGCCTGGAAAGCTCGTCATCATAGACTGGTGGATACTCAGGTGGCCAGTTGTCATCCTCCTGGGCCTCTGCCTGTGTTTCACTCGTTTTGTCCCGATCTGTGGCCGCAGATGCGCTTTTGCTGTCCGGCTGTTCTTCGTGCACCCCTTCTGCCCCCCCCTTGGCGGGGATATCAGCCTGGGTCTGCGATGTGGTATTTTCGGACATTGGGACCTTGTCGATTGGTGAGGCAGAGCCCTTCTGGTTGCGGGGGGTCTCCCTGTAAAGCAGATCAGGATGGATCCTTGAGAGTTTTAACTGCTCGTCTTCCATAAGGGATTCATCGGAATTTTGTACGTTGCTGCTGGTATCATGAAGACTTGATAATATGGTCTTCTGATTCTCAATATCTGATATCTTCTGGGCTATGAGAATGGAGTACCTGCCCGTTTCTGTAACCAAACTCCCAATGGAGGCAGGCTTTATCTCCCACGCCTCAACAGGTGATTGGGAGCCGTGGCTCTTGAGTTCAAGTTCAACCTTTATCCTATTGCCAGGGTCTCTTACCACTTGGCCTGTGACCATGTAATCTGCCTTGGAGGCATCGCGGAGAGAGTGTATGGCCCCTGCCGGCATGACATCGAGTTCTTCTGAGGCCAGTCTGCTTATGAGCATCTGTTGAATGGCAGGGCCGGTAAATGCGAGATTACCTGCCTGTGACGTGTCCAATGGCAATACAGCCACTACGGGCTTGGCGGCAGATGCGCATGTGGGAAAGATCATGAGCAGTAGTAGGGCCCAGGAGATGATTCCATATAGCAGTTTGTAAATCTTCATTTTCTGACTATCCACACTTGATTGGTTAAAAGCGGGAATCCGCCCTTGTAAATTGTCTCTGTCTCTTTGGTGTCTTTATGGTTCGGTTACCCAATTCTCATATTGTGCCGATTGCACCGGCAGTATTCCCGGTGGATGAAAAGTTACCGTTGCGACACTTCCCTGCATATGGCAGGTCTCCACGGTGTTTATGGAATGGATGCATTGGCGGGCTCTGGAGTGGAACTATAGGCAAGGCCTGTGTGTCAGGCAGCGGCCTCTCCCGAGCTGTTCCTTTTGACAGTCTTACGGGCAGAGCGGGGTTTCATCATCTTCATCTTTTTCATCTTCTCTATCAGGGTGGTCCGGTTCATCTTGAGCAGTTTGGCAGCTCTGTTTTTCACACCGTCAGTCCTGTCCAGTGCCTGGAGTATCAATGTCTTTTCAAACTGCTCCACTGCGGCGCTCAGGGACATGCCCTCTTCAGGAAGTATTGCTGCAGGTTCTGAGACTATGGGCACCGTTGCACTGCCTGATCTTCGGAGTATCCTGTCCGGTATGTCAGCGGCGGTTATGACAGGGCCGTTTGAGAGTATTACCAGCCGTTCCACGATATTTTCAAGCTCGCGTACATTCCCAGGCCAGTCGTAGGATTCCAGAATCTTCAGGGCCTCATCATCTATGCTGTTGGCATAGAGGGGGTTGCCCTTGGAGAATTTGTGGAGGAAATGTTCCACCAGCAGGGGTATGTCTCCCTTTCTTTCACGCAGGGGAGGCAGGTGGATGGGAATGACATTGAGTCTGTAGAAGAGGTCTTCCCTGAATTTCCCCTGGTTCACTGCCTCTTCAAGGTCAATGTTGGTGGCTGCAACCACCCTGATATCCACCTTGATGGTCTTTACCCCGCCAACACGTTCAAAACAGCGTTCCTGGAGTACTCTCAGCAGTTTTACCTGTAGGGAGGGGCTCATTTCACCTATTTCGTCAAGAAAGATGGTCCCCTTGTTTGCAAGTTCGAATCGGCCTATTCTCGTGCGTATTGCGTGGGTGAACGCACCTTTTTCATGACCGAACAGTTCGCTTTCAAGGAGTTCTTCCGGGATGGCTGCACAGTTGATGGGTACGAATGGCCTTGATTTGCGCCCGCTGGAGTAGTGGATGGCATGCGCTATCAACTCTTTGCCTGTACCGCTCTCGCCAGTGATCAGGACCGTGCTGTCAGTGCGGGCAACCTTTTCAACCAGTGCGAATATGCGTTTGATGGACTCACTCTGGCCAACAATCCTGTCAAAACTGTATCTGTCCTGAAGTTCTTCCTTGAGGGTGAGATTCTCGCGTTTCAGGTCACGAACTTCAAGCGCCTTTTCGATCACCACCACCACTTCGCTGGGCTTGATGGGTTTGCTCAGGTAGTCGAAGGCCCCCATCCTCAGGGCCTCCACTGCACCTTCGATGGAGCCGAAACCGGTGATCATTATACAGATGGTGTCAGGTGTGTTGGTCTTGATGTGCTGCAGCACTTCCATGCCGTTTTTCCTTGGCATGGCTATGTCTGTGAGGACTATGTCATAGAATCGTTTGCTCAGGAGTTCTATGGCCTCCTGGCCGTCAGTGGCCTGATCCACTGCGAAACCCTTGTACTTGAGGATTTCGCTCATGGTGGTCCTTATCTCTGGAACGTCGTCAACAACAAGGACTGTTTCGTTTCGCATAGGTTTTCCAAGAGAAGGTAATGTCAGGTACCTCTGTGCTGCAGCATTTTGGGGCTTTCAAATGTTTGAAAGAATTCTCACGATTCATGTACAGGACACAGGGACGGCAGATGGCGCCTTGGTTAACTGTCTCTGCTTTCAGGTGTCCTGCGCTATGAAACGGATCAGTCTACCTTCAGTCTGCATCGTGTTCAGAGTCAAGGCTAAATGCTGACCTGAAAAATTTAAGTTAAGGCCAAACCATATTGGGCTATTCCCGGGTTTACCTGGGAGCAAGGCCATTATCCCACGCCTGTTGGGCGTCGGGCAGTTTTATAAAAACAGCATCAATTTATTGGAATTACAAAGAAAACAAAATTTCACATGATCTGATACATTCAGATTAGGCTAAAAATACTTAAATGCCTATAATATGTCAATCAGTTTGTGACATTTTTTTGACACTTGTTGGATGCCTGGCAGCAATGGCCATGGCTGGATTTTTGACTGAAGGGACAGGAGGGTGGGGTAAAACCGAAAAGGGCCGGCTGATGCCGGCCCTTTTACGGTGAAAGCTGTTTCTGTTTGGTTAATTAGACCTCTTCAACAGTGATAGCGCCTACAGGACAAACCTCAACGCAGGTCTCGCAACCTAAGCAGTCGTCCGGCCTTGCGATAACGGGCTTGTCATCTTCAAAGTCATAAACTTCTGAGGGACATGCGTTGACGCATTCTTCGTCGCCCTGGCACTTGTCATAATCGATTGTAATCTGAAACATGGCTTTCCTCCTTGTTTTTTTTGGCGTATGGCCAATTAGAGCAGATGAAATCGTAAACTGATATAGACCATAGCAGTTTGAGTTGTCAACCAATTTTTTGAATGCCCATTCATAATTTTCCGCTTGACCTGTATGCCCTTGCTGCCCTTACTATGTTTTCGCCCCAGTCAGGGTGTCCCAGGGCATGAACGTGGGTGTAGGTGCCAAAGACGTTTTTTGTGCTGATCCCCTCCATTCCGCTGGAGAAGCCATTGCCCCGTTTCACCCTGCAAGTCAGTCGTTCAGCTCCATCAGAAAGGTTTTGACATGGTAAGGCCCCGTGCCCTGGTTCCGGTACAGAGTAATGGAACTCGTGCCCCTTGAGGATGGTACCACGTCTGAAGAACGGAGTCTGCTTCACCACTTCAAGGATGGTGTACCCGTGGCCTGCAGGTTTCTTGTGTACATGAAAGTCCCATGAGAGTATCCCTGTCATTGGCCAGCGTTTTCCCTCCCACACTATATTTTGTCCAAGGTACATGAGGCCCCCGCATTCGGCATAGATGGGCATGCCTTTCATGGCCTTTTCCCTGAGTGCCTGCCTGAATGAGGTGTTTGCCGCCAGCCGGTCTGCCTGGGTCTCGGGGAACCCGCCGCCTATGTAGATGGCATCAACGTGGTCAGGGATCTCAGTGTTGTTTATGGAGTCTAAGAATATGAGGTTGGCTCCGGCGTTTTTAATGGCTTCAAGATTTTCCGGGTAATAGAACTGGAATGCCTGGTCCCTGATTATCCCCACGGTTGGTCTGGTACCATCTTGTTGAGCGTGTGTCACTGAACCGGCTGGGATGTCCTGTACCTCTCTATTTGAGACCATATGCCCGCTGGCATTCTGCTGCGCAATGTCCATTATCCGTGTTATGTCAACGGATTCCCTGATGGTTTCTCCAAGGGTGTCCAGCAGTTCAGTGACCTTTTTGTGTTCATCTGCAGGGGTGAGACCAAGATGGCGCATGGGAAGGGGATCACTCTTTAGCCTTCGTATGGCCCCTACCACTGGTATGCCAGTGTAGTGTTCGATACTGCGTGCTACTATGTCCTGGTGCCTGGGGCGCACGATGTGGTTCAGTATGACTCCAGAGATATTTACGTCCCTGTCAAAATCCCGGCACCCCATTACCAGCGCAGCCACGGTGCGGGTGACCTTGGTGCAGTCAGCCACGAGGAAGACCGGCAGCCTGAGCCATTTGGCAAGTTCTGCAGTGCTGCATGTGCCTTCCACATCCACTCCGTCGTGTAGCCCCCTGTTTCCTTCAATGACACTGATATCCCCTGTAGAGGCCCTTTGTATGTATGAATTCTCTATGACATCCCTGCTCATCAGGTAGGGGTCCAGATTGTAACAGTCATGGTATGCAGCCATTGCTATCCACCTGGCATCGATGTAGTCAGGCCCTTTCTTGAATGGGATAACACGTTTGCCGCCAAGGGCCATGGCACGAATGAGTCCGAGAGTGGCGATTGTCTTTCCTGCCCCTCCCTTCATGGCAGCGATGATAATGCCGGCAGGGGCCTTTGGGTTGTCATTTTGCAAAGGGTTGTTGTCAGGAGTATTCATCTTGATAGTGTGCCTCGTTGAGCATATTTAAAGTTGCTGGTGTGAAAGTTCCTGGATGCGCTGGGTTAGTCGGGCATGGAGTTCGGGTTTACCAAGTAGTCTGCTCAGTTCGGCTGCGTGGCCCAGGCACTGTGGGTCCTGCTGAAATTTCAGGAAGGTCTCCAGTGCCTCATCCAGGCGGTTCATGTTCATGAGGCTTATGCCCATGCAGGTGTGTATCTGGACATCGGCAGGGAAGTGGCTGGCCCCCTGTTTAAGTATCTTTACAGACCCGGCAAAGTCTCTCTTCCTCTGAAGCAGCACGCCAAGGCCGAGAAAGGCCCTGCTGTCCGGATGGTATTCCAGTGCCTTTGAGAACAGGAACTCCGCTGTGGCCTCCTTTTCAGGAATGGCCGGGTTTGAGGCATAGTCGCCAAAGGCAAAGGTCATCCCAAGGCGCGACAGGAAATCTGCATGAAAGGGGTAAAGCTCTTCTATGTCAACGGGCTTGATCTGTCGCGCATAACGGCCGAGGCCCTGATGCCAGGCCTGCCTTAGCTGTTCGCCAAATCTCAGTACATCCTCCTGTCTGAGATTGGGATCGGTTTCAAAGTACATGATGTCTTCTATACGCTGGAGCCAGATGTCGTCTGTGACACCTGCAGCCTTTCTCCAGGTGTTGTAGAGTGCGGTACCAGGGAACAGGTCCAGGATGTAGAAGATGGCGCTGAGAGGCTTTATCCTCTCGATAAGGTTGATTGAGGCCCGGATGGTCTTTCTGTTTTCACCAGGTGCCCCGTAGATAAAGTATGCCCTGGGGAGTATGCCGTAAGATGTGCAGAGTTTGAAGGCCCTTTCAACCTGTTCGTCTTTTATCTGTTTGTTATAGATGGCCCTGATCTTTTTTGAGCCGCTCTCTACCCCAAAGCTTATTTGAACGCATCCGGCCCTCCTCATCCAGTACAGGATATCCGGGTTTATGCAGTTCACCCTTGATATGGCCACCCATGTGATGGCAAGTCTGCGTCTTATGATCTCCTTGCATATGTGAATCACCCGTTCTTCCCGTACGGTAAAGGTGTCGTCGGATACATAGAAGAAGTCGATTCCCTTGCGGTACAGGAGTTCCAACTGATCTACAAAGTATTCAGGAGAGTGGAAGCGTACCTTTCGTTTCCAGAAGGCAGGGGAGCCGCAGAAGGTGCAGTTCCAGGGGCAGCCCCGTGAAGAGACCACATGCTGAAAGGTAAAGTGGCGTGCAGGGTTGGGCAGGGAGTCTATATCTGCGATAAAGTCCCTTCCGGGGTTGCAGATGATCTTGCCGTGGTTTCTGAAGATGAGTCCTTTGATATGGCTCAGGTCCTTCTGGCCATCTTCTGTGGCCTGGACAAGTTCGGAAAAGGTTTGCTCACCCTCTCCCCGGATTATGAGGTCGATCTCCTGGAAGTTGTCCATGAGATGACGCCACAGAAAGGTGGCTCCTGGCCCACCAAAAACCACAGGTGTATCTGGCAGCAGCTCTTTGGCAAGGCGGGCGATCTCTATTCCACCCCATCTGTTGGCGTGCATTATGGAGATGCCGATCATGTCAGGCCTGTATTGGAGAAAGGCCTCCCTCATTTCATGGGGCCGTTTGTTGATATCATACCAGTTGAGTATGTGGCATTCATGACCTGATTCCCTGAGAACAGCACCTATGTAATAAAGCCCTATGGGTACAACCTTGATATCATAGTCGGTAAGGCGTTCCTCAAGGCAGTAAGGATTTATAAGAAAAATTTTCATTTGTCTGAAATGTGCATCAATCCGTTGTTCAATGCCGCGTTATGTAGAGGATTCATACAGCTTAAATGTTGTCTCATGGCCTTGGGCAAAAATGAATGCCCATGCATAAAAAAGGGGAGATATGCAGGGCGTACAATCTGTCCATTTCAGGGGCGGGGGCAGGGCCGGACGGCACGGGCTGAAATGCCAACCGGCAAGGCCTGTAG
>Ga0256914_1004274_pt1 | contig 10810 bp, 5 predicted proteins | sample HulkmetaG_FD_191571 | JGI IMG/M metagenome (GOLD analysis project Ga0256914, IMG submission 191571) | Hydrothermal chimney microbial communities from Main Endeavour vent field at the Juan de Fuca Ridge, Pacific Ocean - Hulk | ecosystem: Environmental > Aquatic > Marine > Hydrothermal vents ...
GGTTGTATGGCCGGCGAGTGACGCTGGCTTTCGAGCAACCAGGGGCCGGATTCCTTGTCGATTTCCAGGAATTCCGGCGAATAGGGACCGGGCGGAAGACCATTGGCTTCTTCTAGATATGACACGGGGACCACTCCTGGCTGTGCGCGAAGGGTAACACCTTATCCATTGTGGGCAGGGACGTCAACCACGAAGCGGCGGGCGTCCCTTCTCGACTGTTTTTGTGCTACAGTGTCACGCTGTCCCAGGTGCGGCGATGTCGGGCGTGGCACGATGGGACGGGGTGTGGTGCTCGAGGAGAGAGATCAGCATGTCCGGGATGGATTCAGGGATCCCAAGATGGTGGGAGCGCCCGTTGGCCGGGCACTGGGCGGAAGTGTACGCGCTGGTGCCGGTAAACTTCTTCCTCATGCTGATTGCCCACGATCCAGAAGGGTTGTTCGGGCCCAGCAACAGCCGTACGTCGTTCAGCGTGGCAGTGGTCGCGCTCGAGACGTGTCTGTGTGCGGGCGGGTTGGTGACGCGGAGTTCGGTGTGGAAGCGGCGTCTGCTTGCCGGGACCCACTATCTTCTGGCCGGGTTGTGGCTCACCGCCATCCTGGAGGATTGGTTGGTGGGGGCGACGGGACTGACGCTGAACTATCTTCTGGCGCGCCGTCTGGACAGTCTCTTGCGCGTGGTACCTGGCGCGGAGGCGATTCCTGGGCGGTCGCCGGTGGAGGGGCTTCGACACGCCTACCGGGTTCTATCCATTGCCGGGGTGGTGCTGACCATTCTGGTGGTGGGATATCGGCTGGTGGACGTGGTCTGGGCGGTGGTCGCGGTGTTTGGGCTGTTGCTTCCCGCAGTGGGGCTGTCCGTGGTGCTGGAGGTTCGGGGCAGGATCCGACAGGGGTGGCGGGGACCGCTTCTGGAGTGGGTACTGCTGTTGGCGGTTTGGTGGGGGCGCGAGAATCCCGCGGTGCTGGCTGTGATTTTGGCCTTGAGGCAGGCGGTGGTGCTGTTGCGTTGGGGGCTGGCCGCGCCGGTGACGCGTGAAGCGGTGCGGATGCTCTACCGGAAACCGGCGGTGTTGCTGGTGGTGGGGTTTGGTGTCTGTATTCTGCTGGGAGCGGTGGTTCTGGGGTTCCCGGTGTGTGCGAACGGAGCCACGTCTCTGGAACCCCTGGATGCACTGTTCACGGCGACGAGTGCGGTATGTGTCACCGGGCTGGTGGTGGTGGACACGGGGACCTTTTTCAGTGCGTCGGGCCGTGCGGTCCTGCTTTTTCTCATTCAGGTCGGGGGACTGGGGTTCATGACTCTCTCCACCTTTGCCGCGCTCATGCTGGGCGCCCGTCCCGGGTTCGGTCAGGAGGAGGCCTTGTCCCAGTTGATGGAGAGTCCCTCCCCCGGCGCGGTCTACCGACTGGTGCGGTTTATCGTGCTTGTGACCCTTGCGATCGAGGGAATGGGGGCTCTGGTCTTGCTGATTGCCGGTCTCGGCCATGCGATGGGTCCGGCGGAGGCGCTGGAGTTCGGGGTGTTTCACGCGGTCAGTGCTTTTTGCAACGCCGGATTTGCGCTTCAGTCGGACAGCCTCGTGTCTCTTGCAACGTCTCCACTCATCATGGGCACGGTGTCCTTGTTGATCATATCGGGCGGGTTGGGATTCGCGGTCCTGGCCGGTCTGTGGGACCGGGCTCGAGGCGCTCGTCGATACCTCAGCGCCCATGCGAAGCTGGTCCTGAGCGGAACGGCGGTGCTCCTGACCGTGGGCACGGTGGGGTTTCTGGCGTTCGGATGGCGGGAGGAACTGGATGGAATGGGCTGGCTTGGACGGTTGGGTCAGGCCTTTTTCCTTTCCGTCACCGCCCGGACCGCAGGATTCAACGCCATCGACATGGCATCGATCGGGTCTGCCTCTGTACTCCTCCTCGCCCTGTTGATGTTCATAGGCGCTGCACCGGGTTCCACAGGGGGAGGGGTCAAGGTCACCACGGTTGCCATCCTGGTGCTCTCTGTGCGGGCCACCTTGTTGGGGCGGGAGGACGTGGAAGTGTTCGGGCGCCGCTTGCGACCGGCGAATGTGACCCGGGCCATTGCCATCGTGGCCATTTCGTCGGCCATCGTGGCGTCGGGGTGGTTGCTGCTGTTGCAGACGCAGAGCCTACCGTTCGAGCAGCTCATGTTCGAGGCGGTCTCTGCGTTTGGAACGGTGGGCCTGTCCCTCGGGGCGACGCCGCAATTGAACGGGGTCGGCAAGGTCATCATCATCGCCCTCATGTTCGTGGGGCGTGTCGGCCCGTTGACCCTGGCCTTGGTGTTGGAGGAAAGTGCTCGCCGGCACTATCGGCTTCCCCCGGAGGAGATCCCGGTAGGATGACGGGCGATCCGGGTCCTTCCGGGCCGTCGAGGAGGGGAGAAAATGAAACGTCGGGCTGTGGTCGTCGGACTGGGTCAATTCGGCAAGCGTGTGGCACGGTCACTGGCGGCGCGGGGTTTTTCAGTGCTGGCCATCGACCGGGACATGAAGGAAGTCGAGGAGGTCGCCCCGGATGTGGACCGGGCGCTGGCCCTGGACAGCGTGGATGAGAACGCCCTGGTGGACCTCAACCTGGAAGAGATCGAGTGTGCGGTCTGTGCCCTCGGAGCTGATTCGCTGGAAGCCAGTATCCTCACCACGGCGTTGTTGCGGCAGTTCGGAGTGCCTCGGATCATCTCCCGGTCTACCTCACCTTTGCATGCCCGTATTCTCCTCAAGGTGGGCGCCCACGAGACGATCAACCCGGAGGAGGAAATGGGAGAACGCCTCGCCTTCCGACTCTCCTTCCCCAGCCTGCTCGAGCAGATCCCGTTGAGCGACGACGTGTCCTTGATCGAGATCCCGTGCCCGGAAGCATTTCACCATGCGACACTCAAGGAACTGGACGTGCGACGACGCCACGGCCTCACCGTGGTGGCCATCCGTCGAGCCCACGGGGATGGACCGGCGCTCATCGCCAACCCAAGGCCGGACGAGGCCCTGATGGCCGGGGACATCCTGGTGGTTATCGGCACTCCGGAAGCAGCGCAACGGCTGGGCCGCAAGGCGCAACCCGTGCCCGGCAAGGAGGGGCTGGAATGAACATTCGGCTCCGCTACTGGACCCACTACGGATATCTTGTGCTCCTTCTCCTCATCACCGCAACCGCGGCCATCCTTGCACTCCGCTCGCTTCGGCATGTGATCGAGGCGATCTTCCAGCAAGATTTCCAGAGCGCCGTGGCCAGTCACGAGATGATCGCCGCCGTGGAACTGGAGGACCGGCGGTTGCTCGAGGCGCTCGCCCGTCCCGGAGACCAGAGGTTGCTTGCCGTCCAGCTCGAGACATCCCGTGAACGCTTCATGACCGCATTGGACCGGGCCAGGAACAGCGTATCCGACTCTGCCGAGGCGGACGTGGTCCGGAGGGTTCGGCAGGCTCATGCGGCGTACGAGGACGCAGTGGGGCGACTCCTGACCCGCCTGCATGGGGAGGAGGGGTGGCCTCTCTATTTCTCCGAGGTGGCTCCCGCATTCCGGCGGTTGAGGGAGCGCCTGGAGGAACTCGTGTCGGTCAACCGCGCCGGCATGCTGGCCGCCGGCAAGCAAGCTCGATCGGTGGCTCGAGAACGCACGTTCGTGATGAGCGCAGTGTGCGCGCTCGGGCTCCTCTCCCTCTTCGTGATGTTTCGTCGTCTGGACGAGCACGTGGTCTATCCTCTCCGACGCCTGCGGGACGCCACCCTGGCCATGGCCCAAGGCGACTCGGCCAGACGTCCCCCTCAGGTGGAGGCGGGGGAAATCGGCGACCTCGCCTCCGCCATCACCGAGATGGCCGACCGATTCGATCGGGAACGGGCAGGACTGGTCATGCAACTCGACGCATGCAGGCGGACCGTGGAAGGATTGGTGGAATTGTACACCACTCCGGCTGTACTGCTCTCTCCCGCCGGAATCGTGCTCGCATCCAACAAGGCCTTTGCGGCCTGGATGGCGGACCACGGAGATTCCGACACGGTCCGATCCTTGTTGGAGCAGTCCGGAGCCTGGAATGTTCAGAATCTGGCGCACGGGCTCGGCTCCCTGTACACGGCCCGGACCCTTCCCGACAACGGATGACTCCCGCGGGCAGGTGCCATCGCCCGCGGCCGGCCACGGTTTCTGAGGCGAACCCCCACCTCGAGCAGATAACACCTGCACCACTCCGCGACCTGGACTTCATCCACACATTTGCGTAGCTTGCCACTGGTCGGCTGCATTGTTCGAATCGGACGCCCGCACGAACATTGGCAGTCGCGCGGTGGCAAACGACCAACATCAAGAGGAGGTAGCACCCATGCGTCTATCCATCTGGTTCCTGGCCTTGTCCGCGGTCGCCACCCCCATGCAGTTCACCAACTGCGGCGGGGATGATGACGACGACACGACCACGTACACCTGGTACTACACGTGCGGCGACCCGGTGTGCAGTGGGTACACACCACCGGCGGGAGACATCCCACTCTGTACCGATCAGCAGGAAGGTGATCCATGCTACGTCGAGGGGGACATGTGTGATCCGCAGAGTGATTGCAATGCTCTGATGGTGTGTGCCGCCGAGGATCCCAAGGCGGACGGGTGCCCCATTTCACGCAAGGCTTACAAGCACGACATCGAGTACCTGGACGCATCGGCCAAGGCCCGTTACCACGACGCGCTCATGGAAATGAAGCTTGCGACCTATCACTACAACGGTGAGCCTGACACTGCGCCTCCCCGGCTCGGCTTCATTATCGACGACAACGAGAACAGTCCTGCGGTGTTGCCCAGCAAGGAGCGGGTGGATCTCTACGGGTACACGAGCATGACGGTGGCGGCGGTGCAGGTGCAGGCGCGGCAGATCGCGGACTTGCAGCGGGAAGTCGAGGCGATGAAGAAGGAGCTGGAGACCACGCGCGAGACGTTGGCCCGATGTCAAGCAAAGGAATAGAGCAGCCTGCCGGGGGCCCGGGTCCACATGTGCGGTGGGGTCCTGACCGAGGTCCGTTGTCTTCCTCTGGATGCCTTTTCGCGTTTGTCGTGTCCCGGGTCGGCCACTACCAGTTGCCGTCCGGCCCGCCGTAGGCTCCCATGTCGTTGCGTGAGCCGTCCTCATCCTGGTAAGTGCTACCAGGCGCCCCCTTGTCCTTGACCGGGCTGGACGGGTCCAGGTGGAAATCGTCGTTGGCCGGGTTTCCGTCGTGGGAGTAGGCCACGAACCGAGGGTCCACTGAGAGGTTCGTGCTGTCGAATCCGCCCGTGGGACCGCCACCGTAGTTTTGGGAATTGAGCACGGCGTCGTTGTAAGAGACCACCAGGTCACTCGAGGTTGTGGGGAACACGTAGATACCCTGGCTTCCCGTGTTCCAGTAGACGATGTTGTTCATGACCGTGGCCGAAGCGTTCTTTCCGACGTAGATACCTGCACCGTATTCGGTTGCCGAGTTGTCCGCGATCACGTTGTTGATAACCGAGCCGTGTGCCGCCATGGTGCCGGAGTCGCCCACCATTTCGTCGTTCAGGCACAGGCCGCCTCCTCGACCGGCCGTCACGGTGTTCCCCTGGATGATGTTGTTGGAGATGACGGGTGCGGCCGTCGTGTCGATGTTGGTCACCCAGATTCCTCCCGCCTCGTCAGTGGCCTGGTTCTCAAGGATCAGGTTGTGAGTCACCGTCCCGTCCGAGTCGATCAGGCCGATTCCCCCGGCATTCTCGGCGGTGTTGCTTTCGAAGGTACTGGCATCGATCTCGACGAAACTGTTGTTGGCGTAGAGACCTCCCCCCTTGCTTTGCGCACTGTTGTCGGTGACGACGTTTTCCAGGAAGGTCAGGTCGACGGCCTCGGTGAGGAACAGGGCTCCCCCGTGGAATCCTGATGTGTTGGAAGTGAATCGGTTGGCAGTCAGCGTCGCGGTGGTGGTGGCGAGATAGAGTGCTCCTCCGGCGCCGAGGTTGGTCTCGTTGATGGCTGCATTGGCGTCGAAGGTGTTGCCGGTCAAGCTGATCCAGGAGTGGAAGCGGAAGTAGGCTGCGCCGCCATACACCCCGGCCTGGTTGTCGTCGAAGTCGTTGCCGACCAGTTCCGCCTCCACGCACGTCGCATAGATGGCCCCACCCTTTCCCGAAGTGCTGGAGGGGTCGAGGGTTCCGGCGGTATTGGCGGTGAACGTGTTGTTTTCCAGACGAACATGGGTACCCTCCGGCGAGCTGCACGCCGGCTCGCCGCTCGAGTAGTCCACACCATTGAGGTAGATGGCGCCGCCCACCTGGCTGGAGTGGTTCTGGGTGAACGTATTGCCCACAATGGTGGGACTCGAGCCGAACACGTAGATGGCGCCACCGGTTGCCCCACCGTCCGGGTAGTCGGCCTGGTTTTCTTCAAACACGTTGTTGTCGATGGTGGCGTCTGAGTCCTGGAACAATCCAATCGCGCCTCCACTGATGTGGGTATTCCGCCGGAAGGTGTTGCCGGAAATGGTGGCTGGCGCGTCCCGAAGCAGGATGGCGCCTCCTGCCTCACTGTCCCAATTGGTGGCCCCTTCGTTTTCAGAGAAGGTGTTGCCGGTGATGTCCGGGGTTCCGGATTCCACGTAGATACCGGCGCCGCCTCGAGTGGTGTGGTTGTCGGTGAGCACGCACGCGCGGATGGTGGGGGAGGCGTTTTGGATGGTGATGCCGCCGCCTCGGGAAGCGCTTCCCCGGGTGATGGTGAGTCCCTCGAGGAGGGTGTCGCGAGTTTCGCCGTTTTGGAAGGTGACGACGGTTCCGGAGAGGGTCCCGTCCACAATGGTGATTTCCGGGCCGTCGGTGCTTCGGACTGTGATGGTTTTTCCGAGGAAGTCGATGTGCTCCTGGTAGGTGCCTGGAGCGACGAGGACCACGGGGCAATCGGGGCGTGCGGCGACGATGCCCTCCTGGATGGTGTTGAACGGTCGGTCTGGGCTGCCGTCCTCGGCGCCGCCGTTGTACGAAGCGTCGACGAGGATGGGGAAGGTGGCGGCGTCGGTGTCGTCGCAGTCCCACTGGTTTTCGGAGTAGCCGTCGCCGTCATCATCGCTGTCGTTGCAGTCTCCGAACCCTTCGTCCACGGTACCGTTGCAGTTGTCGTCGATGCCGTTGCAGAGTTCGGTGGCCCCGGGGTGGACGGCGGGATCGTTGTCGTTGCAGTCGGAGTCGTCCGGGACCAGGTCGGCTGGTGCTGTGCACGCGGGAGTCGGCGTTGCGCCTGCCGCGCCGTATCCGTCCCCGTCGATGTCGGGGAAGTAGTCGGTGGTGACGTTTTCGTCGATGGAGCCGTCGCAGTCGTCGTCGATGCCGTTGCAGACTTCGGTGGCTTCTGGATGGACGGCGGGGTTGGTGTCGTCGCAATCTCCCCCGGTGGACACGTAGCCCGGCGGGCGGGTGCAACCGGAGGTGGTATTTGTGTCGGAGCCCCAACCGTCGGCGTCGGCGTCGAGGAAGTAGTCGGTGGTGGTGAGAGATTCGTCGACCTCGCCGTCGCAGTCGTCGTCGCGATCGTTGCACTGTTCTGTCGCGCCTGGGTGGACGTCGGAAAGTGTATCGTCACAGTCCGTGGCGTTCGAGACGTAGCCGTCCGGGGCGGAGCAGGCGGGTGTCGGGTCGGCGTCCTGGTTGCCGTATCCGTCCCCATCGGAGTCGGGGAAGTAGTCGGTGGTGACGTTTTCGTCGATGGAGCCGTCGCAGTCGTCGTCGATGCCGTTGCAGACTTCGGTGGCGCCTGGGTGGACGTCGTTGCGGGAGTCGTCGCAGTCGGAGTCGTCGAGGACGAATCCATCGGGAGGGGCGCAGTGGTCCTGCTGGTTTGCGGGGTTTCCGTACCCGTCTCCGTCCGCGTCCTGCGAGTAGGTGGCGATGGGAAGGTTTTCGTCGATGGAGCCGTCGCAGTCGTCGTCGACGCCGTTGCATGTTTCGTCTGCGTCCGGGTGGACGGTGGGGTCTTGGTCGTTGCAGTCCGAGCTGGAAGGGGCGAAACCATCCGGGGGTGCGCAAGCGTCCACGGTGGAAGTATCGGCGCCGTATCCGTCCCCATCCTGGTCAGCATAGTAAGTGGTCTGGACATTTTCGTCGATTGCACCGTCGCAGTTGTCGTCGACGCCGTTGCAGACCTCCTCGGCGCCGGGGTGGATGGAGGCGTACTCGTCGTTGCAGTCTGTTGCGTCGGTGACGTGGTCGGCCGGAGGTTGACAGGCGTCGACTTCCCCGGACGGGTCTCCGAATCCATCGCCGTCCCGGTCGGGGTAGTAGGGAGAGGTTGGGAGGCCGTCGTCGATGGTCCCGTTGCAGTCGTCGTCGATCCCGTTGCAACTTTCGGAAGCGTCTGGGTGGACGGCCGGGTCGGTATCATCGCAGTCTCCGTCCTGTTCGGAGTATCCGTCCCCGTCATCGTCGGTGCAGTCGGAGGTGCCGTCCCCGTCGCCGTCGAATCCCTCATCGATGGTTCCGTCGCAGTCGTTGTCCACGCCGTCGCAGAGTTCCTCGGCGCCCGGGTAGGTGGAGGGATCGGAGTCGTCGCAGTCGGGCGGTTCGTCGCAGGTGGTGACGCCGTCGCCGTCCGAATCGAATCCCTCGTCGATGGTTCCGTCGCAGTCGTTGTCCACGCCGTCGCAGATCTCGTCAGCACCGGGGTACACGGTCGGGTCGTGGTCGTCACAGTCCCCTTCTTCGACGGTGACGTCGTCTCCGTCCTCGTCGGTGCCTCGAGTTCCTTCACCTACCAGGGGCACCTCCACGATGGCCCGGTCCTCGTCGTTGTTTTCGATCCGCAGGTTGCCCCAGTATCCCTGTTCCGCGTCGGGTGTGAAGTTCACCTGGATGGTGATGGAAAGGCCGGGAGGGAGCGCCATGGGCAACGGCTGCTCGGTCCAGGAGAACGGTTCCCCTTCCTGCTCGATGTCGATGGCGCCGATATAGAGTTCCGCGTCTCCGACGTTGGCGATCTCGAGAGGAAGGGACCGGGTTGTGTATCGCAGCACGGTGCCGAAGTCGAGGTAGTCCGGCGTCACCTGGATGTGAGGCGCTGTCTGCTCCACCGGGGTGGGACTCGTCGATGGGGTGTCGTCCGGCGAGTCCGGGCACCCGGTCAATACGGGGAGAACCAGGCAGGCCGGTGCGAGAGCGGCGATGAGCGGATGTTTCGAGACCCAGCGAGGTATTGTCATGACGCTCCTCAGAGAACGAGAGTGCGATGGAACGAGCCGGCGCCTCGAGCCGGCATGGATGAGGTTGTTGGCCGCAGAGGAGTTCCGCTTTTCGTACCGCATGGACAGGTCGAGGCAGCGGCGAACGGCGAACCGGTTCAGCTTCCGGGGATCACGAGCACGACCGGAATTCGGCCGAGGAGGACCTGGCCGTCCCCCTTGAGCTTGAAACCGATCGTGAGCACCTGGTCATCCGGCGTCTGGACAAAGGTGTTCTCGACAGTGACGTAGAACGAGACGGGATCGGAAACCCGGTGGTCAGGATAGATTTCGGGCGTGATCTGAACCGTCAAGTCCATCGGGTTGTCCGCCAGTACCAGGGACACGTCGAATGGGGCACTGCTCAGCAGTTCCTCCACGATGGAGATGGTCGCCACCGGGGCACTGAATCCGTAGGGCGCTGGCCAGACCAGGGGTTCGTGGTAGTCCCCGGCCTGGGTCACATCTCCAACCGCCTTGGTGGCGCGCGCGATATCTTCCATCTCTCGAGGGGTGCTCACGTAGAGCGGCGAGGTAGGCAGGGCCGAACTGATACCGGCCACACGGACATGGCCTGCATACGCCGCATCCAGGACGGCCTCGATGCTCGGGATATCGGCGCCGTCCGGGGCGCCATCGGCCTCGGGGTCCCGGAATGGACCTTCGGAGAAGAGGATCGCAAGCCGGAGCGCCTCGTCCCGGTAGCCGACGCCTCCGAACAACCCTGTCGATGTGTCGCTCGAATCATAGCTCCCCGAGACCTGGCCTCCAAAGGCATCGTCCTCGCCGGCAATGAACGGTTTCACATCTCCACCATCCAGGGTTCCGTCCTGATCCTGGTCGAAACCGTACCCGGTTGCAATCTGGTAGATGGCCTCGTAAGCACTCACCTCGTCGTCGATCAGTCCGTCCTCCGACGCCAGGGCGATTCGGTTCATCCCCCGGACGCAGGCGCTGTCGTCGTCGGTCATTTGCTGCTGGAGTACATAAGGATAGGCGTCGTTGCCTCCGTACGGACGGGCGCGGTAGTCGGCGAAGGCGGTCACCGCGAACCGAACACCTTCGTCCACCATGGCATCGAAACCACGATACAGGATGGGAAGTTCGGGTACCATGATGCCCAGCGTCACCTCCGTGGAGTCGTAGCCGGGGCTGGCATCCATCACATAGGCCACATCCAGTTGCAGTACCTCCGGCACCACCTCCAGCGGGAACTCCTCGCCCACGATGATAACATTGTCACATACTTCGTCCGGGTCGTTCGGATCGGTCCCACATTCGTATTCGACGCAGTCAGACTGCCCGTCTCCATCGCTGTCGTACTCGTTGGGATCGGTTCCGTGTTCCGTCTCCATCGTATCGTCGCACCCGTCGCCATCGGAGTCCGGGTCCTGGAAGTCGGGCGTGCCGTCTCCGTCCGTGTCCCTCGGGGTGTCGCCGTCGCCGGCCTCCTCTTCATCGGGGATGCCGTCGTCGTCGGAGTCCGGGTCCTGGAAGTCGGGCGTGCCGTCTCCGTCGGTGTCCCTCGGGGTGTCGCCGTCGCCGGCCTCCTCTTCATCGGGGATGCCGTCGTCGTCGGAGTCCGGGTCCTG
>Ga0256914_1004275_pt1 | contig 10808 bp, 12 predicted proteins | sample HulkmetaG_FD_191571 | JGI IMG/M metagenome (GOLD analysis project Ga0256914, IMG submission 191571) | Hydrothermal chimney microbial communities from Main Endeavour vent field at the Juan de Fuca Ridge, Pacific Ocean - Hulk | ecosystem: Environmental > Aquatic > Marine > Hydrothermal vents ...
TGTAGCCCCCCTCAAAGGGGGGCGTTTTGGTTTGTGGCAGTTTGCTGCAAAGTCCTCGTCCTGCGAGGGCCTTTTCACCCTTATTCCTTTTTCCTTTTTCCTTTTTCATTTTTCATTCTGCCTGTGCTCATCAGGGGCCTGAAGGAGTTGAATATTTATTCATTTAAAAAATTTTTATATGCGTAGGGAGTGTTTCGTAAAAAAATAAGGAATGAATTTTTTGACTTTCTGCCTTTTAATCCCCTTTGTATTTACGCTGATAGTAAAATTGAAATGTTTCCAGCGCATTTTGTTCTTCTTCGTTGTCAGGGCCTTCGCGGTAAATGCGTACTAAATCTTTTAAAGTGAATTGGCGTAATAATGACAAGTCAGCCTCGCTAAATTCTCCTTGGTGGCCAAATTCGAGAATTTCAATCAATACGTTCAAAGTGATGTTTTTAAACTGGTAAACTACGTACGGTTCGAATGCCGTTCCCGTTTCATGGTCTAAAATATCCACGACTTCCACAATATCCATTCGGTCTTTGTATTGTCGGCGAGATGTTAAGGCGTCAAACACATCACATACGGCCAGAATTTTTCCACCCAGAGGAATTTCATCGCCTTTGAGTCCCAAAGGATAACCAGAACCATCCACCTTTTCATGATGGGAAGCAGCAATCTCGGGAATGCTTTTCAGATGGTGTTGAAAATGAATTTTGCGTAAAATGCTTCGGCTCAAGGCGGCATGTCGCTTGATAATGGCGTATTCTTCCTGAGTCAGTTTTTTGTTTTTAAACAACACGATTTCCGGAATACCCAATTTGCCGATATCATGCAAAAGGGCAGAGTAGCGAATGAGTTCGACTTCTTCTTTCGGTAATTTCATTAAGCGTGCAACCTGAACGGCATAAAGTGTCACGCGTCGGGAGTGGCCGGAGGTAATATAATCGCGGGCATCCAGTGTTGTCGAAAGCGTTTCCATAAAGCTGACAAAGGATTTGTGCAATTCGTCGTACAGTTGCGCATTTTCGATGGCCGAAGCGGCTATGGACGAAATGGCATTAAGCAGCTCTTCGTCTTCGTGATCGAACGGACCGGATGCTTTATTAAGAACCTGAAAAACACCGATGATTTCGTTTTGCTTGTTACGCATAGGCATGGTGAGTAAGTTGTGGGTTTTGTAACCCGTCTTTTTATCCACTTCCGGATTAAAGCGCGCATCATCATAGGCATCTTTGATATTTAGAACTTCACCGGTACGGGCTACATGGCCGGCAATACCTTTAGAAAGAGGAAAACGAATTTCATTCTGTAAGCCCTGGGCGACTTTGGACCAAAGCTCGTTGCGTTCCCGATCCACTAAAAATACAGTGCAGCGGTCGGCATGCAATTGCTGCCGTACTACGTCCATAATTTTAAACAACAACTCATCAATATCCATCACGCTGGATAAGGATTGCGCTACATTAAGCAGTGAAGAAAGGCGTGCGTTTTCTTTTTGCAGCGATTCCAGCACTTCCTCGATGGGAAGTTCACTTTTTGTCGTTGTCTTCGAGTTCTTCAAAGTCTGCATCTTCGATTAAATCTTTGTATTTTTTTTGAAATGATTCGTTGTCTTGTTTTTTGGAACCTTTGACCGGCGTTTGTTTTTTCTCGACAAAAGATACGAAAAATTTATATAAAAGTACGCCAAATAAAAACAATAAAATATAACGCATAATATTTACCTGTGTTTTTGAGGCACATAATAACGCGTTCCGCCGGGATGTTGGTTGATTTGTACTAAAATATCTTTAAAGTCGTCTTCATTTTTGACAAAATCGATTTCTTCCGTGTTGATCACCAGTAATGCGGTTTTATCATAATGAAAAAAGAAGCGATTGTAAAGATCATTCAGGGCATCGATATAGTCGTAACTAATATCCTTTTCAAACGGGCGTCCGCGTTTGCGAATATTTTCCATCAGATGCCGCGTGGAAGCCTGTAAATAAATCACCAAATCCGGCTTGGGAACTTCTTTTTCGATCAAACGGGCAATTCCGTCATAAAGTTTCATTTCCTTTTCGTTCAGATTCAATGTTGCGAAGATACGATCTTTTTCGAAAATGTAGTCGCTAACGACTTTTTGATTGAACAAATCGATTTGCCGTAAGGACTGCAGTTGTTTGTAGCGGCTTAATAAAAAGAAGATCTGAGTTTGAAACGCGTAATGTTCGGGATCTTTGTAAAATTCTTCTAAAAAAGGATTTTCTTCGAATTCTTCTAAAACCAGATTAGCCCCCAAGGTTTTGGCAAGCATATCGGCCAATGTGGTTTTACCCGCTCCGATAACGCCTTCGATTGCAATGTAACGTAACGTTTTTAATGACATAACCGCCTACCATTTGTTCGCGATTTTTTGTAGCCTTTCATCGGCAAAATAGTGCTTAAAATATGCTTCGGCCGTTAAACCGGAAGGTAGTATAAGCTCCGGCGCTATTTCGGCCAAAGGCTGCACTACAAAGGGCCGTTTTTCCAAATAAGGATGAGGAACGGTCAAAACGGAAAATTCGATTTTTTCGCCATCCCAGAGTAAAATATCCAAATCGATAACGCGGGGCCCCCAACGTTCCGAAACGGTGCGACCCATTTGCGTTTCGGCCGTTTTTAATTTACGCAATAGCCGGAACGGACGCCAATTGCTACGCAACTTGATTACGGCATTAAAAAACCATGACTGGTCTGCGTTTCCCCAAGGAGACGATTGGTACACCGAAGATTGTTTTTCGATTGACCCGTATGCGGCCAGCCGATCTTTAGCCTGTTTCAAGTTTCGTAAACGTTCTCCGCGGTTGCTGCCCAAACCGATAAAATAAATCATCGCGGTTTGTTTTCCCGATAAATTTCGATTTCTACGTAATCCAGCAAACCGTTTAAAGGAACATGTGGCTTACGTACGCGAATAAGTACATTATTAATGCCGGGTAATTCCAACAAGCGGTTGGCTATGCGTTCGGCAACGGTTTCGATAAGTTTGAATTTGGAATTTTCGAATATTGCCTTTGAAATATCATAAATTTTACGATAATCCATGGTCTTCTTCAAATCGTCGCTTTGAGCCGCGGGTTTAAAATCGCAGCGAACCTCGATATCCACTTCGAATTTTTGTCCCAATTCGCGTTCGGCTTCGTAGTAGCCGTGATGCGCATAAAAAATCATATTCTTTAAACGAATAACATCCACAACAGCTCCTCGCCTGAATTTCTGAAATCCGAACAACGGGAAAATACTGAATTATCAAAAACATAAAAAATAAAAAAATAATCGGGTCAGAGTCAAATTTTACCGCGGATTAAAATCCGAGAAAAAAGCGGGTATAAAAAAAGCCCCCTTACCTCAAAGGTGTTGGGGGCTGTAATATTAATGTTAAAGGCACGTATTAATTCAAAACCAGAAATTTGCCGTCTTGACGAACAATGCTACGAATACGCTGACCATTAGCAGCCAAATTCTTTACTACGTCCTTCAATTCTTTTGCGCTTTGGGCAACGCCTAATACTTCGTGGCCTTTAAGCAAGGCGCCCATTCCGCCGACACGTTTGACAAAGTCACCTTCAACCTGTACCGTGCGTGCATTGGCCAAACCAAGGGTAAACAGGTTAACAAAAAACGTACCCACATCCGATTTGATGGTAATGGTCAGATTAATGGCCATATCGGCATTGGAATTTGCCAGACGGTCGGCAATAATTTCGTACACATCAAAAGAACTGGTGTAATCGAAAGTAATCATTTTACTTTCGGAAAAATGGGAAACTACTTTTACTTTTTCCGGGGGATTGTTAAGCAGTAAAGGCATGGAACCTTTTCCGCTAATTTTGGCAATGGTACAACCGCTCATAAAAACAGTCAAACTGAACAACAGAACCAGCGAAATAATCATGGTAAGTTTTTTCATAAAAACCTCCTTTTGTAATTTGATGGTACCGACAGTAAACGAAATTTAAAACTATTTGATACGTGTGAATAAAATTACATGAATTAATTATATTATGCAATAAAAAAAACGGAACCGCAAACAATACGGCTCCGTTTGGAAGTGGGAAAGAGTTCTGTTAGTACATTCCGCCCATACCGCCGGGTGCGGGAGGTGCGGGTTTTTCGGGTTCCGGTTTTTCGGTAATCATGGCTTGAGTCATCAGCAACAAGCCGGAAACCGAAGCGGCGTTTTCCAAAGCACTGCGCGTAACTTTTGTCGGATCGATAACACCGGCTTTTAACAGATCTTCGTATTTTTCGCTTTGGGCGTTAAAACCGTAAGCGCCGTCGTGTTCTTTGATGTTATTGACTACCACAGAGCCCTCGAAACCGGCGTTTTCGGCAATCATGCGTACCGGCTCTTCCAAAGCGCGACGAACGATTTCCAAACCGATCTTTTCGTCGCCTTCCAGCTTTAATGCATCCAAGGCCTTAACCGAACGCAGAAGAGCAACACCGCCACCGGGTACAATACCTTCTTCGACAGCAGCACGGGTTGCGTGCAATGCATCTTCCACACGGGCTTTTTTCTCTTTCATTTCTACTTCGGTAGCTGCACCGATTTTAATCACTGCCACACCCCCGGCTAATTTAGCCAAACGTTCCTGCAGCTTTTCGCGATCGTAATCGCTGGTGGTTGTTTCGATTTGAGCTTTGATTTGATTAACGCGGGCTTTGATTTCTTCCGTCGAACCGGCGCCTTCGACGATGGTTGTGTTGTCCTTATCCACGGTAACGCGTTTGGCCTGCCCAAGATCATCCAGAGTGGCGTTTTCCAGCTTCCAACCGGCTTCTTCGCTGATAACACGGCCGCCGGTTAAAATGGCAATGTCTTCCAGCATGGCTTTACGACGATCGCCAAACCCCGGAGCTTTAACGGCGCAAACGCGTAATGTGCCCCGTAGTTTGTTGACAACTAAAGTGGCCAAGGCTTCGCCTTCGATATCTTCGGCAATGATCAACAATGGTTTGCCTTGTTGAGCCACTTTTTCCAATACCGGAAGCAGGTCTTTCATAGCACTGATCTTTTTGTCATAAATTAAAATGTAAGGATCTTCCAGTACCGCTTCCATGTTTTCGGAATCGGTTACGAAATAAGGCGAAACGTAACCACGATCGAACTGCATACCTTCTACTACTTCCAAAGTGGTTTCAATGGATTTGGCTTCTTCAACCGTAATAACACCGTCTTTGCCCACTTTTTCCATGGCGTCGGCGATCAAATTACCGATGGTTTCGTCGTTGTTGGCCGAAATGGCACCAACCTGAGCGATTTCTTTTTTACCGGAAACTTCGCGGGACATTTCTTTTAAGTGTTCCACCACTTTAACAATCGATTTGTCAATGCCGCGTTTCAGTGCGGTAGGATTGGCACCGGCTACAACATTTTTTAAACCCTGCGTAAAAATAGCCTGAGCCAATACGGTTGCAGTTGTGGTTCCGTCACCGGCAATGTCACTGGTTTTGGAAGCCACTTCTTTAACCATTTGTGCACCCATGTTTTCGAACGGATCTTCCAATTCGATTTCTTTGGCTACCGTTACACCATCCTTTGTAACGGTGGGAGCACCGAATTTTTTATCGATAACCACATTCCGTCCTTTGGGACCAAGGGTGATTTTTACAGTTTTGGCAAGAATGTCAATTCCGTCCTTGATTTTGTTAAGTGCATTCAGCTCGAATTCAATCATCTTTGCTGCCATTTAATGTTCCTCCGTTTTTTATGGTTTACTCGTTTGAATACATTTTTCAGATATTGTTAGATAATGGCCAAACTTGAAAAGTTACATTTTTTTGAGAGATAAAAAATATTCCTTAAAAATCAGTAACTTACTTTTAGCACTCTGTTTTCCGGAGTGCTAATTTATTAAGGGGAAAGCATATTTGCAAGTTTTCGTAATCCGATTGTTTTTTGTAAAATCGGAATGCAAAATTAGCTGCATAAGGTATGCGTCCGCGTAATGACTCCCCGTAATTAAGGCAATCCTGTGTGAAGCTAATACCCAATATTCGGAAGTTCTCGACAATCCCTGTTTACACCGCCTCGCACTTGGAGCACGCGGCCGTGTCTCGAAAAAATTCGTACCAATCCGTGTGCATTAATTAAAGTACGTTGTAAACGGTTGACCGGAGTGTTTTTAGCGAATGCAGAAAATGAGTAAGGTAAAACAGAAAAAATTAGATTCTTTGCTATTATTTTTGTACATTTGCAGCCAACTTTTTACTTAAAATCCCGTAAAAGGTTTTATATGGCGAAAGCAAAGGTCGGATTGGTATTAGGGGGCGGCGGGGCCCGCGGATTGGCACATATCGGTATTATTAAACGATTAAATGCTTACGGCATCCCGATTGACATCATTACCGGGGCCAGTATGGGGGCGATTATCGGTGCTGCTTATGCGCAAACTAAAAACATCAACTATATTGAATCTACATTTCGTTCGTATATTACGGGAAGCGAATACCAGTCTTTAAAAACCCGCGCTTTTAATTTTAACAAAGCAGAGGAGCCGGAAAGTTTTCTGCATTATATTTCTAAAATTGTTAAGCGACGTATTGTTATTAATTTGGCGGCAAATCGTACCAGTCTTATCCAGGATAAATTTTTAAAAAGTGCCTTGGCCCAACTGTTGAATCATGAAAAAATTGAAGAAACGCAAATTCCTTTTGCCTGCACAGCGCTGGATTTGGTAAGCGGCAGAGAAATTGTTTTTCGGGCGGGCGATCTGCTAAAAGCGGTGCAAGCCAGTGCTTCCATCCCCGGATTTTTACCTCCCGTAGATGAAAGCGGAAAACGTTTAGTTGATGGTGCGGTGATTGACAATTTTCCCATAAAAACAACACGTGAAATGGGAGCGGAGTTCATAATTGTGTGCGATGTTTCACCCGAATTGGAATATAATCCTCCTTTAAATAATGTGGTTGATATTTTTATTCGTGCACATCATGCAGCCGTTCATCGTTTGAATATTTTAACACGGCAAGAAGCCGATATGGTGTTAAAACCCGAAATCGGATCGATTAATTGGACTGAATTCGAGCAAATCGATACATTAATCAAAAAGGGCGAAGCCATTGTCGATAAACACATTGTAGCCATAAAAAAACGGTATGCGCGTATGAATTGGCCATGGAAAAAAATTAGAAGGAGAATGCAGCAGTGGTAAAAAGAGCGATTGTGCTTATTCTGGATGGACTGGGGGTAGGAGCGTTACCTGATGCCGATGAATATGGCGATTCGGGAAGTAATACACTCGGTAATTTGGCCAATGCGGTTGGTGGATTGTCTTTGCCTAATCTTGAAAAACTGGGACTGGGTAAAATTATTCCCATTAAAGGGATGGACGCTTCCGTAAAAGCACAAGCTAATTACGGGAAGATGAAGGAAGTCTCATCGGGTAAGGATTCTACCAGCGGTCATTGGGAGATAGGCGGATTGATTTTAGATAAACCGTTTCCCACCTATCCCAATGGGTTTCCTCAAGAAATTATCGAGGAATTTACGCGGCGTACCGGTTATGGCGTTTTGGGTAATAAACCCGCTTCAGGAACGGAAATTATTAAGGAATTGGGCGAAGCCCATTTAAAAACCGGCAAACTTATCGTTTATACCTCTGCGGATTCGGTATTTCAAATTGCCGCTCACGAATCGTTGGTACCCGTAGAAGAACTTTACCGGATTTGCCGCATTGCACGCGAGATGTTAACAGGCAAACACGCGGTGGGTCGGGTGATTGCGCGTCCTTTTATTGGTGATTCGGCGGATAATTTTGTGCGTACGCCGCGACGGAAAGATTTTTCCTTGAAACCACACAAGCCTATTTTGCATCAAATATTAAAAGAAAACGGTTGGCCGGTAGTCTCGATCGGGAAAATTTATGATTTGTATGCCGGAACCGGGATTACCAAAGCCGTCAAAACACACAATAATGCCGAAGTAATGCAGGCAATTTTAAATGAGATGCAAACAAGCGAACGCGGTTTTATTATGGCCAATCTGGTCGATTTTGACATGCTGTGGGGGCACCGAAATGATGTGCAAGGCTTTTACAACGGTTTAAAGGAATTTGATGCCTGGTTACCTGCGTTTTTAAACGACTTAAAAGAAGGCGATTTGGTAATCATAACGGCCGATCATGGGAACGATCCCACAACTCCCAGCACCGACCATTCGCGCGAATTTGTTCCGTTGTTAGCGTTTGGTCCTGCGTTCAGACAAAACGTCGATTTGGGAACGCGTAAAACATTTGCCGATGTACAAGCCACCTTAGCCGAATATTTTGCGGTGCCCAAAACCGATGCGGGAGAAAGTTTTTTGTCCCAAATGGCGATTTAACAAATCCAATATATGATGTTAACCATAGCCAAAGGTCTTAATGATGCCCAATTTTAAAGGGCTGTTAGAAAAAATAGGCGGACAGTTTAGTAAAGCAAATAAAAAATCGACGGAACTTACGCAAGTCAGCAAAATAAAACTAAGCATTATAACCGTTAAACGCGAAATCGAAGAAAAGCTATTGCAACTGGGCGCAAAGTCTTACGAAATGCTGAAAAAAGGAAACGGTGCGGATTTGTTAAAAGCATTACCCATTCGTCATTTGGTGGAACAATTGAAGGAACTGGAAGATGAATTGGAAAAATATAAACGGCAATTGGAACAAATTCGCGAAAAAAATACATTAAAATAATGATAAATGAAATTTTAATCGGTTCTGTGCCGTTTGTTAATAAATTAAATATACTTGTGTATTAACCTAAAAAAGTGGGGTAGGTTAAGTGAGCGATTTTTTTATTAGTAAAAATCAATCTCTGGAAAATTATTTGAGGGAAATCGGCGAGGTTCCCTTATTAACGCCGGATGAAGAAATAGAACTGGCCAAACGTATCAAACAAAATGATCAAAAAGCGCTGAAAAAACTGGTTAGTGCTAATTTGCGTTTTGTGGTTAGCGTGGCCAAGTCGTATCAGAATTACGGTTTGTCTTTGGAAGATTTAATCAATGAAGGGAATTTGGGCCTGATGAAGGCCGCTTACCGTTTTGATGAAACCCGCGGATTCAAATTTATTTCCTACGCCGTTTGGTGGATTAAACAATCCATTTTGCAGGCCATTGCCGAACAATCGCGTTTGGTACGTTTACCGTTGAACCGAGTGGGAACGCTGACCAAAATCGGCAAGGTTTACAGTCAGTTAGAGCAGGAATACGAACGCGAACCGACACCAGAGGAAATTGCCAATGTACTGGAAGTGGATTCCGGTGATATTACCGATACCATTAAAATGGCAACGCGGTCGGTTTCCATGGATTCGCCATTGCAAAAAAACAGCGATAGCCGTTTGATTGATATTATTCAGAATCAACAAGATCCCGAGCCCGATTCAGAAGTGATGGGAGAATCGTTGAAAGAAGAAGTAAATCATATTCTTTCGACCCTGACCGCTCGTGAGGCCAAAATTTTAAAGCTTTATTTCGGTCTGGACGGGGAAAAACCGCATACGTTGGAAGAGATCGGCGTTAAGTTTAAACTGACCCGCGAACGGGTGAGACAAATTAAAGAAAAAGCCTTACGGCGCTTACGTCATAGTTCACGCAGCAAAGTTTTGCGCTACTATCTCGGATAAGGGCAAAAAAACTTTAGTGAAAATTTTTAATTTAATCGCAACTCTGCTTGATAGCAGAGTTTTTTTTTGTTATATTTTGATTTGAATCACGTGAAACCGAGTGTATGGGTTTTTTAATCATAAACGTTCAGGGGCTTGGGTATGGTGAAGGATGAATCTCGCCTTATTTTTATTTCCAGAGATCACCGAAAAATAAAAGAAATTAAAATATCCCGTTGGAAACTTCTGTCTTCTATCTCGTTGTTTTTAATCATTTTTCTGGTCGTAGGGAAGTTTGGTTTGGATATGATTGTCGATTCCAGCCTAAATTCCGAAATGAAACGGCTGCTACGTACCAATATGATGCTGCAAAATCGCTTGCAGGAAATGAGTCAGAAAATCAAGTCCCTGAATCATCAGATCGCTAAAATTGCCACGGAAGACGATCAACTGCGCACGGTAATGGGTTTGCCCAAATTGGATAGCGATACCCGTCAGGTAGGTATCGGTGGCTCGGATTACAACTATAAATTTTTGGATCAGGTTAGCGGTTTTGAAGCCAAAATCGATCTTTCCAAGCAATTACGTACCATCAGTCAGCTAGAACGTGAAATCAAATTGGAAAAACAAAGCTACAAAAGCCTTTTGAATACGTTTTACAAAAAGCAGGATTCCCTTCAGTATTTGCCCGCTTTGCGTCCGGTTTTGCGCGGTGTGGTTTCAAGCCCTTTTGGCATGCGTTTCCATCCCATTTATCGTGTAATGCGTTTTCATGAAGGTGTAGATTTTAGTACGCATACGGGAACGCCGGTTTACGCTACCGCCGATGGTATTGTAAAATTTACCGGTTATAACGGCGGGTATGGTAAAATGATTATCCTTAATCATAAATACGGCTTCGAAACGCGCTACGGTCATTTGAGCAAAATTGTGGTTCGTCGCGGACAATTTGTTAAACGCGGTGAGAAAATAGGCGAAGTGGGTAATACCGGTTTGAGTACGGCACCTCATTTGCATTACGAAGTTCTGTTCCATGGCAAACACCTCAATCCGGCACATTTCTTCTTTGACGATCAGATTTTGAATCAGCAGGTCGTCGCCAAAGTAAACTAACCTTTCTCAGGCCCCGAAGGTGGTTACTTTGCCAAGCCGTTGTGCGCATGTTCCGTATTTGATTGCTATTGTCGTTACTTTTTGTTTAGCCCCGT
>Ga0256914_1004276_pt1 | contig 10802 bp, 6 predicted proteins | sample HulkmetaG_FD_191571 | JGI IMG/M metagenome (GOLD analysis project Ga0256914, IMG submission 191571) | Hydrothermal chimney microbial communities from Main Endeavour vent field at the Juan de Fuca Ridge, Pacific Ocean - Hulk | ecosystem: Environmental > Aquatic > Marine > Hydrothermal vents ...
AAAATCCACACCCAAGCGGAAATTAAAATAGCCGCGAGCCATTCGCCGCCTGTTAAATCGGTAGTGTGAAAAGCGCGATGAAAAACTTTCGCTTCCACAACAATGACCGTAAAGACAATCGATATTACGTAAGAAACAAGCAGAAAAATATTATTATAAAATTTAATGGCAAGAGCGGGTAAATCGAAAGAACGGCAATTCAGAGCATTGAACAAACGGGAAAAAATCAAGGTAACGAAAAAAAGCGTAATGAGTTTTTCGTTCGAAAACCCTTGCGAATATCCCCAGCCGAAAAATCCGATTGTAATAATTCCGATAAGCGAGCCTATTCCGAAAATGTATCCGAGCATTCGTTTGTTCAATATTCCTTCGTTAACTTTTCTTGGTTTTTTGAGCATCAATCCTTTTTCCGGCGGCTCTACGCCGAGCGCGATGGCGATTAATCCGTCCATTAAAAAATTAATGAATAATATTTGCACCGCGGTTAAAGGAATCGGAAGAACAGTTACAAGCGCGACAACAAGAGCGAAAACCGTTCCGAAATTTCCGCTTAACAGGTAAACGAGATATTTGCGAATATTTTGGAAAATACTTCTTCCTTCTTCGATTGCGGCGACAATCGAAGCGAAGTTGTCGTCGGTTAAAATCATATCCGCCGCTTCCCGACTTACGTCTGTTCCCTTAATTCCCATTGCAATTCCGATGTCGGCCTTCTTCAGAGCGGGCGCGTCGTTAATGCCGTCGCCTGTCATTGCGACTATATGATTTTTCTTCATCAACGCGTCCACTATACGCAATTTGTGTTTTGGCGAAATTCTTGCGAAAACTTCGGTGTCGTCAACAATCGCTTCGAGCTCCTCGTCGGAAAGCGATTCGAGTTCGGGACCTGCAATCGAGTTACCGTGTTTCAATATTCCTATTTCGCGCGCCACGGCGACCGCCGTAACTTCGTTATCGCCCGTAATCATTACGGGACGAATTCCCGCTTTGAACGCTGTTTTAATGGCTTTTTTAGCTTCTTTCCGCGGCGGGTCTATCATGCCGACAAATCCTACGAAAATCAAATTTTTTCGCCCGTTTTCCGGATTTAACATTCCGTCCATTTTTTTGTAAGCAAGTCCGAGAACCCGTTGCGCCTTTTCGCCGTTTTTATACGCGATTTGCTTGATTTCCAATTTTTTTTCTTCGGTGAGTTCCCGCTCGATACCGTTTTCGAGGATTTTATCGGAAAGGTCGAGAATTATTTCGAAAGCGCCTTTCGTATAAGCGTAAATTTCATTTTCGATTTTATGAAAAGTGGTCATCATTTTGGATTCGGAGGAAAAAGGAATTTCCATAATGCGCGGATACTTTTCTCTCAATTTTTTATAATCCAATCCCGCTTTAGCCGCCGCAACAAGAAACGCCGCTTCGGTCGGGTCGCCGATAACTTCTTCGGGATTTTTCGTAAAATCTATAACCGTGTCGTTGCAAAGCACCCCGATTTCAAGCAATTTCATCAAGTTCAAATGCAACTGAGGATTAACGGTTTCGGTATCTATTCTGAATTGTCCGTTGGGATTGTATCCGCGTCCCGTAACGAAATAGTTGATTTGGTCGGTGTAGATTTCCCTTATTGTCATTTGGTCTTTGGTGAGCGTTCCCGTTTTATCGGAACAAATTACGTCAACGGCGCCGAGCGTTTCCACTGCGGGAAGTTTTCGAATAAGCGCACGCCGTTTCGACATTCGTCGCACGCCGAGAGCGATACTTATCGTAACCACTGCGGGAAGCGCTTCGGGAATTACGGCAACGGCAATCGCGATTCCCCAAATAAACATTTCAACGAACGGACGACTTTCGATTATATAACCGAGCGCGCTCATGATAAACGCAAGAGCGAGCGAGAAAACCCCTATTCTTTTTCCGAGATGATCGAGATTGCGCTGCAAAGGCGTCTTTCGAGCTTTTGTTTCCTGCAAAAGTTTGGCTATTTTTCCGAATTCCGTATGCATTCCCGTGGCAATCACCAACGCTTTCGCTCTTCCGCGCGTAACGAAAGTGCCCGAGAAAACCATGTTTTTCATATCCGCGACGGGTAAATTTTCTTTGTCGATTACGTTTTCGGTTTTCATTACGGGTTTGGATTCTCCCGTCAAGGGAGCTTCGTTAACTTGCAATTCGTGCGATTCTATTATTCGCGCGTCGGCGGGAATTGTATTGCCGGCGGCAAGTAAAATCACGTCGCCCGGGACGAGCATCGCCGCTTCTATTTTTTTTTCTTTTCCGTTTCTTAAAACCGTGGCGTGCGGCGAAGCCATTCTTTGCAGAGCTTCAATCGCTTTGCTTGCCCGATATTCCTGAACAAAACCGAGAACGCCCGCAAGTATTACGATTATTACTATTGCGGTCGCTTCCACCACTTGCCCGATAAAGAAAGAAATAATCGCCGAAACGATAAGAATGATTATAAGCAAATCGGAAAATTGTTCGAGTAAAAGTTTTAACGCCGAATCCTTTTTCTCGTTGGAAATTTCGTTTTTTCCGTATTTCTCGAGTCGTGCGAGGCTTTCATCGTCCGACAATCCTTCAACGGAACTTTTAAACGCTGTGAGAATTTCACTGACGGAAAGTTTGTACGGAGGCGTTATTTTTTTTTCATGGCTTTCGGGCATAAACGATGAAAATATTCACAATTTCGTAATGTAAAAACTTTTTATCTCTTGCGCTATTGCGAACGTCACAAACATTTTATTTTTTGTGTCGTGAAATTCTCTCCTTTAGAAATTCTCCGTACGTTTTATCGTGCGTGAGAATGTGTTTGACAACCCAATTTTTCAATAATACTTCAAGCGAGGTAACCGCTTTTCTTTCGTTCACATTTACCATTTTTATGATTTGTGCGGTCTGATTGATTAACGCTTGGTGTTGAATTTTGTGTTTTTCCAACAAGGGATATTTGTTTGCCAACATATGTTTTTCTTCGGTTTCAAAATGATATTTAGTGTAATCGACTATTTCCGAAAGAATTTCCTTTAGCACCTTTTCTTCTTCACCTTTTTTTCTCGCTTCAATAAATTTGTTTAATATCGCCACCCATTGCTTATGTTGATTGTCGATTTCTTCCACTCCGAGTTCGAATTTCTTTTCCCATTTCAATATCGCCGACATATTTTACTCCCTTTTTATTAGAGCTTCTTTTTCTTAATTTTAAATTAAAGAATTATAGAGATAAATATGAAACTTAAATTATTTTCGGCAATAATTTTTTCGGTACTGCTTATGGGATGCTCCGATAAAGGAAACGCGGATTTGATTTTGTTTAACGGAAACGTAATCACTTTGAATGACAATTCCCCCCGCGCCGAAGCGATTGCGGTTAGAAACGACACGATTGTAGCGGTCGGGTCCAACAGAGAGATAGAAAACTACAAAACGGACAAAACGGAAGTAATCGATTTGCACGGCGCTACCGTAATTCCGGGCTTTGTTGAAAGTCACGCACATTTTCTCGGAACGGGAAAAGCGCTCTTAAATTTGGATTTGAGCAAAGCGGAAAATTGGGACGAAATAATAGCAACGGTTTCCGACGCCGCGGATAACGCTTTGCCCGGCGAGTGGATTGTCGGACGAGGTTGGCATCAGGAAAAATGGGTTGAGCCTCCGTACAAAAATTTTAACGGTTATCCTTATAACGACCAACTTAGCAGAGCGACGCCGTTTAATCCCGTAATGCTTGTTCACGCGAGCGGACACGCGCTTATCGCAAATAAAAAAGCGATGGAACTTGCGGAGGTAAACGAAAACACACCGTCGCCGCGTGGCGGAGATATCGTCCGCGACAGTAGCGGAGTGCTTGTCGGCGTTTTCCGCGAAAACGCAATGGAATTAATCGAAAAAGTGTACGATAAAGCGTTCGAACGACTTTCCCCCGAAAAAAAGTACGCGATATTGAAAAAACAAGCCGAAGCGGTAATGCAAAACGCGTTGAAGTACGGAATAACGATGTTTTACGATGCGGGAAGCGACTTCGAAACGATAGATTTTTTCAAAACGCTTGCCGACAGCGGAAATTTGAAATTGCGGCTGAACGTAATGATTTACGACGATTACGACAAAATGAAGAAAAACCTCAACGAATATAAATTGATTGACTACGGCAACGGATTCTTGACGGTGCGGGCGATCAAGCAATTTGCCGACGGCGCTCTCGGTTCGCGCGGCGCTTGGATGTTGGAAGACTATTCCGATTTGCCCGGTTGGCGCGGTATGAGCGTTACTCCGCCGCGGAAAATCGCGCAAGTGGCGGAACTCGCCATTAACAACGGTTTTCAACTTTGTACGCACGCAATAGGCGACAGAGCGAATCGCGAAGTTCTTAACGTTTATGAAAAAACCTTTAAAAATCATCCCGAAATCGACAGCCATTCGTTACGGTGGAGGATAGAGCACGCACAACACGTTTCGCCGAAAGACAAACCGCGTTTTGCCGAGATGGGAATTATTGCGGCGATGCAGGGAATTCACGCAACTTCCGACGCGCCGTTTGTGGAGGAACGTCTCGGAGAAAAGCGCGCTCGTGAAGAATCCTATTGCTGGCGTGATTTACTGAATTACGGAACGCTTATTGCCAACGGCACGGATTCGCCTGTGGAAAAACTCGACCCGATTGCGTGTTATTACGCCTCGGTTACGCGCAAAACCAAAACGGGCGAAGCGTTTTATCCCGAACAAAAAATGACTCGCGAAGAGGCTTTGAAATCGTACACGATAAACGGGGCTTACGCGGCATTTAAAGAAAACCAAGTCGGCTCGATTGTAGCGGGAAAACTCGCCGATTTAACCGTACTTTCGCAAGATATCACCGAAGTTCCCGAAAACGAAATAAAGAAAACAAAAGTTTTGTTTACGATAGTTGACGGAAAAATTGTTTATCGAAACAATCGATGATTTTTCGCGTGAAATACTTTGCGGTTTTTCTACTCACGCTCGTTTCGTTTAATTCGGCGCAACGTCCCGTTCGTGCTAAAATAGATTCCATTATTTCGGCTACGCGCGGACTTACGGCAATAGGCGTTAAAATAATTGACGCCGACAAAGGAACGGAAATTTATTCCATAAATTCCGATAAACCTATTACGCCCGCATCCACGGTTAAACTTTACACTACCGCCGCCGCTCTCGATTTGCTCGGGAAAAATTTTTCTCTTTCGCTTAAAGTACTCGCAAACGAATATCCCGAACATGGAGAAATTAACGGCGATTTGATAATCAAAGGTTTCGCCAATCCGTTTGTAACCGAAACCGACATCGACAGTCTCGTCGCGTTGCTTTACGCCTCGGGATTGCGAAAAATTACGGGCGATATAATCGGCGACGATTCTTATTTCGACAAAAATTATTACCGCGAACATTGGGTGAAAGGTGAACGAACGAACGTAAACACGCCGCCTGTTTCCGCGTTGATTTTGAATCGAAATGAAATTAAAATCACGTTCGTTCCGAAAGATTACCGAAATTTCTCTTTCGATTTTTCGCCCGCATCGGAATTTTACTCTGTAAATTTCACCGCGGAGGTTTTAAGGACGCGCCGTCGTTACGTTCCGAAGATAAAAATAATTACTCGACCGAAAAAAATTGAAGTTAATATCGACGGAAAAATAAAATACCGAAAACGAAAGTTCGCTTATTTCGCTTTTACCGACAATCCGCCGTTATTCGTGGCGAATTTATTTTACGAAAAATTATTGCATAAAGGCGTTGAAATAAACGGAGAGCCGCGCGCATCGGCGGTAAGCGGAAGTGTTGTAACTTTACTCGAAACCAAAACGTCGCTTGAAAACGTAATTGAGAAAGCGGACAAGGAAAGCGACAATTTTCTTGCGGAAATAATATTCAAAACGCTCGCGGCTGAATATTGCGGATGCGCGGGAAACTCGTTTTACGGCGTTCAGGCGATTTACGATTTTCTCGAAAGGGAAAACATTGACAAAAAAAATATTGTCGTTCTCGACGGTTCGGGAATTTCGCAACAAAACAAACTGACGGCGAATTCGGTTGTTTCGCTCCTTTCGGCAATGTACCGCGATTACGAAAACTTCAACGTCTTTTATTCGTCGCTTGCCGCGGCCGGAACGGACGGAACGTTGGAAGAACGCCTGAACGGTTTCGGACTGAAAAATAATTTTCACGGGAAAACAGGAACGCTCAACGGCGTTTCTGCTCTTTCGGGTTATTTCACTACGCTCGGCGGAAAGAACGTAATCGTTTCCATTCTGATGAACTTTAACGCGGGCGGAGCGGAATATTTTAGGGAAATTCAGGACGAAATAATTGTGGAATTAACTCTCGGTTATTGATTTGAATAATACTCGGGATTATTTCAAATAATAGGGATTTAGTTTGTTCCGTAGTTCGCTTATTTTTTTCTCGATATCGTCGTCCAGTGCCGTTCTGTCCTCGATTTTTTGTTCTTCCAAATATTCAATGTCTTCCTCAAGGCTTTTGATTTTTTCCTCGATTTTCTTACGGTGTTTTTCCAATTCGGTGTCGAACTCACGTTTAATCGCTTCTTTGCGTTGTTCGCCGAGATTTTTAATGTACGTCAATTGTTTCATCAAACGCTGTTTGTACGAAGTTTTTTCCATGATTGTGGATGCCGCGGAAAAAAGAGAAAAAAGAATTCCTACCAAATAGGAAAGTCCGCCCCATTTCATTCCCGAAATTATAAACGACGTAAGCACAAGAGAAAAATTATCGTAATTTTCCACGTTACTTAAAAATCCGCCCGAAAAACCTGTAATCAAAAAAACTATCATCGAGATGATTCCGTTGTAAATCATCGAATTTTTAAACGAAACGCTCGGGTTATATTTGGAAGCGTCTTCGATATGGTCTATTTTGTACTCTATTTTTTTAACGATTTCTTCGACCTCGCTTTCCAATTCTTCGATTGTCTTTTTCTGTTTTTCCTGTACTTTTTCGGCGTAAGCGTCCAAATCTTCGGTGAGATTCTTTATCTTCTTTTTGTTTTCTTTTATTTGATAATCGTAAATCTCAGTTTTCTGTTCGACTTCTTCTTTGAATATTTTTCTTGCGTTGTCAACAATTCTGTCGAGAATTCCGTTGTATTCCGCCACGGTAAATTGCGCAATCAAGGAAGTCAAAGCGTTCGAATTGTCTTTGTAGTATCCGCTGACTCTTTTTAGAAATTCGATATGTTTCGTAATGAAGTCGTCAAAAAACAAATCGACTTTCAACGAATCGAATTGCCCGAGATTAATTAAAACCTGTCTCAAAATCGCCACGTCGTACGAAAGATTAAAAGCCAGCATATCTTCGAGTTCGGAAACGAGCGGAACGAAAGCGCTTTCGTTAAAAATGTTGTAGGTTACGGCGTTTCTGAGGAAAAACTCTATCAGCGGAAGACTTCTCACGCGCAGAGCGTATTTGAAGCGCTCCTTGTCGTAATCCAATACGTGTGACAACAGATTTAGCGCCGTATCGTAATTTTGCATCTTAGCGTTGGTTATCGCGTTGTAAAAGATTGCCGAGATGCCGCTACTTTTGACAAAGATAGCGTCTTCGAACTTTTGTTGCGCGTTCGATAGATTTTCTCCGCGATAGTGCGCAAATCCCGTGTAAAGTTGCACGAGATATTGCAATTCGTTTTTATACTTCGGGTCGAGTTTGGACGCTTCCAAAATTTTATCAGCGTCGTCGAGTAACTTCAGGGCTTTGTCAAACGCCAAAACGTTGGCGTTAAACATCAAGAGATTGGCGTGTAGTATTTTTTTGTAGAAGTGGCTTTTGATTTGGTCTTTTTCGAGGAGATTAATTGCGGAAAGCGTGTAAAATTGTTTATCGCGTGTGTTTTTTTGCGTAATCCAGCGTGTATAATATTTTTTCAGTTCTTCGTAATTAGCGGGACCGCCGCCCGCCTTGTACAATTTGTTGAAAAATTCTTCGGTCTTCGTAACAAGCGGAATGTCGGTAATCCAAAAATAAGGAGCGGTTTCGACCGTAATCAAATATTCGTTAATGCCTTGCGGAAGATCTATGGAATAATAGCGCGTAACCGCCTTGATGAAATCGAGGTAGTCGTAATTAAAACGAACGTAATTTTTGAAAAAGTCCCGCGCGATTTGTCGGAATCTCGAAAACTGCTGTTCGTAATTCTCGCCCATGCCTTGGGCGGCTATTCCATCCAATGGAGACATTACACTTCTTCCCTGAAGTTTTTAATTAATATACTACACGCTATTTTACGCTTTATTATCGAAAAGAATGTTTAATTATTTAGAACGAAACAAAAAAAACTTTTCGAACAAGCGAAAAACGGATAAAATTTTGGTTAAATCTTTTTAATTTGCAATGTCAAATTAACTTTGAGGAAAAAATGAAAAAAATAGGTTTATTGATTCTTCTTTTTTTAGTCGCACCTGTCGTTTACGCTCAAACGACGGTCGAAGGCGTTCAGTCGGGGACGTGGGAAAAAGTAAATTCTCCATATTGGGTTACAGATAACATCATTGTCCCGACATGCGACACGTTAATTATCGAAGCGGGCGTGGAAGTGAATTTCAGAGGACATTACAAATTTACGGTGGAAGGAGTTTTGCTTGCGCTCGGGTCAGCCTCCGACTCAATAGTTTTCTTCCCTGACAATCGTTCTATCGGTTGGGGCGGAATAAGGTTCGAGAACGCAAGCGGAATAAGTAAATTGGAATATTGCGCGATTAAATTCGGCAAAACGCCGTCCGCCGATTATCCCGACAATCACGGCGGGGCGGCGGCTTTGATTAACTCGGACGCCGTTTTTTCGCATGTTCTTTTTTATGAAAATCAAGCTCAAGGCGCTGATGACGGAATGGGTGGAGCGGTCTATTGCATTAATACGGGCGTAAGTGCGCAAACTTTGACGAAATTTGTTAATTGTAAATTCATAAATAATTACGCTTACGGCGAAGGCGGAGCAATAAAATTTAGCGGCGATATGAATTCTCTTGTTGACAGTTGCGTTTTTATCGGAAACAATTGTAAATACGGCGGCGGCGCGCTCGCTTTTTATTCCGTTTACAAAACGAAAGTTAAAAATTCTCTTTTCGTGGAAAATTTTACGGAATACGGTAACGGCGGAACAATCCAGGTTTTGGGAAGCGGCAATTTGTTTTATGTCGTAAATTCGACAATGTACGGGAACGAAGCGCGTCACGGAGACGCGGGCGGAATTTATATGGCTTATGCGAACGCCGAAATTGTAAACACAATAGTGCAGGGAAATTCGGGAATGTACAGCGACAACATGTTTCTCGATTTCGACGCGTACGCGAACATAAATTATTGCAATGTTCCGATGCCCGACGGGGCTACAGGTTCGAACAATATCAACGCCGACCCGCTTTACAATAATCCCGCGGAATACGATTTCACATTAACGCCGCATTCTCCGTGCGTGGATGCCGGAACGGCTTACTTTGAGGCTGAAAACGGCGACGTAATAGTTAATATTCACGAATATTACGGCGCGGCTCCCGATATGGGCGCGTTCGAATTTTATCCGCCGGGCGACGTAAACGAAAATGAAATTCCGAATAAATTTGCATTGTTACAAAATTATCCCAACCCGTTCAATCCGACTACGACTATTTCGTATTCAATTCCAACACCGTCTCTCATTGCAAGCAGTCCCTCCACGGCGGGAACGCAATCCGCCGTAAACGTCGTCTTAACCGTTTACAATGCGCTCGGACAAAAAGTCGCAACGCTTGTAAACGAAGCGCAAGCGCCGGGCAATTACTCCGTGCAATTCGAAGCGAAAAACATGCCGAGCGGAACATATTTTTACGTTTTGCAAGCAGGTAATTTTACGGAAACAAAGAAGATGATTTTATTGAAATGAAAAATGAAAATTTCCAATAAGAAATATTTTGAGAAATATTTATCCGTTATCGGAAATGAAATTCCGAAATTAATCGAAGAATTTCCTTTTGCGGAAAGAACCGCCGATTTTTCTTTTTTAACAAAGGCTTCGGCGGTTTTTTCTTCTAATATTGAAGGAAACACGATTGATTTGAATTCTTATATGAATTACGAGTTGAGCAAAAGCAAATTCAAGCCGGAAAAAGAAATTAAAGAAATTGAAAATCTGATTGCGGCTTACGAATTTGCGCAAAGCAATCCGTTAACGGAAAAAAATATGTTGAAAGCGCACGCAATTTTATCCGAACCGCTTTTAATAAAAAGCAAACGCGGAAAATATAGAAGCGAACGAACGGGCGTTTTCGGAGAAAGCGGATTGGTTTATCTTGCGATTGAACCCGAGTTCGTAGAAACCGAAACGAAAAAACTTTTTGATGAAATCGGCTCTCTTCTCGATATGGAGTTAAACGTATCCGAAACCTTTTATTTCGCATCTTTTATTCATTTGCGATTGGTGCATATTCATCCTTTCGCGGACGGTAACGGTCGAATTGCACGCTTAACGGAAAAGTGGTTTTTATCGGAAAAACTCGGGAAAGACCTTTGGGTTGTTCCTTCGGAAAAATATTACAAAATTCATCAAACCGAATATTACGCCGCCATTAATCTCGGCGTTAATTTTTACGAACTCGATTACGAAAATTGCGTGAACTTTCTAAAACTTCTGCCCGAAAGTTTAAAATTGAAATAACAAAAAAGTTCTAAGAAATTATGAAAAACCGAACAGTTCTAATTACCGGCGCGTCGTCGGGAATAGGTAAAGCGCTCGCCGTTGAATTTGCAAATCGCGGATTTACGGTAATTGCGACGGCGAGAAGCATCGAAAAGACGAAAGGCTTGGA
>Ga0256914_1004277_pt1 | contig 10797 bp, 11 predicted proteins | sample HulkmetaG_FD_191571 | JGI IMG/M metagenome (GOLD analysis project Ga0256914, IMG submission 191571) | Hydrothermal chimney microbial communities from Main Endeavour vent field at the Juan de Fuca Ridge, Pacific Ocean - Hulk | ecosystem: Environmental > Aquatic > Marine > Hydrothermal vents ...
ATCCAAACAAGATTATTCTTTTTGGCTCTTATGCTTATGGGACTCCTCATAAAGATAGTGATATTGATTTGTATGTGGTTACCAATGATGATTTTATACCACAGAGTTGGAGAGAAAAAAGTCAAATCTATTTGCAATACTCTAAAAAACTTAGAACATTACAAAAAGAGATACCTATAGATATAATAGTTCATACAGAGAAGATGTATCAGAAACTTAAATATTTAAATAGTAGTTTTTATAGACATAGTATATTAAAAGGTCAAATTTTATGTTAGAAATATATAAAGAGTGGTTAAAGGCTGCAAATGATGATTTGATTTTACTTGATGATATTATAGATAATCAGCATATTACAAATTTAACTGCTTTTCATTCACAACAGGCAGTTGAAAAAACTTTAAAAGCCTATTTAGAGGCTAAAGGGGATAAAGTTCCTAAAATACATAAGATACAAACTTTGATAGATAGAGTAGAGTTAGATTTTAGTCAAGATGATGATCTAATTCAATTACTAGATGCTCTATATATAGAATCAAGATACCCAGGAGATATGGGACTTTTGCCTTATGGCAAACCAACTATTGAGGATGCTAAGGAGTTTTATGAATTTGCTAAAGGTGTTTTTAATAGAGTTTGTGAGACTTTGGAAATAGATAAAAATGAGGTTGAAGAGTAATGAAAAAAAAAATACAAAATAACTATTGTCGGTACAGGATATGTAGGTATATCCAATGGAATTTTATTGGCACAACATAATCAAGTAGTGGCATTAGATATTATCCCTAATAAAGTAGAAATGCTCAATAATAAGATCTCTCCAATTGAAGATAAAGAGATAAATGAATATCTTCAAACAAGAAATTTGAATTTCAGAGCTACCTTGGATAAAAAAGAGGCTTATACTGATGCAGATTTTATTATCATAGCAACACCCACTGATTATGATCCTCAAACCAACTACTTTAATACCAACTCCATAGAGTATGTAATCTCAGATATACTTGAATTGAACCCCCATGCTACAATAGTAATCAAATCAACCGTACCAGTAGGATATACCCAATCAATAAATAAAAAGTTTAATACGAAAAATATTATATTTTCCCCAGAATTTCTAAGAGAGGGTTCAGCTCTTTATGATAATCTTTATCCAAGTAGAATCATAGTTGGTGAAAAATCAGATAGAGCACAGACTTTTGCAAATCTTTTAGCAGAGAGTGCTATAAAAGAGAACATAGATATTTTACTTACAGATTCTACAGAAGCAGAAGCAGTAAAACTCTTTTCAAATACTTACCTTGCTATGAGAGTCTCCTATTTTAATGAGTTAGACTCATATGCAGAGTCTCATGGACTTAATTCAAAAGATATTATAGAGGGAGTAGGATTAGACCCCAGAATAGGTACTCACTACAATAACCCAAGTTTTGGATATGGAGGATACTGTTTACCTAAAGATACCAAACAATTAAGAGCAAACTACAAAGATGTACCTTCTAATATTATTGGAGCAATAGTCGATTCAAATAGGACTAGAAAGGATTTTATAGCAGATAGCATAATTGCTAAAAAGCCCAAAGTAGTAGGTATCTATAGATTGGTTATGAAATCAGGTTCTGATAATTTTAGAGCATCAGCTATACAAGGGATTATGAAAAGAATTAAAGCAAAAGGGATAGAGGTTATTATTTATGAACCTGTATTAAAGGAGAGTACATTTTTTAATTCTAAAGTGATTATCGATTTTAAAGAGTTTAAACAGTTAAGTGATGTTATTATTGCTAATAGATTTGAAACAATTTTGGATGATGTAAAAGATAAAGTATATACTCGTGATATATTTAACAGTGATAGCTAGGAGTTAATAAATTGAAAATATTAGTAACAGGAACGGCAGGTTTTATTGGCTATCATTTAGCAAAAAAACTTTTAAAACTTGGTCATGAAGTAGTGGGTCTTGATAATATCAATGATTATTATGATATAAACTTAAAATATGCAAGGCTTAATGAATTGGGAATTGATAAAAATAGTTTAAAAGAAAATATTTTGTTACAATCAGTCCTCTATCCTAAACACCAATTTATCAAAGCAAACTTAGAAGATGCAGAAGTATTAAATAGACTATTTGACATTGAGAAGTTTGATGCAGTATGTAACTTAGCAGCACAAGCAGGAGTTAGGTACTCCATAGAAAATCCACATGTATATATTAGCTCAAATATTCTAGGTTTTATAAATATTCTTGAAGCTTGTAGAAATTATAATGTAAAAAATTTATCTTATGCAAGTAGTAGTTCAGTATATGGACTAAATAAATCACAGCCATTTAAAACTACAGATATGACAGATACACCAGTGAGTTTATATGCAGCGACTAAAAAATCAAATGAACTTATGGCTCATAGCTATAACCATCTTTATGATATTCAGACTACTGGATTAAGATTTTTTACTGTTTATGGACCATGGGGAAGACCAGATATGTCACCGATGCTATTTACAGATGCTATACTCAATGATAGAGCCATAAAAGTTTTTAATAATGGTGATATGAGTAGGGATTTTACATATATTGATGATATAGTAAATGGAGTTATAAAAGTGATAGAGAACCCATCTAATTTTACTATTTATAATATTGGAAATAACTCACCCATATCACTTATGGAGTTTATTGAAATTATTGAAAAATCTATTGGTAAAGAGGCTATCAAAAACTTTTTACCTATGCAAGATGGTGATGTTATTTCTACTTATGCAGATGTTAGTGGATTGATAGAGGATTTTGGGTATAAGCCCGATACACAACTCAAAGATGGTATTGAAGAGTTTGTAAAGTGGTATAGAGAGTTTTATCATAGATGCTAACTAAACTAAAAAATATAGCAAATACAGAAGATAAAAAGAGATTATTGTCAAATTTTACCGCATTACTTTCTATGCAAGGTTTAAATTATATTTTACCTCTTTTAACTATGCCTTATCTTTTTAGGGTTTTAGGTGCTGATAAATTTGGTTTAATAGCTTTTGCATTATCAACAATAATGTTTTTAAATGTATTAGTTGAGTATGGTTTCAATTTATCGGCAACAAGGGATATATCAACTCACTCTAATAATAAAGAAAAATTGATTGAGATATACAGTACTGTATTAAGTATTAAATTTATTTTAGTGTTTGTTAGTTTAATTATATTAACTCTATTAATAATATTTTTTGAAAAGTTTTCAAATGAATGGGAATTATTTTATCTTACATTTTTAATAGTAGTTGGTAACGCACTTTTCCCTATATGGTTTTTTCAAGGTATAGAAGAGATGAAATATATTAGTTATTTAAATATATTTGCTAAATTATTTTTTACTATTGGCATATTTATATTTGTAAATGATAGTACAGATTATCTTTACCAACCATTTTTAAATGGAATAGGCTTTATATTTGTAGGTATTTATTCCATCTATTTTATAAATAAAAAATATGCTGTATCGTTTGAATTTCAATCATCTGGTAAAATAATAGAAGCCTTTAAAGACGGTTGGAATATATTTTTAACAGAACTTATGCCAAATATGTACAATAATTTTGCAACATTTTTTTTAGGTTTTATGACATCTATGGAAAATGTAGGATTTTATGCACTTGCTACAAATATAATAGATGTTTTTAATAGACTTATTTATATAATACGAAATGTTACATATCCATATCTAAATAAGAATATTGATAAATTTAAAAAAATTACTACTATTATGATAGCTACTGGTACTATTTCATCACTGATAATACTTACTATGTCTTATATTGTAGTACCTTTTATTTTTGGAGAAAAAGCATACAATAGTATAGATTTGATTTATATATTGGCTTTAAGTCCATTACTCTTTTCTATTACACTTTCCTTTGGTTCTAATAAACTATTACTATTAAAAAAAGATAAAGAATTTAGAAATATCACATTTAAAGGTTCATTTGTAGGGATGATAAGTTCCTTGATTTTAATACCATTTTTTGGTATTTTAGGTGCAGGTATTAATTTGATTTTTACAAGAGCTATAATATCTTATTTAATATATTCAAAAGCAAAGAGGGTTATAATTCATGAGTAGATTCGAGAGACATATTCTAAAATGTTACTATATATGTAACAATATATTTTATAATGATAATAAAAAATTATTTGATTCTATAATGATGAAAATATTAAATAAATACTATAGTTTTTTATTGAAGTTTTTGTATGGGTCTTTTATACCGTACCGTGCTCGGTTAGGTAAAAATATTAAATTTATTCATTCTTTTCATGGTATCTTTATTTCTCAAACCAGTATTATTGGTGATAATTGCAAAATTCTTCATCATGTGACAATAGGATCTAATATACAGAAAGGTAGCAATATTGAATCACCTGTTATTGGTAATAATGTGTTTATCGGTTGCAATTGTTGCATTATAGGAAAGACATATATTGGTGATGATTGTAAAATTGGAGCAGGTGTAGTAATTACTAATAAAACTATTAAACCTGCATCTGTGGTTATTCTTAATAATATTACAATAATGAAGAAAGGTTAATAATGAAAGATATATATTTAGTAATGGATAATAATAGCTTTTTTGGAAAACAAATAAAGTTTGGTGATTTAGATGTTAATAAACTAGTTAAATATTTTAAAAATAATAATCTAAATATAAAAATTATTATATTTAACGAGTTAGTTAATAAACTTAATATTAATAATTCAATAGTTTTTACATTGAGTTCACAAAAACCTTATCATAAAATAGTAATAGATGATATTTATGAGTTTTTAGAATTAAAGAATAACTCTTTAATTCCATCACGAAATATTATAAAAGCTCATGATAATAAAGGCTATCAAGAACTGTACAAAAGATATATTGGATTAAGTTCATTAAAAAATGAATATATAAATAAAGATACTATAGACTACACTCGCATTAAAGATATAGGTTATCCATTAGTTTTAAAGAAACTTGCTGGTTCAGGTAGTAAAGGTGTTCAACTTATATATGATGAAAAAAAATTAAAACAAGAAATTGAAAAATTACAGCCATCATTGGATATAAGATATCTTATATATTTGAAAGAAAGAATATTAAACTTTTTTTTAAGAAAAGATAATAAAAATAAGATTGAATATTTTAAAGATTATGATAACTATGTGATACAAGAATTTGTACCAAATTTAAAATTTGACTATAAACTATTAGTATTTTTCGATAAATATTATGTCTTAAAAAGAAATATAAATAATAATGATTTTAGAGCAAGTGGTAGTGGTAATTTTGAATTTGTAAATATTGAAGATTCTTTATTAGATTACTCAAAATTAATATTTGAAAAATTTAATGAGCCTTTTATGTCACTTGATGTTTGCTTTAATGGAAAAAGTTATTATCTAATAGAATATCAAGGTATTCACTTCGGTCCATATACACAAATATATGCTAAAGGTTTTTACCAAAAACAAAATAATAAATGGAATTTTATTAAAGAAAAAGTTTCTTTAGAAGAAGATATAGCATATTCATTATATAAATATATAAATACTAACAATTTAATATGACACAATTCAAAGCAATAGGCTATCACGCTACAAATAAAGCTGATGGTATTCTAAAAGAAGGTATAAATTTTCAATTACCTAAAAATGATGTATTTTTAGGTAGAGGATTTTATCTATGGAGAGATAGTTATAGCAGAGCTACATCTTGGAAGAAAAAAGAGTATAAAGAAGATTTAGAAGTATTAGAAGTTGAATTAAATTGTGCTAAAGATGAGATGCTAAATTTTACTTCAATAAAATGGAATAAAGAGTTAGATATAATCAAGCTGTATATTAAGTACTTTAAACATAAGAATATATATTTTGGTGAATTGACTTTTTCGCATGGTAGTGGTACAGAAGTCTTTTTTCCTAATAAATGGGATAATATTTATGGTGAAAAAGTTAATTTGGAGTATAGAATTTGAATTTGAATATGACAATATTTAAAGCTATTTGCTATTGTATTACAAATAAAAATAATGCAACACTAGAAGTTATATTAAATTTTAATTCAATAAATTTGAAAAAAGGGCTATAATGATATCCTATTTTTTTCCCTTTATATTGCTTTCTTTGTTTCATTTTGTAGAGTTTTTTAGAAACAATAAAAATTTAAAATTTATAATGTTAATTATAGCTTCATTAATTTTAATATTATTTGCAGGATTAAGGGAAGTAGGTGTAGGTACAGATGATTTTAATTATTATAATATATTTAATGATATACCAAGCTTAACAGAAATATTTTTTGAAAATACACAATTTCATTTTGACGATTATCATAAAGAATATGGTTATATATTTATTAATATATTTATCAAAAACTTTACAACTAATTATACAGTTTTATTTATACTTATTGCTTTTATTGCTGTTGGTTTAAATACTTATAATTATAAAAAGTACTCTTCTTTTATTTTTTTATCTTTATTACTCTATTTTGTACATACTTATTTATATAGAGACTTAAATCAAATTAGAGCTGGTGTAGCAACTGCAATTGGTCTTTTTACAATCACACAGATACATAAAAAAGAACATCTTAAATTCTTTTTCACTTTATTTATTGCATCATTATTTCATATTGCAGTATTATCATTAATGTTGCCTTATATCATAAGCTTTTTTAAAATTGATAGAAATAGAGGTATTCTAATATTTATAATAGGTGTATTCTTTGGAGTAATAGGTATTTCTTCGATAATAATTAATTTTTTACCATCTGAATTAGGCTCTGCCGCACAATCATTAAATAATTATGCTCAATCACAAACAAATAGTAGAGATTTAGGGATGTTTAATATAACAAATATAAAATCTTTATTTATTTTTATATTATTGTTGATTTTTTATACTAAATTAGAAAATAAAGTAAAATATTTTAATATATTATTTTTATTTTATGCTTTAGCAGTTAGTTGGCGATTCGCATTTAGTGATTTTGCAATTTTATCAGGAAGAATAGCGACATTTTTTGAAATTGTAGAAGTAATATTAATCCCATCATTTTTACTGATATTAAGACAAAAAATATTAGGTTCTTTCCTGATAATACTTTATGCTTTTTTAATCTTGTATTTAAATGTGTACACAACAGGAAGACAACCTTATGAAATGTCAATATTTTAGGAGATGAAATGAAAAAAATATTATATATAGTCAGTACGCTACAAAAAGCAGGTCCCACAAATCAGTTGTCATATATTATTAAATATTTGGATAAAAGTAAATATGAACCAATTGTTTTGACTTTATCGCCAGAATTTAAAAATAGTATGGTGGATTATTATAAAATTAATTTAAAAGTCAGAGTAGAAACTTTAAATCTATCAAGAATTAAGGGAATGTTTTTATCTAAAAAAAGAGTTGAAAATTTTATAACAGATAACAATATTGATTTGATACATACACAAGGTTTTAGAGCAGATGTATTATCTTCAAAGTTAAATATTGATATACCTAAAGTTGCAACTATACGAAACTACCCTCAATTAGATTTTCCCATGACTTATGGTAAATATAAAGGTTATATAATGACTAAGCTACAAATAAAAGCATTAAAAAAACTTAGTATTTGTTGTGGTGTTTCGGATGCAGTTGCTAATAATTTAAGAAATGAATTTAATTTAACAAATATTACAACAGTTAGAAATGGCGTAGATATGGATAAATACTATCCTTTACAATTAAATGAACAAGAAACTATGCAAAATCATCTTAATCTTCCTACTAATATGAAGATATGGATAACTTCTATTGGTAAAGATTTACGAAAAGATTCAACTATTATTGCAAAAGCTTTTAAAAAATTATATAAAATAGATAAAAATAATTTTTTAATTTTTATTGGAGATGGTGAGCTTAGGGTAAAATGTGAAAAAATATTAAGGAAAAATGATAATGTATTATTTACAGGCAAGATTAATAATGTATTAGATTATTTACAATCTTCTAATTATTTCATATCTTCTTCACAAGCAGAAGGATTACCAAATGCTGTATTGGAAGCTATGGCTTGTGGATTACCTCAAGTGTTATCAGATATTGAACCACATAAAGAGATTATAGATTTAGATAACAATACTGGTTTGATATATAAAACAGGCTCTGTTGATGAGTTGTATAATGCAATGACAACTATACTTACATATAATTACAATGATACTAGCAAAGCAGTATTAGAATTAATTCAGAATCATCTTGAATCTTCTAAAATGTCTAATCAATATCAAGAAATATATGAAAATTTACTAAAAGGTAGAAATAATGAATAAAAAAGAAATATCAACATTTGCAAAATATATGATTTGTCCAGCTAATATAAATGATAGTAAAATACCATTGAACCAATTAGGACAAGAAGAATTTGATAAATATAAATATAAACATTTATCCAATAATTATAAAGCCAATTCAAAATATGATAATAAAATTTTATTGGATTATATTAAAAAGGCTATTTTAAACACTACATCGCAAGATAAAAAACAATTACTACTTCTTAGTGATGGAAAAGATTCATTATCTTTAGCTGTAGCTTATGCTGAACTTGGAATATCATGTGATACATTGACTCTTCTTAGAAAAGAAGATGAGGAGATGAAAAAGTATATAAAGGAAGTTACATCAAAAATGGGTCATACAGCATACTTTATAGCTGTAGATGAAATTATTAAAGGATTTGATATAGATATATTTAAAAACTCATTTAAATGTATGAATACTTTAGTTCTTGATCAGGGTTATTTATTTTTTCTTTTTGGGTTAAAACTATTCTTTGAAAATAATAATTTAAATGCTAGTGAATTTGAAGTGATTGATGGACTAGGAAACGATGAATATTTTGGTTATCTGATGTCGAAACAACAATGGCAATCATTTAAACTTTCACAATTAAAATTATGGAAGTTGCTACCAAATAGTTTAAAAGCTTTCAAGTGGTATGTACGCTCACCTTCGGAATCTCATGGTGATTTATCTACATTAGCTTGTTTCTTTAATTTATCTAATAGCTATGATTTAAATAAATATTTTTCTAATATTCCTAAATCTACTAAAAAAGAAGAATATTTAGATTTTAGAGCATTTTCAAGAGGTAGTTTTCATGACCATCAATGTATGATGGGTAAAACAGATGTAGCTTCAAGATACCTTGGTAGCAAATGTATTTTTCCATGGTTAGATAAAAACTTAGCAGATTATTGTTTTAATATACTAATAGATGAAAAATTAGATTTTGATAATATCATAAATAAAATTCCACTCAGAAGATTGCTAGATGAAAAAATAGGATGGAATCAAGATAAAAGAGGTGTTGATTTATTTCATGATTTAGATATAGATATATTTAATAAAGAAGTATTAGAACCGTTAATTCCTAAAGATATAATAAATGTAATAAAAAATAATATTATACTTAATGATAGTGTGAAAAAACGAGCTTACTTAGAACTCTTAAATTTTTATGTTTTTTGTTTAAGTAAAAATTTATCGGAAAAAGAAATAAGAGATATATTAAAATGAAAACAGCATTCATAATAACAGTATATAAAAATGATAAATTAGACTATTTTAAAGAGGCAATAGAGTCTATCGTAAATCAAAATTATGGATTTGATAGCATAAATATTTACTTAGGTATTGATGGCGAATTACCAAGTGAAATACAAAACTATATTGAGAATAGTAAGTACTTTTATAAAATTATTCAAAATGACACTAATAAAGGTTTAGCTTTTACACTTAATAGATTAATAGATATTCTAGGAGATGAAGAGTATATATTTAGAATGGATAGTGATGATATATGTAAACTAGATAGAGTTTCTAAACAAGTTGATTTTATGGAATTTAATACAAATATTTTTATTGTTGGTGGAGCTATAGAAGAGTTTGGTACTGATGGTACTGTAAAAATGATAAGAACATATCCTAAAAATACAGATGAAGCAAAGAAGTTTATAACAAAAGCATCCATCTTTGCTCATCCTGCTGTTTGTTTTAGAAAATCTTTTTTTGAGAAAGGTTTTAGGTATAGTGAACAGTATAGATTTAGTCAAGATTTGGCTTTGTGGTATGATGCACTTGCAAATGGATTTGAAGTAAGTAATGTTGATGATGTGGTATTGAAGCTTAGAATAACTAAGGACTTTTATAAAAGAAGAAGTTATAAAAAAGCATTTGGTGAGTTTGGAATCTACTGGGATGGTATAAAAAAGTTGTATGGATATAACTATAGACTAATCTATCCTATGATTAGACTTATCACACGACTTATGCCACCATTTATGGTAAAAGTGATTTATAGTGAAAAATTTAGAAAGTTTTTAAACAAGAGGGAGGGGTCAGGTATTGGGAATAATCTTATTTTAACTAAATCACTGCCAAACTATATTCCTCAGGAATATAAAGATTTATAGAAAAAAAAAGAAGTGAGATGTTTTATAATGTATGATGATAGTGATTGAAAATCAAATAAAAAGATGCCCCCAACACCCGTTGACCCCCGTTATCTGGTGTTTTCAGTTAAAATTTTACTAGCAACTCTTTCAAATTCATCAAAATCATCATTTAAAGTATCCCATAAAATTCTATCATCAACTCCAAAATAATGATGAGTTAAAACATCTCTCATTTTAGCTATTTCACTCCAAGGAATTTGTGGATATTCATTTGTAATATTGGAAGGAATATTTTTAACAGCCTCTCCAATATTTTC
>Ga0256914_1004278_pt1 | contig 10793 bp, 7 predicted proteins | sample HulkmetaG_FD_191571 | JGI IMG/M metagenome (GOLD analysis project Ga0256914, IMG submission 191571) | Hydrothermal chimney microbial communities from Main Endeavour vent field at the Juan de Fuca Ridge, Pacific Ocean - Hulk | ecosystem: Environmental > Aquatic > Marine > Hydrothermal vents ...
TCCTAAAATTGCGTAATAAAGTGCTAACCGTAAGTTCCGACGAGAACACCGGTATTATATCGGTAAGTGTTACAACGAACGATCCGCTTTTGTCTGCAAATTTAAACAAGGAAATAATTTTAAGTTTTAGAAAGAGAATTCAACAAATCTATTCGAACAGAACATCAAATAATCTTACTTTTATAAAAAGTCAATTAAAGCAAGCCAAAAACCGATTGGAAAAATCGACCAAGAAGTTGATTGATTTTATGGAAAGAAATAGTAATCCCAATACGATTGCTTTGAAGATGGAGCTTGAGCGATTACAGAACGATCTTGATTTCAATAGGCAGTTTTTTAACGAATTAAAGACACAGTATACGCAAACGGAGATCGAATTAAAAAAGAAAGAACCCATTGTAACTATTGTTGAGCATCCGTCTCCGCCTGTATTGCAAAGTGGCATAAGCAAACTAGGACTTTTGGCCTTATTTATGTTAATGGCATTTTTTATAGTTCTCATTAAAGCATCGATAGAAATTTTAATCGTTAATATTAAAAGCGATAATGAAAATTTAAGCAAGATTGCAGAAATAAAAGAATTACTAAAACGAATTAAACATTAATACGAATTTTTATCTTGATAAGAAGAATATTTCAAAACAGTTTTTTTTTACTTGTAGGCAATGTAATTGGCCGGTTTGCAATGTTTATAACGAACGTTCTGGCTGCAAGATTGCTTCCTCAGGAAATATTTGGCCAATTTACTATGATCAGGTCTACGATGGCCCTGATAGGAAATTTTATCAACAACCCTTTGGGGTTGTCACTTACACGGAAAGTCGGAGAGTTTAAAAATTCAAAAGATCCTATTGTAGGCGAATTAATAGTAACAACATTTCTATTTAGCGGCTTTGTTTTATTGCTTGTAGTTGTGTTTTTTGCACTATTTTCAAACTGGATTATATCCAGTTTTTTTTTGGATACACCTAATTTTAAAATTGCACTGTTCATCGGCTTGTTAATTTTAATTACCACCAATTTGTCCTTTTTAATTCAGAATACTTTAATAGGTCTTGAAAAATTTAAAAGAATTGCCATTACAAGTGGGTTGTCAACATTAATATCCGTTCCTATTATTTATTTTTTGATCAAAGAATTCGGATTATATGGGGCACTGTTTGGTGCGGCTTTATTTTTTTTATTGGATTTTATTTTTAAATTTTTAAGTATTTTCAAATCCATCACTCTTAATTTAACCGAGAGTGTTAAGAAAATTTTTTCCTATTCCAAAAGATTAATGTCCTTTAGTTTACCTCTTTTCCTGTCAGTTGTTTTAAACTCTGGCGCATTTTGGTATTCTAAGGTAATTATTATTAATTTGAATAAAAATTTTTCTGGTATAGCTGTGTTTGATGCGGCGTATCAAATTTTAACAATAATTCTTATAATTACCGGAGCAACAACAAGCGTAGCTCTACCAATGCTTTCCAAGGCATTTGGTGAAAACGACGGAAAAAAATTTAATAGAATTTTTAAATTGAATTTGTTCATAAATATTTTGATTGCCAGTTTAATTGCATTGGTTTTCATTGTTTTTGCAAAACATATTATGTTATTGTACGGAGAAAAATATGTAAGTGGTAAGAATATTTTAATCATTTTAAGTGTGGCCTCTGTTTTTTTCTCTATTTCCAGTATTTTAAATAAATTTTTTATTGCCAACAATCGTGTCTGGTATATTTTATTGGTCTCGGTGGTAAGCATGATCACGTTGTTTACCGTTCTTAAAATTTTTATTTCTTTAAATATCTTAGGATTGACCTTAGCCATTTCGTCGTATTATATAGCTGCTGTAACCATGTATATTTTAATAATGATCGTACGAAAAAAAGAGTTTAAAATTGGATAGAAAAAAAAGAGCAAAAATTGCTTTTTTACAACCGATGATCCCTCATTATAGAGAGTTTGTATTTAATAGATTGATAGAACTTTTAAATATTGATTTATACATATATGGCAAGCAGAAGGAAAATAAACGCAATATTAAGAAGTTACCTTCTTGTAATTTTTTAAGAGTATTTATTATTTATTCATTTTTCCCTCTGTTAAAGGGAAGATATAAAATTTTAGTATTGCCGGGAGAGATACGCTCTATTTCGACTTGGTTTTTGCTTTTTTCCAAGTGGATGCATAGAAAAAAAATAGTCTTATGGGGCCATGGGATAAGTATACGGAATTATTTAAAAGAAGAGAAAAGGTATCCTATTAGTAAAAAAATATTTCATACATTTGCTGACGAAATTTGGGTATATACTGATAAAGAAAAAGAAATTTTGCAAAAAGCCCTACGAAAAAAAACAATCATTTCCTTGAATAATACGATTAATTCTACAGCCATCAATATCCTTGATAACCAGAAAGAAATCTTTAAAAGAAAATATAACATAAAAACAGAAGTAAACTTTATTTATTGTGCGCGTTTTACTAAAGTGCAACGACGAAACGATTTATTGGTAGAATTTATTCAAAAATTAGATCCTAATAAGTTTGGTTTCATTATTATTGGGGATGGCCCTTTAAAACCGGATTTTAAACCATTTAAGAATGTACATGAATTTGGCGCGGTTTTTTCCCGAAAGATTAAAGATGAACTTTTCGCTATTGCAGATATGTATGTTCAGATGGGATGGGTGGGGCTCTCTGTAGTTGAAGCTTTACTTTATGGCAAACCCGTTCTTACTTTACAAAGATCGGAATCGGTAAACCAATGTGTGGAATATTTTTATATAATTAATAATTATAACGGTTATTTGGCCTCGACAGTTGATGAACTGGTTCGATATGTTAATAATATTTCAGCGGAGCAACTTTTTAAACTACAACAGAATGCGCGTAAATATTCTCAAGAAAATTTGAAAATAGAATTTATGCTGGACAAAATAAAAAAACGGTTAGAATTTTTGAATGAGTCTTAAATTTAGCAAAGAAAATTTGATTTTATTGTCTGGCTTTATTTGGGGCCTGAGTGGATTTACGGTTGAAATAATCGCAGAAAGTTCTTTTAAAGCATTGGCACTTCGTTTTTTATTTATTTTAATTCCTTTTATCATTATTTATTCGAATTTAGTTTTTAAAATAAATAAAAATTATTTGGTAAGTTTTATATTATTTTCATTTTACATTTTAGTTGTATTGTTAAATTCTGTCGTTTTTGGTTTTGAGAAAACGTATCTTTTGCGAGAAGTTATATTATTTTTTTCTTTTATTACAATTCTAATTTTACTTAATAAAAATGTTTTTATTAAACAGTTTATTGATGGAGTGTATTATTCATTAATTTTATTGGTATTTTTTTATTTTACACAACTTGATTTTACTAAAATATTTTCTCCTATTTATCGCTTCGAAACCAATCTCAATCCGAATGGGGTTGGCATTATTACTGTAATGTTGTTTATGATTAGCTTATACAAAATCCATTTGACTACGAAAAAAAGCCATAAACTTTTTCTGATCTTAATTAATTTAATGTCCTTTTTAGTGATTTTTGCCGCCAAATCCCGAACGGTTCTTATAATCATGACATTGGGATTTATATTCTTGAACATTTATTTTAAAAATAAAAAGATCCTTTTATTTACGACCTTAGTGCTTGTGTTAGTGGTTTCGTTAAATTATAACAAATTTTCCACATTAATAAGATTGAAAACTTATGAAACAGAGGTTAAAGGGCAAAAAATCACCAAATTAACGGGTAGAACAGAGTTGTGGAAAAAGGGTATTAAAATTATTTATGAACATCCAATCTTGGGGGTAGGGCCCATTAAGTCAAAAGTGAAGGTAGATACGCATATAGGAACGTATCACAATGCGTACATTCAACTTTTGGTTACGGTAGGATTTTTAGGCTTTTTCCCAATTTTAATTATGCTAATGGTTGCCTTTAAAAGGTTAATATTTGACAAAGAAAATTTTTTAATAAAAGTGATTTTTATTACGGGAATTTTAAGTAGTATTGTTGAGACTAGACTATTAAACTATGGCAGTCCTCCGAATCTTTTGTTCTTTGTCTCTTTTATTTATTTGAGTCGAATAAAGTTAAGTAGTGATTTTGAAGAGAATAAATTGGAAATATAGATAAATGAAAATAATAATTAATACGACAAATCTTCGGTGGGGGGGGGGAATCCAAAGTGCTTCTTCATTATTAAATGAATGGAATCTTAACGATTATTTAAATCATGAGTTTTATGTCTTTCTCTCTCCTGCGGTCCAAAAAGAATTAGCTGAGGTATCATTCCATTCTAATTTTCATTTCTTTAATTTCAATGGAAGTCCGGCTTCGCTTAAGCATAGAAAACAAATTAATGAGAAATTAGATTTATTAGAGCAGGAAATCGCACCGGATATTGTATATACCATATTCGGCCCGGCTTATTGGCAACCAAAAAATTTTCACGTTGAAGGATTCGCCTTAGGCTGGATTACAAATCCTGAATCAATTGCCTACCGAAAGTTGCCATTATTAAACAGATTCAAAAAGAAACTGGAAAATCGATACAAAATATTGCATTTGAAACGTGAAGCTGATCATTACATTGTCGAGACGAATGATGTGAAAGAAAAATTATCTAAGGTCTTAAAAATTACAAGAGAAAAAATTACAGTAATCGGTAATACCTATAATACGTTTTTTGATAATCCCGAATTTCCTCATTTGGCTTTGCCACCCAAAAAAGACGGGGTGTTTCGAATGATAACTATTTCGCATTTTTATGTGCACAAAAACTTAGACATATTACAGAAAGTGATTCCAATACTTAACAAATCAAATCTTAAATTTGAATTTGTGCTGACAATCGATGATAATAATTTTAGGAAGCATTTTTCAGAATTTAAGGAATACATCATTAATGTGGGCCCTGTTGATTCCAAATATTGTCCTTCGTTATATCAACAATCCGATGCTTTGTTTTTACCTACGTTATTAGAGTCTTTTACGGCTTCATATCCGGAGGCTATAAGAATGGGGCTACCTATTCTTACTTCTAACTATTCATTTGCCAGGGAAATTTGTCAGGACGCGGCACTATATTTTGACCCATTGAATCCGAATGACATTGCACAAAAAATAATTTTATTAGCTTCCGACTCTAAAATAAAAGATGATCTTGTAAGACGAGGAAAACGTATTCTGAAAGCATTTGAAACACCGGAATCGCGGGCAAAAAAAACGCTTGCATTATTAGAAACGATAAAGAACCGATAAATTATAATTAACGAGCAGGAACTATGAAACAAATCATACAAAATTTAAAAACCGGTGAAACGATACTGGAAGAGATTCCGATTCCAAAAGTAAAACCCGGGCATATTCTAATTCAAACAAAGGCCAGCCTTGTTTCGCTGGGAACAGAAAAAATGCTGGTTGAATTCGGAAAAGCCGGCCTTTTAGCCAAGGCCCGTCAACAACCAGAAAAAGTGGCTATGGTACTGGATAAAATAAAAGCCGATGGCTTAATGCCTACCATTGAAGCCGTTTTTAAAAAATTGGAAGAACCTCTTCCTTTAGGCTATTCTAATGCCGGAATTGTTGTGGATGTCGGACAAAACGTATCTCGTTTTAAAATCGGTGATCGTGTCATCTCCAATGGCCCGCATGCCGAATATGTTTTGGTCCCGGTTAATCTTGCGGCTCATATCCCGGATTCTGTGACTTACGAAGAAGCCAGCTTTACCGTAGTGTCGGCAATTGGTTTGCAAGGAATTCGCTTATTAAATCCTACCTTTGGTGAAACTGTGGTAGTATACGGGCTTGGGCTTATTGGTTTGTTAACGGCACAACTTTTAAAAGCAAACGGCTGCAATGTTATTGGAATCGATTTGGACGAACGCAAAATAAATATGGCCAAATCGTTTGGTGTAGAGGCGATTAATATTGCTCAAGGGATTAATCCGGTAGAATATGTACAATCGGCGACAAATCAAGTCGGCGCTGACGGGGTGCTTATCACCGCCTCGGCTAAAGGCGATGAACTTATTTCTAACAGCGCTCAAATGTGCCGTAAGCGAGGAAGAATTGTATTGGTTGGTGTTGTCGGGTTGAAGTTGAATCGTGCTGAATTTTATGAAAAAGAATTAAGTTTTCAGGTTTCATGTTCGTATGGCCCGGGACGCTATGATGATAATTATGAATTAAAAGGGATGGATTATCCCTTGCCATATGTGCGCTGGACAGAAAATCGAAATTTTCAGGCAATCCTTTCTGCCATAGCGGAAAAGCGAATAGATGTACGGCCACTAATTACGGAAAAAATTCAATTTGAAGATTATCGTAAGGTCTACGGAGAGCTGAAAAGAAAGGATACCATTGCTTCGGTTTTTATCTATTCCGAAAAAGAATACCGACCCAAAGGACCGTTCAAAATAAAAACACATGAGTTAAAGGCCGGAGAAGGGAAGATCGGCATTATTGGGGCCGGTAATTTTACCAAGATGACCATGTTGCCTATTTTGAAAAAAGTAAATGCGCCTATAAAATATATGGCCAGTTCAACCGGACGTTCAGGCACTTTTTTAGCTAAAAAATACCACATTCCATACAGCACAAGTGATTATCACGAAATTTTATCAGATCCCGAAGTGGAGCTGGTTATTATTACCACCAGGCATGATTTACATGCCCAGATGGTAATCGAAGCACTTGAAAGCGGCAAAAACGTTTTTGTGGAAAAACCGTTGGCTTTAAATCGCGAAGAATTAGAACAGATTGTGCAGGCCTATCAAAAAGCAGAGAAGGCTTTAATGGTAGGATTTAATCGTCGGTTTTCCCCTTTTGTGCAAAAAATCAAATCCCTCATCGGAGAAAGCAACGAGCCGATCAACATTATTGCAAACATGAATGCCGGATTTATTCCATCTAACGTTTGGGTGCACGATCCTCAGGTCGGCGGCGGAAGAATTATCGGCGAAGCCTGCCATTTTATTGATTTAATATCGTTTCTCACCAGTAGTGAAGTGGATAAGGTATTCATGTCCGGCCTGGGAATAAATCCTGATATCCGCACCGATAACGCTTCCCTTATTTTGAAGTACAAAAACGGATCACAAGGCATCATTAACTATTTTAGCAATGGAAGCAAGGCATATTCCAAAGAACGCATTGAAGTTTATTCTCAAGGGCGTACTCTGATTTTAGATAACTTTAGAGAATTGCAGGGATACGGATTTAGCAGATTTAAAAAGCTAAAAGGAAAGCAAGATAAAGGCCATCAGGCACAATTTGAAAGATTAATTAAGGCTATGAAAAAGGGCAGTGAAGCCCTTATCGATTTTAATAGTATTTTAAACACAACGAAAGCCAGTTTTGCTGCTATCGAATCGTTACAAAAAGGGTGCTGGGTTACCGTTGAATAAAATAAAATTTTTTTGGCAATTGGCCCGAAATATGGGATGGGATTACATTCGCACCCGCTCGATTCACGAATTGCAAAAGAAGAGCGGGTATTTGAAACGTAAATTCCCCGGCAAAATTGCTTACGGCAATCATTTGATCCCTTTAGACGAATGGCGGAAATCGCAGCCCCGGTTCTTTTTTGAACATAAAGAGACGCTCAACATCCCCAAAATGCCTTCTGCGGAATTAAAAGAATTTTATGAAAATTTCGAGAAAGGAAAACTTCCCTATTTTTCCGGGGAAGTACTGTCCATTGGCAAGGATTATGATTGGTTAACCAATCCCAAAACCGGCTATCGCTTTGATGCATCAAAACATTGGAGTGAGTTGAATGAATTTTCTGCCCAAAGCGGAGATATTAAATATGTTTGGGAGAAATCACGATTTAGTTATTTGTATTCTTTGATACGTTATGATTATCATTTTGACCAGGACTTAGCCAAAACGGTATTCAACGAAATCACTTCGTGGATAAAAGCCAATCCGCTAAATTACGGTCCCAACTATATTTGCAGTCAGGAAATTTCTTTACGCCTTCTAAATTGGACCTTTGCCCTACATTATTATAAATATTCCGAGTATTTAACCGATACGATTTTTGAGCAAATTTTGCATTCGATTTACGGTCAGCTTAAGCATGTTTACGCCAATATTCATTTTTCCCGCAAGACAGTGCGGAACAACCATGCCATTACAGAAACATTGACATTATATTTGTTGGGCATGCTCTACCCGTTTTTTCCGGAGTCAGAATTATGGCGGGCAAAAGGCAAGGCCTGGTTCGAGGAAGAAATTGATTATCAAATTTACGATGATGGCTCCTATCTGCAATTTTCCATGAATTATCATCGTGTTGTTGTGCAATTGCTCACCTGGGCTCTCGTTTTGGCAAAATTGAATAAAGATACGTTTTCTTCTACTGTCTATGAGAAAGCGGAAAAAACGCTTACCTTTTTATTTTCTTTTTTAAATGAACAAACAGGATGGTTGCCCAATTATGGCGCCAATGACGGTGCCTTGTTTTTTAAATTAAATTCAAAACATTATCGCGACTATCGTCCTCAACTTAATGCCTTAAACTATGCTTTGCAGCAGACACATCTCTTTGCCGAGCCGGAAATACAGGAAGATGTTTTTTGGTATGGAGGAAAAGAATCGGAAAGGGTAAAGAAAAAAACGCTGCCGGTTTTGCTTCGATATGATACGGGTGGTTTTTACGGGATTAAAGAAAAAAATACATTGACATTTATTCGCTGCGGTAAGCATAAAGACCGACCGGCGCATGCGGATAATTTGCATTTGGATGTATGGCACAACGGTAAAAATTTTCTTTGCGATTCCGGAAGTTTTCAGTACAACACGGAACCTTCTTTAATAGAATATTTTTTCGGAACGCAAGGCCACAACACAGTGATGCTGGGCGAATATCATCAAATGCTTAAAGGGCCCCGTTTTATCTGGTTGTATTGGAGTCAGGCGCAGTATGCGGAACTAACGGAAACCGATGATGAATATCTGTTTAAAGGAGCTATTAAAGCCTTTGCTTATTTGGACAAAAATATTATTCATGAAAGACAGGTGAAGAAAAAAAAAGGCCAGCCTTTATGGTTTGTAGAAGATATCGTACAGCATGACACATCATTACCTTTACGCCAATTGTGGCATGTTTTTAAAAAATACAAAGATGTAGTTCGCTTTGTGGCTATTGATGAAAAGGGGCAGGAATTAAAGCCAATAATTCGGCAAGGCTGGTATTCCTCTTTGTATGGTACAAAAGAGCCCATCTTGCTTATCGAGTTTAAAACCGATTCAAAAAAAATAGAAACAACCATTGAGATTAAAGAATAAAAATGAAAATTCTTATCTTTCATCAATATTTCCTCGGAAAGAATGATCCTGGCGGGTCTCGCTGGAATCAATTTTCTAAAATGTTTACCCAGAAACACCATATTGTTGTAATTGCGGGCAATATCCATTATGCCACGGGAAAAAGAATTGGTACAAAGCGGTTTTTAAATAAGGAAAAATTGGGCCCAAATTTAACGGTTTTTAGAAGCTGGACGTATGCCGGTTATAATAAAAATTTTTTAGGAAGGTTGATAGGATATTTGTCCTATACGATGTCTTCTTTTATTACTGGTTTTTTCCAAAAGAATGTAGATTTGATTATCGTTACATCTCCGCCTTTGTTTGTTGGCGTTTCTGTCTGGCTTTTAGCGAAAATCAAACGCATTCCTTTTATTTTTGAAGTTCGTGATTTATGGCCGGAATCAGCAGTTGCAACCGGTGTGCTAACAAATAACATTTTAATAAAAATAATGTATTGGATAGAAAAGTCATTATACAAAAACGCCCGTAAAATTGTTGCATTGACACCTGCTTTTAAAGAAGATATTAGTAAGCGCTTTCCGGAATATGCTTCGAAGATTGAAATAATAACCAATGGAGCCGATCTTGATTTGATGTCTCCGGGGAAAAAGAACAATTGGGTTCGCGATAAGTATGGTTGGCAAGAGAAAAAGGTGTTTTCTTATTTTGGTGCTCACGGAGTAGCTAATAATTTGATCCAGGTCATAAATGTGGCCGAAAAATTTCGTGATCGTAAAGACATCCTTTTTGTCTTAATTGGCGATGGAATGCAAAAAAAAGAGCTTAAAGAAACGGCCCGAAAATTAAATCTTGATAATATCCAATTTATCGATTCTGTACCCAAACAAAAGGTACAAGATTTTATTAATGCCAGTGATGTTTGTATGGCAATCTTGAAAAAGACGGATACGTTTAAAACGGTTTATCCCAATAAAGTGTTTGATTATATGGCATGTAAAAAACCAATAATTGTCACCATAGATGGCATTACAAGGCAATTGATCGAAGATGCCCAAGCAGGCTATTATGCGGAGCCTGAAAATACCGAGGCTTTTAAAGAAGTTATTGAAAAAATGATTAATTTGGATGATTCTGAGCTGGAAAAATTGGGAGAGAACGGTTTCGATTTTGTTAAAAAACATTTTGATCGTTTTGCATTGGCAAAAAAATATTTAACCATATTAGAAGCATCTGTTTAAAAAAATGTATCGTAATTTTTTTAAACCCGTGTTCGATTTTGTTTTGAGCCTATTGTTGTTAATTATTTTGGCGATACCCATGATGTTAGTTTCCGGTTTAATATATATTTTTATCGGGAACCCTATCTTTTTTAAACAAAAACGTCCGGGTCTGAACGGAAAACCATTTGTGCTGTACAAGTTCCGAACGATGACCAACAAGACGGACGAGAAAGGCAATCTACTGCCGGATGAGGAACGCCTGACCCGATTCGGCCGCTTCCTGCGTTCCACCAGTCTGGATGAAT
>Ga0256914_1004279_pt1 | contig 10793 bp, 10 predicted proteins | sample HulkmetaG_FD_191571 | JGI IMG/M metagenome (GOLD analysis project Ga0256914, IMG submission 191571) | Hydrothermal chimney microbial communities from Main Endeavour vent field at the Juan de Fuca Ridge, Pacific Ocean - Hulk | ecosystem: Environmental > Aquatic > Marine > Hydrothermal vents ...
AGGTTATCAAAAAATGAGTTTTGAAAGGGAACTAAAGAGACATGTCCAAAAACTCGGTGGTTGGTTCAACGCTCACGCCCATTTAGACAGAGCATTTGTAATGGAACCGCGCTATGTGGAGCACGCAGATATGGACCCATGGGAGATTGCTACCTATCCGCTCGAGGTCAAACAGCACACAACAGGTACTCTGCATGAGGGGATAGCCTACACCGAGAATTCACTTATCCAAAGGATGACTCGTGCATTGGAGGAAAGTATCAAAAATGGGACGAGGCGAATAGATAGTTTCATAGACGTAACTGCCGACTGTGTAGGAATAAGAGCACTAAAAGTCGCACTGGAACTGAAGGAGAGGTTCAAGAAAAAAATAACACTTCGTGTTGGAGCATACCCCATTTTCGGATTTAAAGACAGTGAACCTGAAAGATGGGAGATATTCAAAGAGGGAGCAAAAATTGCAGATTTTATAGGTACCCTCCCAGAACGCGACATGAGAAGAGGACATATAGGCTTTAAAGAGCATTTCAGGCGAGTTTTACTTCTGGCAAACAAAATGGACTACAAAGAGGTCCACTTTCAAGTAGATCAGACAAACGATCCCTCAGAGAGAGGCACAGAAACACTTATCGAAGCCGTGAGATGGTTGAGACCTGATTCATCCGGACATAGAGAGAAGCGTGAACCCACCGTATGGGCTGTGCACGCCCTCTCCATTGCCTCATACGAGGAGGAAGATTTCCGGAGAATAGTAGAAGGTCTAAAAGAAACAAACATAGGCATAATAGTATGCCCCAGTGCAACCCTCTCTAACAAACAAAATAGAGCGATAAAGGTTCCCATGCACAACAGCATAACCAGAGTTCTCGAGTTACTTTTGGAGAATATCCCTGTAAGGGTAGGAACGGATAACATAGAGGATTTTTTCCTCCCAACAGGTAGCACGGATCTGTACAGTGAGGTCAGAGACGCGGCTAACGCACTAAGATTCTACAATTTTACAACATGGGCGAAGATAGCAACCGGCACCCCTATAAACGAGGTGGACAGACTAAAGATACGCAACGCACTAAAAAACTAACATCCGCTCTCGCAACACTCACCAATACAATAACAACCAAAAATGAAAAGGAGAAAAAAATGAACCAGATAACAGAAGCACAAATATACCTAACCAGAAGATGCAACCTCAGATGTAGCTACTGCAAACTTACCAAAACCCATCTCGAGGAGCTGTCCCTAGAGGAATGGAAAAGGGGATACGACAATCTTAAACAAATAGGAATAAAAACAGTAAAGCTCCTGGGGGGCGAACCAACCCTGAAGAGATGGCTTCCAGAATTAATAAGTTACACCAACCGGCTCGGAATAAAAACCGCTCTGCTCTCAAACTCACTATTTCCCGAAAAGATGGCGATGAAACTCACCGAGGCCGGGCTATTTGGATACTTCGCAAGTGTGGACAGTCTGAAAGAGTTAACGGCAGACCCAGACTCATCTCGCAAGTCGATAACTGGATACTCTATGCTGAAAAAATTGAAGAGAATGGGAGTTCCCCTTCTCGCAGCGAATGTGGTTATCCACTCATTTAACATGAAAGAGATTCCAGAGATAGTAAAACATCTCTCTAACGAGGGTTTTTACATAAACCTCTGCACCATTCAACACACCACAAATCCAAACAAGGAATTCTCAAATAATATCCTAAATGAGAGCCTCTTGATACCGCCGGAGAGAGAAAGAGAAGTTAAAGCACTCGCCCTAGAGTTGATAGAACTCAAGAAACAGGGGTTCCGCATAATTAACCCCGAGATATACATGGAAGGGATGCCAACTTATGGCATACACTGTAACTGGCAGTGCAGAAATCCTATCCAACTAAGGGTCGATGCGGATGGCGGATTAATGCTATGCAACGAGTTTAGAAGTGAGCTTGCAGAAAACTACAATATTACATCTCTTACAGAGGAGACCTACAGTCAATTCCTAAGGGATTGGTACAGGGTGAGAGCAAAAACAAATTGTGAGGGTTGTTACTGGAGCTGTTTCATTCAGGCAGAGGAAAACATAAGAAAGGGAAAACTCGAGTTTGACTATCTCTACGAACATACAGAAACCCATCCTCGAACCGAATTCACAACCCGGGGGGCGGAGAGGCTCACTCTTGCAACACACCTATAGAAACCTGTAATTACCAACTAAAACCTCTCTGGAAGTTAGTCTTTAGGGATCGGTCTCCTACTGTAAGCTGCGATCGGGATACGCCTCCCCGTCCCGAAGGCCCTCGGGCTTATCTTTAAAACGGGAGGGGCCTGGCGTCTCTTGTACTCCGCCCTTCTTATCATTCGCACAACCGAATCCACCAACTCTCTTTCGAATCCCGCTTTTACAATCTCCTCCGTATCCATATTATCAATAATGTAGAGTTTTATTATCTCATCAAGCACGGAGTAGGGGGGAAGGGTATCCTGGTCTTTCTGATCCGGCCGTAACTCTGCCGAGGGAGGTTTTGCAAGAATATTTTCGGGAATAATCTCACCATTCCTGTTAATATAGCGAGCAAGCCCGTAGACCTCGGTCTTAAGCAAATCCCCTATAACGGCAAGTCCCCCCGCCATGTCCCCATAGAGGGTACAGTAACCAGTTGCAAGCTCGGATTTATTCCCCGTGGTAAGGAGCAACGAGCCAAACTTGTTAGAGTAAGCCATTAGAAGGGTCCCTCTGATACGCGCCTGAAGATTTTCCTCCGTGAGATCCGGGCTTCTTCCTTCAAACAGGGGTTCCAAACTCTTAAGGTAGGCATCAAACACAGGCTCTATGGGAAGAATCTCCAACGGTATACCCAGGTTCTCGCAGAGCTTCTTTGCGTCCTCCACACTCGCCCTGGAGGAGTAACGCGAGGGGAGCGCAAAAGCCCTTACCCTCTTCGTTCCGAGGGCCTTAACGGCAAGTACAGCAACAAGTGCCGAATCTATTCCTCCCGAAAGCCCAAAATGCACTCGCTCAAAACCGCACTTCTCCAGATAGTCCCTTATCCCGAGGACAAGTGCCTTCTCAAGTTCGCCATATCTATCCTCCCTAAGTTCAACAGGATCATTACCATCAATATCAACAACTGCAAGCTGTTCTCTAAAAGCCTCACCTACAAAGATAAGATTACCCTCTCTGGATGTAACCATAGACTGACCATCGAAGATGAGACTGTCGTTTCCTCCAACCATATTGACATATACAACCCCAACCCCGGATTCCTTTCCAATACCAGAGAGAAGTCTAAACCTAACCCTAGGTTTCCCGGAGTAAAATGGCGAGGCAGATGGAACAATTATAAGATCCGCACCCATATCAAGAAGGTCCTTTACAGGGTCTATCGGATATCTAACTCCAGCAGAGGGTTCCGTTTCCCACCAGATATCTTCACATATAGCTATACCAATTGTCCTACCCCTCCACTGGAAGACATCTCTCTTCCTGGCAGGTTCAAAGTAACGAGCCTCATCAAACACATCGTAGGTGGGAAGCAGAGTCTTTGCCTGAGAGAACAGAATTTTACCATTATGAATAAAAGATACGGTGTTTGTGAGTCTCTTCCCCGCATAGGACTTGTTTTTATCGACATGTCCCAAAATTATACCAATTTCCTTAGGAGCGTTATGTTGAATATGCCTTAAAGCCTTGAGGTTTTTATCGACAAAAGCCTCCTGATCCAGAAGGTCCATCGGGGGATACCCACATATACTCATCTCCGGGAAAACCACTATCTCAGGCTTTTCCCTATGAGAAACCGCCCTCTCTATATAATCAAGGATTCTCTCGCTATTCCCCTCAAAATCCCCTATTACCGGATTAATTTGCGCTATTGCAACCTTCATCATACACTCCCATTACTTTCATAGACTTAAAGACCCTACAGTACTATACTATTATTTATGGACAAAAAGACAATAGCAAAAAAGTTTGAGGCTATTCTAGAGAGGGTAAAAGACCCAGAGAGTGAACTTCCCATATCCAGACTGGGATTGGTTAAAAAGTTCAGATACAGTGAGCAACACAAACTAATCTACGTATTTACGGATTTTTTCAGCCATAGACCCGCCTGTTACACCTGCATTGGGATATCAATGGCAATAGAATCTAGCATCATCCGCGAGTTACGAGCAGCACTCGAGCAGGAATTTCCCGGCATGGAGATAAAAATTCTATAAAAAATTCTACGAAATTTTACGAAAACGGTATTATTCTTCCATATTTGTCGTCCTATTGACAACATATGTGATTGAATTTGATTTTTTTTCTTGCATATTATAGAATTATCCCAAAATAACTGTATAGGAGGTGTGCTATGACGACGCTTATCGTGCTCGTTGGCATTGCCGTCTACGTTATCCTATACCTAACCTATGGTAAAAAGTTAGAGAGGGACGTAGTTAAGGCATCCAACGACAACGCAACCCCCTCCCAGAGGCTATTCGATGGTGTTGATTTTGTACCAGCAAGGAAAGAGGTACTCTTCGGACACCACTTCGCCTCTATAGCCGGTGCGGCACCAATTATAGGTCCCGTACTCGCTATGGCGTGGGGTTGGGTTCCCGCACTTGCCTGGGTATGGTTCGGTAATATATTTATCGGGGCTGTACACGACTATCTTGCACTAATGGCATCTGTAAGATACGACGGCAAGTCAATCCAGTTTGTTGCCTCCGACCTCATCACCAAGAGGACGGGAACTTTATTTTACTGGATCGTTTTCTTCCTTCTTATCCTCGTTATTGCTGCATTCGGAGCCGTCTTAGGGGGCATTTTTTCAAGGAGTCCCGCTGTCCCATCCGCCTACTTACTCAAAATTGCGGCAGCTCTCATACTGGGAGTTTTAATCTACAGGGTCAAGATGAACTTCACAGCAGCTACGTTAATCGGTATTGTAATGCTAGCCCTTGCAATCTGGGGTGGAACCGTTATTCCCGTAAAGGCGAGCTACAATACATGGATGATTATAATGTTCTTCTACATTATAATTGTATCCGCAATACCGGTTAATGTTCTCTTACAACCAAGGGATTATTTAAACTCGTGGTTGCTCTACTTTGGGCTCTTTATAGGAGCGATTGCAGCATTATTTAGCCTCCATTCCTTCAGCGCTCCGGCCTTCACCACATTCTCACCAATAATAACCGGTGGTAAGGCTACTCCCTTCTGGCCTGCGATTCCCTTGATTATAGCATGCGGTTCTCTCTCCGGTTTTCACTCATTGGTAGGTTCCGGAACAACCTCAAAACAGCTAGAGAAGGAGAAGGACGCCCTGATGATTGGATATGGGGCCATGCTAACCGAGGGGTTTCTCTCAACTATCGTCGTAATCTCAGTTGCCGGTTTTGGTTACAAACTCCTCAAAGACGCCGGCCAGGACATCTCTACGGCTAACTGGGCAACCCATTACACCAAGGCAATGATGGCAAAGTATCCAAAGGCTGCCATGTTTACAGCCTCTTACACCCAGATGGTTGCAAGCACATGGCTAAACTTTATTCCAACCAAGATAGTCCAAACGATTGCCGGTATGTGGGTAGCTTCATTCGCAATGACAACACTGGATACAACAAACAGACTTGGTAGGTACTGTGTAACAGAACTGTTAACACCCCTCAAAGACAAGAGCGAAGGGTTGTATAAATTCCTAACAAATCGTTGGATTGCCTCATTAATACCCGCAGCAATCGGTATATGGCTTGCATGGAGTAAGAGTTTCACAATCCTATGGCCTTCCTTTGGTTCCGCAAACCAGCTAATTGCATCCATAGCACTTCTAACCGGAGCAGCGTGGGTATCCAAGAGACTAAAATCCAAGGCTGCATCCATGGCTGTTATCCCCGCTTACTTTCTCTGGATAACCGTCACGGCGGCAATAATATGGTTTATGGCAACAGTACTACCGGGAACAATATCGGCTAAACCCGCTACCGGTATAACCGTCATGGTTATTGAAGCGATTATGTTGATAATGAATATTATCTTTATAATCGACTTCATAAGAAACTACAAAAAACCCTTACCTGCCGAAGAGGCAGCATAGTAGTGGTTTATAATTTCTAAAAAGGCAGGCGTATAATAAAATAAAGCCTGTTAGACCGTTAAATAGAGCGTGCGGCAATACTTAAGGAGGTAGCCGCACGCCTTTTTATTAGTCTGGTTTTACCATCCTCGAGGGATAGGCTATGAAAAAAATATTGAATACACTAAAGGAAATCCTTAGGGTTATAGGTATAGCCCATAGAGGGAAAATCACAGAGATAACCGCGTATGAAGAGCGTGAACTTGAAAACATATTTATCCTACTCTTATTAGGATCGTTTAGCGGAATACCCTCTCCCCCTGCATTCATAGCAGTAGAACTTTTCCCTTACCTTCAACATGAACTTCACATCCTGGAACAACGTGCTCAGGCAGCAGACGATGCACTTTCCGAGCTTGCAGGACTCTTTGATATAGACTAAGTTTATATATATCAATTGCATCAACATGAGGTAACAGAAATGAAAACTATATTTTTCACAGGGAAGGGCGGGGTTGGAAAATCTACCCTCTCCGCCGCCACAGCCTGGCAACTAGCCGAGAGAGGGGAAAATACCCTTGCGGTATCTTTTGATCCCGCCCATAATTTAGGCGATATCTTCGGGGTAAAACTCTCCGATTCAAAGAAAAAATTCAAGGACAAGCTATACCTTATGGAGATCGATCTTGAAAAACGCTCCGAAAAGTATATCAAGGATAATATAGGCCTTCTCGAAAGCATTTATAGCTATCTTAAGCCCTTCAATATGGATAGATACTTTCAGACCCTAAAATATTCCCCGGGAATAGAAGAGTACGCATCTCTCACTGCGATGGAACAACTAATAAGAGAAGAAACGAGATTTGATTTCATTGTATTTGATACTCCACCTACCGGATTAACAATCAGGATACTTGCCCTGCCATCGGTGACCCTTGCATGGATAGAGCGACTAAAACGTATAAGAAGAGAGATATTGGAAAAACGCTACACTATTCACAAAATTCGGGGTAAATACTCGGAAGAGGGAACCAAACTCGCCTACAATGAGGATGATGACATGGTGATGAAAAAACTTAAAGAGGTTGAGGAAAGATTTTTTCGGTTGAAGAGTTTTCTGCAGAGTGATGACAATTCAATAGTGGTAGTTTTTAATCCAGATTTCCTCTCACTAAGAGAATCCCAACGCCTAATAGGGGGGTTAAACGAACTAGGTATGCCTTTCAGAATAGCAATTGACAATAAAATCTGCAGGGAGAATCTACAGAGGGCGGAGAGCATAGAGAGAGAACTTTTAAGCGACTCAAAAGCAACACTCCTTCGCGTAAAAGAAAATTCTTCCTATGTTAGCGAAAAAACGTATATAATAGAGGAGAATCTAAGTGACTTATTCGCACAATAAACAATAGGAGAACACATTGCTTGACAGTTTATTTAGGAATCAACAGATAACGGAGCAACCCGTCTTCTATCTCTTTATAGCCTTTACCATACTAATATCTCTTGGCTATAGCTGGGGAAAACGAAGAAACAAGCGAATCTATCTATCGGCCTTCAATGACCTCGTCTCCCTTATAAAACCCAAAGACCAGCTCTTTACAAACATCGGAGGTCTAACAGGATACCATGCCAACTTGGTGCCTAAAAGAAACGATGTGTTTAGAAGGGTGGATGCAACTATAACACTCCTACCAAGACAGTCATGGTTATACATGCCATTTTCTCTGCTCATACAGAGATTCGATCGCCTTTTTATAACATTCTATCTTCTCCCCAAAAAAAAGGCAAAATGGCACCTTAAAGAGGTTCATCTGATAGAAAAAGCATACTCCAAATTCAGGGGGCCCAAGATAAAGAACGAAGATAAATTAACGAAAGAGGAGTTTAAATGGGATAACAAAAATTTTTTCCTTTTATATAATGATACGAAACTTAAGGAGAGTATTGTAAAACTTGCCCAAAGAATGAACACCCCAGGTAGTGTCAAACACATTGCAGTGGTTCCCCAGGAAGAACGAATTTTTATCTTCATGATACCAAAATACAGGAAGGTATATGAAAATTTAAAACCGATTATTAATTGGATAAACTCCAGAAAATTCATCATAGAAGAAACGACAAACAACACAGGAGAAAATGGGGCGTAAGCGGTAAGAATATGGGAAAGAACGTTTTAATTACAGAGATAACCAATCCTATCGGTCAGGAGCTTGGAAAACTGTTTTCAATCAACGGTTATAACGTAATTGGTACAAACAGTTCTAAAACTAATTCCGTTGAATCTTCCCAACCAAGCGGAGAAATAAAAGGTGGAAAAATTATCTCACTCAAATGGACGAAAAGCTCACCGGTATCGGCAAGGAATGTAGTTCTTCAGGCACGAAATAAATTTGAGACAATCGATATTGCAATAATCATCCAAATTTTCCCAGGTCAAAACAAACTCTTTAACGAAATCGAATTCCACAAAATAGAATCTCTAATCGACGAAAATGCGATAGGACCTCTCTTTCTTGCCAGAGAGATTCTCAAACATTACTATCAAAACCGACCTAAAGAGACAAAAATACTCTCCTTTATCCAGTATTCCGAATCTCCTCTAAACTACAGCACTCCTCTGGAAGCCTTTTTAAGAAAGGGAATAGAAGGTTTTATAAAATCTCAGGCGCAAATTAATGAAAACCCGGAGATTATTATGAATCTCTTCTTTTCCAGAATAAACCGAATCGAATCACCCAGGGAATATGCAGAATATATATTTCTCTCGCTCACCGAAAGGGCAAAAAAAACTAACGGCAAAATACTCAACTACTCAGGGAAGAGGCGTCTCTTCTAGTTCTTCTAAATGCAGCCTAACTAAAGAGCATAGAATCCGCAAACATCATTTGAAACTCCGGTTTCCCCGAGAGTTCAACAAAGTGTGTTTCTCCAGGAATCTCTCTAGCCCTATCACGCTCAGTCTTAGAAACCAATACCATTGAAGCTCCTCTAAGAGCTGCGTTCCCTACAACATCCACCCTATCCCTATCTATCCCTGGGATCAACCCAATCCTTATGGCAGCTCCAACATCCATCCCAGCCCCAAAGTTCCCCGCGAGCCTTATCAATTCTATTTCATCGACAGAGATCCCCGCTTCCTTTAAAAGACTCTCCATACCGGTGCGAATAGCCCCCTTGGCCAATTGCAATTCGCGAATATCCTTCTGGGTAACAAAAACCTTTCTATCATCCGTAAGAGCAAATGCCAATTGACCCTCATGCTCAAATATCCTTTCTCTGAGGAACTCATTTTCAATCTCATCCCGCGAGAGGAGACGTCCTGTGGAATCCATCACACCAGAATCCAAAAGCTCCGCCACAGCCGAGACCAACCCTGTCCCACAGATACCCTCCGGAGATACATTCCCTATAGTTTTAACATCCATCCCCAAACCATCACCCACAATTCTCACAGAAACTATAGCGCCTTTTATTGCCCGCATCCCACACGCAATCTGAGCCCCCTCAAAGGCAGGACCAGCTGCCGTTGAGGTTGCAAGGAGCCTCCCCTTGTTTGAGAGAACAATTTCCCCGTTAGTTCCTATATCCACCGACAGAGAAACGATGTTCTCTCTATCCAACCCAAGGGCAAGAATCATACCCACCGTATCAGCTCCAACGTAGGCAGAAATAATCGGAAGGGTTTCCACAGTACCCCACTTTTGAAACGAAAAACCCAACTCAGAGGGGTATAAGAGCACAGGCTCTGAAACTACCGGTATATACGGGGACACTGTCAACTGATAGGGATCCAGATCGAGAAGGATATGAAGCATTATAGGATTACCAACCACTACTGTCCTAAACACACTGTAAGGAGAAACACCCATCTCTCGTAAAATTTCATTGGCCCCTTCCACAATGGTGTCTATCACTGCTTTCCTTAAACCAGCTCTATCCTCTCTAAACCTACCCGCCCTAGATATAACATCTGCCCCATAAGCGGCCTGTCTATTGAGATAGGCCTTTCTCTTCACTATTCCACCGGTTTCAAGATGGTGGAGTGCAATGTCTACCGTTGTCGTACCAAGATCTACTGCAAACCCATAGATAGGTTCATTCTCTCCCTGAATAATTCCCAGAAATCTGCCAGCTCCAAAACACCATAGGCATTCCAATTGTATTCACGAAGTTTGGAGGAACACATCTCCACCTGCTTTAAATCCGCTTCTCCATCCCCCAAGCATCCCACACTCAAACCAAGCCCTGCAAAGGCACTGCTCAATCTCTTCCAATCGGAACGTTGATCATCTATGGACGGTTCGGTTAATTCCAACTTAACCCTTGAGATCAATGCCTCACCTGGCACATGAGACACTCTTTCAATCTCTCCCTCTTCAATCTCCCATATAATCCCTGTCGTCTTAGACTCAAGAACTGTAATAGTACACTCCTCCTCTACCCTGGTCTGACAGGCCAACCTTACTCCCCTCTCAATTTCCTCTTTTGAAAGTTTCCTTTTACCACCCTTGCCTGAATCTGTTGGAGGATCAACAATAACCTTGCACTGTCCGCACAGCCCCCTACCCCCACAGGGGAAATCTATCAAGATTCCCTCCCCAATGAGGAAATCTCTTAGGAGCACTCCCTTTTCAACGTGAAAGGTAAGATTCCACGGTAAAACTGTTACTTTAACCTTCTCACCATACTTAAACCCCATACTCTTTCCTCCACATACATTGCAACAAACCATTTATCCTATAAT
>Ga0256914_1004280_pt1 | contig 10791 bp, 14 predicted proteins | sample HulkmetaG_FD_191571 | JGI IMG/M metagenome (GOLD analysis project Ga0256914, IMG submission 191571) | Hydrothermal chimney microbial communities from Main Endeavour vent field at the Juan de Fuca Ridge, Pacific Ocean - Hulk | ecosystem: Environmental > Aquatic > Marine > Hydrothermal vents ...
TTTGTCGTGTTTTTATTTAAAAAAACATCGAAAAAAACTCAAATAGACGTTGATTTTTTGTTTACTTATATTCGGTTGTTAAAGATCATTTTCAAAAACTTTCGACTCTCTGACTTAAACTCTAAGTCGTCCATCCGTTCTTGGACGCGTATTATAGACAAATTGAGTTTCTTTGTCAAGGGTTTTTTGAAAAAAACTCAATAATTTTCAAAATTTATCTATATTTTCTACTTCCTTAACTATATCTTAATTTTTTTTATTATATTATGCCTAATTATATTATTTCCCTTACTATATATAAGAGCCCTTGTGTATCTCCTTTATAATATCCTTCATTTCTCTATCTTCTATATTAATTATGACATCTGCAATTTTCTTATAAGCTTTTTCTCTATCTTTATAAAGTTTCCTTGCCTTTTTAGGTGCAGAGAAGAGTGGTCTCTTTTTTAATTTTGCTTTTGAGTTCTCTGCTGTAAGCAGACGATTATAAATCCAATCATAAGAAGCATCTAATAAAATGACTGTTCCAAGCTTTTTAAGATTGTTTACATTGTAAAAACCACCACCACAAGAGATAAAAGTATGCTCCACTGAAACCTCTATCCAGTTGGCACACTCTTGTTCTAAACTCCGAAAATACTTCTCTCCTTTCTCTTCAAACATATCTTTTATTTTTTGATTCTCTTTTGACTCAATAAGATCATCTGTATCTATAATAAAAGAGCCATATTTTTTACTATATGCTCTTGCAGTTGTACCTTTACCTATGCCCATGAAACCAATAAGTATTATATTTTTTTTCATACTAGACAAAGTTGTATCTATCAATAATTTTTTTGAGCCGTCTTCTCAGCTTTTTCAGTGCATCATCAGCATCTTTTCCTTCTGATACCAGAGACTCAAACTCATCAAACTGAATCTTAGCCACCCAACCAATTTTGTGATGTCTTTTTATTCCTACAAAGCGTACCTCACCATAATGCTTCTTTGCCATTCCATATATTCTATCTATTCGTTGGTCTAATGTTTTAATTTTTTCTGCCATTTTCTATCCTTTTATATTTTTTTTTTATTATATTATAAACTCTCAATGTTTCCAACTACTCGACCAATTATTTTTATCTCTTCAGATAAAATATATTCAGAAGAGTAGTTTTTGTTATCTGAAATCAACTCTATCATACCATCTGCTCTCTGCCTAATCCGTTTAATAAAAAGTCCTGCATTGGTTGATGCCACATAGATACCATCTTTATTTATATTTATCTGTCCTCTATCCAAAAAAACTATTGAGCCATCTTGCAGTGTGGGTTCCATAGACTCACCATCTACAGTAATTGCTTCAATCTTTTTATCTCCATCAGGAATAATATTTTTCATAATAGTAGAATCAATGGAGAGTAGTTTAAAATCGGTATCAAAGTTGAAAGAGCCACCACCTGCACTTGCACGAACATCGGGGAAATAGCGTATTTGGAAGTATTTATCTGTTTCAGAGGCTAACATATCAATCGCTTGGTCAAAAAAAAGCCAATTGATACTTAGTTTTTTCATGGCACAAAACTCCATAATCTCCCGATAGGGTATAGAGTTTCGTTTTTTCATGGTAGCAAAAGTTGCTTGGGGAATGGTTAACGCACTGGCAACATCTTTATCAAAGACTTTAACACCCTCTTTCCCTTCTGAAAGGATATCTTTTAGTTTTTCAATAACAAGTCGAAATTCATCCATAAATATACTCCTTTAAAATTTCATTAAAAAAGTATATGACAATTTGACATATTTTTTACTTAAAGTTTACACTTAAAGAGGCTTCTTATTTTTTAATCACACGAACGATAAGACCTGAACCTTATCACCAATGGCTTTAGAGCTATCCTCTTCGGAAGTGACCAAAAGAGCTGTTGAACCTAACATATTGGTGAGTATTGCCGAAGTTCCTTGTTTTTTACCTTTGAAATCAACACGGTAACTACCATCTTCAAGGGTTAGATTACACGCAGTAAACTCAGCTTTTTTATTTCGTTTATTAAATGGCTCTAAAAGCGTTGCCTCTAAAATTTTTAAACCACATTTTCCCTTCTGTAGTTTTGCAATCAGAGGAACCAAATAGAGAAGTGCTGTCACGGTAGCAGAGTAGGCAAACCCTGGCAAGGCGATAATAAACTTGTCCTCTTTTTGTGCCACCATGATATGTTGCCCTGGTTTTACACGTACCCCTTTAAAAAGTACTTCACACCCCAGCTCCACAATCACATCTTTTACAAAATCAAAATCACCAACACTTACCCCACCTGTGGTTACAACAATATCACTCTGACATAATGCATCCTCCACACTTTTTAAAATACTATCCTTGTCATCACCAATACACCCAAGCTGTTGAGGCTCTCCCTCATATTTTTTAACAATCGCTTCGAGTATATAGTTGTTGGAGCTACGAATTTGAGCATCTGAGGTCTGTTTTTCTCCCAACTCTAAAAGTTCACTTCCTGTAGAGAGTATCGCCACACAAGGCTTCTCATAGACCAAGGGAGAGACAATATTTAGACTTGCCATCACCCCAATATCTGCAAAATCTATCTTTGTCCCTTTGGCAATAAGCTTCTGTCCTTCATGATAGTTCTCCCCTACTTCACGTACCGAAAATCCTAAAGGAACAAGCTCATTTATCACTATCTCATCCCCCTCAACAGTGACATTTTCAATAGGTATAAGCGTATCTGCACCATCAGGCATAAGTGAGCCTGTAAATGTTTTGATACATTTTCCATGCTCCACAGACTCTTTTAAATCAACTCCAGCTGGATTAATACTTGAAATTTTTAATCTTCCCAACTGTAAATCTTCACGCTTTACGGCATACCCATCCATTGCTGAGGTCAAAAAAGCAGGTGAATTGTGGTCGGTGATAATATCCTCTGCCAAAACATACCCCAAGGTATCGGTAAGGTAGAGCTTTTTGGTTCTGTATCTTGCTATCTCTATATCTTCTATAATTTTTATTGATTCGTCAAAGTGCATAAATGCCATACTGTTCTTTCTTCCTTTTTTCTTTATCTATTATTTTGAGAGTAATCCACTCCCACTCATGGGGGTACTTCTATCTTCTGCGTAAACTCTTTTCCCCTTAATCACATCATATTTCCAAATCGGGGCATTGGCTTTAAAATCTTCAACAAACGCATCAATAAGCTCCAGTGCCACCCGTCTTTTGGGAGAGAAAACAGCTGAAATATAAGAAGAGGTATGCACAGGCACATCACCAATGGCATGTGCCATCTTTACTTTTGCTCCTAACTTTTCAGCTCTTGCCACCCAATCATCAAACCATTTTTGAAGTACAGGCTCATAGATATCAAAACTAAGAGCTTCAATGTCATCTTCTGCTCGAATCGTCCCTACAAAGGGAATATATGCTCCATAGTTTGAGTGGCTCTCCTCCTCTAACCATCTGTTAAAGATAGATTTAACATCCAAAGATCCTTGATATAGCTCCATCTCACCCACCACAAACAGGAGGCAAGATAGAGACTCTGTCTCCTGCATTTAAGGCTCTGTTTAAATCATTGGTCATCTCATCATTAACAGCAACTGCACACTTGTTTAACCATGAACCCACAGCCTCTATCTCTTGTAGCACCTTTGCCACATCGGCTAGGGTTTTTGCCTCTACCTCTAACGGCTCTTGATTTATAGGTCCTAAAAATTCAACTTTTACCATTATAAAATACCCTCTTTTTTCAAAATTCTACAGATTATAAAAGTTGTTTGATATAATGATGCTTAAATTTAACACATAGGTGAATTACTGTGATATTTGGCTCGATAAGCTACCTAAACCTCTTACCCTTTCAACTATTTTTAAAACGCTACCTACGACACTCTGCTACAAAAATGGCATTTAACTATAAACGTGATGTTCCAAGTAAAATTAATATGGCTCTTAAAAAACGTCATATCAATGCAGGATTTATCTCAAGTATTGAGTCTCCAAATTACAACTGTACTGATTTAGGAATTATTGCAAATAGACATGTCTACAGTGTATTTGTAATTGAAGGAGAAGACAAAGAGGATAAAGAGTCTGCCACCTCAAACCAATTGGCAAAAGTATTAAAACTTCAAGGCGAAGTAATTATTGGAGACAAAGCACTCACCTACTATCTCAATGGTGGAGAGGGGGTAGATTTGGCAACTGAGTGGTATAAAGAAACCTCTCTTCCTTTTATCTTTGGACGGCTCTGCTTTAACTGTTATGGAAAAAAGATAAAAAAACTATCAAAAATTTTCACCAAGGCTCCCATCAAAATCCCTCAATACATCTTGAAAAAAGAGGCAAAAAAAAGAGATATCACCCCCAAACAGCTCTTGTGGTATCTTGAACATATTGAGTATAAGATGAATTACAAAACCAAAAAGTCACTAAAGCTATTTTTAAAAAAGGCAAAGAGAAATGTAATTAAAAACTAATAACCCGTGTATCTTTTTCAAACACTTTTTTAAATATCTGTGGAGAGATAACAATTTTAGCCCCCTCAACAAACTCCTCATCATCTAAGGACATCTCTTCAACATTTGCAGCACAAAGCTGAACTGTTGCACCACTTTTTATCGCCTTTTGGATAAGCTCTCTTGGTGTTTTCTCTTTTGCAAAGTAGATATTTTGATTCCCCTCTTTCAAGGCATATTTAATCGCATTACCACCAATTACAATGGTTACATTCGCCCCCTGTTTTGTGGCACTTAACGCAATACCAAACCCCATTCCTACTTCTTTTAACTCACCACTATTTACAAAAACTACCAGATTTTTTCCTGAGAGTGTTTTCTTTTTCACACTACTTTTAGTGCTATTGGTATCACTATCACTATAGAGAGTTGTACACATCAGTAAAAATATCAAAACCGTATTTTTTAACATAATTATTCCTTAACATAAATTATAAAAAATTATATACTTTTCTTATCTATATTGGCTTAATTATTTTGGACTTTATGTTTACTTTGCTATATCCTTCCACTTAGGGTGATGAAAATGCAACCGATGGTCACAAGCCGTAGAGACCACAGACGCATCAAATACAATAGTCCCGATAATATTCCACTCATCTTTTTTACTCGCCACAGCAATATCAAACATCAAATTTTTACCATTAATCTTTAATTCATCACGGAAATCTTTAGCATCGACTCCTTGCCCTTTTTGGGCTGTTATCTTTATCCATTTAGGCGTTCTAATCATGCTTTTATCACGCTCTCCTAACTCTGAAATCTCATAGAGTTGTCTTATGCCTGAGTGACTGTCTGCGTCTCCAAACGCTTTGGCTACTTTTAGGGCATAGAGGAGATTTTTCATCACTTCACTTGTGGTGGTAACAGTTGGTTCATTGGTTAGTGCTACATCGGTAAAGTGTTTGGCATCGGTTCCTCCCAAATCATCAATAACAAAGAAGTTTGCTGTGGACTCACTGTTCTGTTTGGTAGGGCTTGTGGTTGGAAAAAGTTTACCTGCCAATCCAAAGGCTCGTATCTCTCCACTTTTTGTATTGGACATGGCGGAGGAGGCTCTAGCGATTATTAATGCCTCGCTAAAGTTTTTGAAATAACCACTATAGGGGGTCTCTTTGTGAATTTTCCATGTACCTTTTAAACAGATGCCATTGGGATGGGCTAATTTGTCAAAGTATGGGAGGATATCATCTCTACTCTCTAGCGTTCGTTTTGCATTTTGAAGGATAATATTTTTGCTCCATGTAAATAAACTTCCCAATGATATCTTCTCTTGGGGCAAGGTCTCTAGTGGCTTGGCACTCACCTCACTCCATACTTTTTTAAAACTGTCTAGTTTTTTCATCTCGGTTGCTCCTGTTATTAGGTTCAATGTTATGAGTGCTACTGCTATTTTTTTCATCTAATCTTCTCCATTAATTACGACATCACTATCAAGTAAAAAGAGTGAGTTATTGACCACTTTATCCCCTTTTTTAAGCCCAGAAATTATCTCAAACTGTGTAGCAGAGATACGCTTGGCATTGACCAGTTTACTTTTATACTCACCCTCATACTCACTCGGAACAAAAACCAAATGCTTCTCTCCTTTGGTAACAACAGCTGTATTTGGCAAAATAAGTCTACTCTTTTTGGGTTTTATTATGTTAATGGTGGCATAAGAGTTTGGCTGAATTTTACCATTTTTATTAGAAAGAGTAAGCCTAAAGTCAATGGTTTTATTTTTAGGGTCAACCAGAGGATAGATATGGTCTATTGTAGCTCGGTGTATCTGCTTTGAACCGCTAAGTGTTACCTCTACACGAGTACCTTTTTTGATAAAGGTTCTGTCTTGCTCATAGGCTTTGGCAACAACCCAAACTTTTGAAAGGTCGGCTATTTTGTAGACCTCCATTCCTTTTTTGACCGATGAACCTTCAGTTACACTTTTTTCTACCACTACGCCTTTAAAATAGGAGTAAAACGGAAGATACTTTCTAACCTTTTTGCTCTCTTTTATCGCCATGATACTCTGCCCTGTCACATCATACAACTTTAGTCGATTCTCTATCATAGAGGCGAGTTCAGGGCTAACTTGTAAGGCACTTAAAAGCTCTATTTGTGCTTTGTAAATCTCTGGACTATAGATATCAAAAAGCTTCTGTCCTTTTCTTACTCTATCATAGATATTGGGTGAGGTGAGGTTTCGGATAAAACCATCTTGTTTGATGGTAACGGTATAGATTTTATCATCAGCTATCTGCACATAGCCGTTGTACTCTCTTTTATCCTCTATGGTTTTGCTCTCTACATTGATGGTTTTAATATTAAACAGTTGCTCAACAGTAGTTGCTTGGACCAATATGCCAAATGATATTAAAAATAGTATCTCTCTCATTGAATCACTCCTAGTAGTTGGTCTATTTGGTTCTCATCTAAGGCGATTGCCAAATATTTTTTATTGATTGCGAGTTGGTTGTTTACCTTTTGGGTAAATAGCTCATAATAGTGAAGCAGAGAACCCCCACCTGCAAGTTCTAGCTTGGCATTGTTAATGAGTTGTGCTATCTTTTGAGCATTTTGTTCCAATATCTCTAACTCTTGATGGTGGGCTTGAAGCTGATGGAGGGTTATCTTTAACCCCTGTGCCAATTGTGTTTTTATCTTTTTATAGGTTATCTCTTGAATATTAACCCGTCTCATCGCTTGGGCTTTTTTGTTGGACTGTTTGTTGCGTATAAAAAGAGGATAGGCGATAGAGAAAGAGAGATAATCATTTTTATCAAAACGCTGATAAAATCCTGTTGTTACGGTGATATCTGCTTGTTCTTTTGCTAATGCCAACGCTACTCCTTGAATGGCTACCTCTCTTTGTGAGAGTACTTTTTTGAGTTCAGGGCTTCGCTCTAGTAGTTGGGTCAAAAGTGCATCAAAGGGTTGAATATGATAATCTTTTAGCCCCACCTCATCAGAAAACATCTCTATTTGAAGATTTCCAATAAGCTCGATGTTCTCTTTGGCGATTTTAATGCGTTGTAGTGCATTTTCTCGTTGAAATATATAGCTTTGTTGAAGGAGTTGGGTTTTAATATATCGCTCTATCGTCTGTTTCTCTATCGCTGAGAGGTTGATAATAAGCTTTAGTGGATGCTTTAAAAACGCAATATACTCATCTAAAATATCAAGTGTATCTTGGGCATTTTTGGCATCTATAAAGGATTTACGCACCCCAAAAGCGATATTGACAGAGAGAATATCTTTTTGCTCCTCTATCACCTCTCTTTTTTGTTGTGCCATAGCTGAGGAGATTTTGAGGTGGTTGGAGAGAGGGATTTTTTGCGAGACGGCAACAAACTGATTTTGCATCGCCTCTTGGGTTCGGGAGAATGGTTTTTGGGCTTGAACATCATTGATACCTGCTTTTAAAATAGGGTCATCCCAAGTAGAAACGATATCTGACTCTCTGTTCAATATCTCCGACTCCTCTTGGAGAATTTGAAGCTGATAGTTATTCTGTCTGCTGTACTCTATGACCTCTTGAAGTGTTTGAGATTGAAGTGAGAGAGATAAGAACAGAGTGATGTATATTTTTTTCATAATTACCTCCTTCACAATAGTTGGGTTACAAAATTACAGAGCTAGAGTGTTTATACTTTTTTCCATTTTTTTCAATAAAAATTTTCACCTGCCATGTACCACCCATTGAGAAGTTTACATTTCCACTATACGCATCCCCACTAGGTGCAAGTAACTTTATATCTTCCATATATGGCATTCCTGGCATCTCAGGCATAAATATCTTTAGCTCTACTTTGGTGGCATCAGTTACTGCTTTTCCATTTTCACTAATAGATACTTTTATGTTATTATTTCCAACAACCAGTGGTTTTTCTGAAGAGTAGGTGAGACTTAGATTTCCTGCTTTGCCTGTTTTAATAAACCCTTGTGCTGTATCATCATTACAAGCGATAAAAAAGAGTCCTACAGTTAAAAGAGTTACTATTTTAATTAGATTTTTCATTTTGAATTCCTTTAGATTTTATTCTTAAGAGAAGTATAATAGGATTAGTGTGTAGAGTGTGTGGAGAGAATTAAAACCTCAAAACAAAAGTTGTTCCCTCATCCACCTTGGACTCAAACTCTATCCCAATATCATACGCTTTGCAGACTTTATGGACGATATTTAACCCCAATCCAAATCCACCCACTTGATGGGTAGCACGATAGAAACGTTCATAAATCTCACTCTGATGCTCTTTGGGAATACCAATTCCTGTATCTTTTATGGTGATGGTTCGTCCCTCAACCACGATACTAATCTCTCCCCCTATCGTATTGTATTTAATCGCATTGCTAATAAGATTGTGAATAAGTCGGATAAAACTCTCTTTGTCTATTTTAAAATGGAGTTCATTGTGATAGCAGACAGTAACCGTTATTTTTTTCTTCTCGGCCAAAAGAGTGAGATAGTGTAGCTCCTTTTTTAGGATGAGATTCAAGGAGAGTAGTTCTGATTTTTTAGAAGTTTCATTCTTAGCATCTAACATCAAATAGGTTAAATCTTTGTGTATCTCTGATACCCTTGTGGCACTTAGCCTTATACGCTCTAGATTTTTGGGACTCTGTAACATGGGAGAGTTAACGGAGAGCATAAGAGCTGTGATAGGTGTGTTGAGTTCATGAGTACTGTCTTTGATAAAGTTATCAAGCTGTATCCGTTTCATCTGTATTGGTTTAATGAAAAGCTTAGCAAGAAAATATCCAATAATAGTAAGAAGTACATAAGTTAAAAGTAGTATAAATAGTATCTTCTGTTTTAAAGATTGGATAAAAGTAGCTACACCACTTTTTTCTATGACAATAGAGCTAACCCCCAAGTGTCCAAAGGTGCTTTTATCTATCAGTATCAGTCTATTTCCATCTTGATAGAGTGACTTTGAGAAGTATATTGGCTTGTTAATTTTAGAAACTATCTCTCTGTTATTTTTATCGTAAAATCCTATTTTATCTGTAAAATTTTCAACTGCCCATTGAAGTGAAAATGTTCCTCCTCGCATATGTGCATAGATAATCTTAGAGGAGAGCCTACTCGCCTCAATCTGCATCTCTCCTCGTGTCTGTTCATAAAAAAAGCGTGACTCCTTTTGGTAAAAAAGATAGGCGATAATTGCAAAAAGTATAAATGAAGAGCCAAGATAGAGTAACAAAAATTGTAAAAGAGTGCGTCTCTCCTCTTTAATTAAATAGATAACCAACTCCTCGAATTGTACGAATGCACTCTTCACCCAAAAGTCGCCGTAGATTTTTCACATAGGTACGAATAGTAGAAGAGGTTGGAGAGGTATCATACGACCAAACGTTAACCATTAACTCATCAGTTGAGATAACTTTGGCTCGATTACGCAAAAAATAGCTCAGAAAATCCCCCTCTTTTTTAGGAAGTTTATGCTCGTGGTTATCAATAAATAGAAGATATTTTGTGATGTCATAGGAGATATTTTCAGCCAAAGAGATAATCTCATCATCATCTATTTTAAAATGCCGTTTGATATTATCAATTCGTGCCTTTAGCTCTATCATCTCAAACGGTTTTTTGAGATAATCATTTGCCCCTATCTCAAACCCCTCTAGCACATCTTTGGAGCTATTCATAGAGGTAATAAAAATCACAGGGGTCACATCTCCTGCACCTCTTAAATTTTTTAAAAGCTCAAAACCATTGAGAAGTGGTACATTCACATCAAAAAGAAGTAAATCAAATTTCTGCTCAAAAAGGATATCTTCAGCCTCTATCCCATTATAGATAGGGGTTACACTATAGTTGTAATATTCAAGATGTTCTACAATCACCTCGGAGAGAATCAGGTCATCTTCTAGAAGTAAAATTTTCATGGGCTATTATAGCAATTTTTTGTACCCTGTTAACTTATCATTTTCTTTTTATTATTCATTAGTTTACAAATAAATATTATAATAGCAACATGAAAGATATAGAATATCTTCCCTTGATTTTACAAAATTCTATATTGGAATAGTACATTCCAAGATAAACAGCCACTTTAATGAAACTTCCTCCTTTACAATTTTACTCCCTCATTAAAAACTGTTTATCTCTTTCCTCCCTTATCATAAATAAAAAACATAATGAGTTGTAAAATAACAAATTATTCTACCCCAACACCCCAAACAAAACCTCCCGAACCTCACCAAGCTCAAAAACCTTATCTTTTTGGGTACGGCTATCGACAATAAATCGAATCTTCCCCTTCTCATCTTCGACTTTGATTTTAATGCCCTCTT
>Ga0256914_1004281_pt1 | contig 10791 bp, 8 predicted proteins | sample HulkmetaG_FD_191571 | JGI IMG/M metagenome (GOLD analysis project Ga0256914, IMG submission 191571) | Hydrothermal chimney microbial communities from Main Endeavour vent field at the Juan de Fuca Ridge, Pacific Ocean - Hulk | ecosystem: Environmental > Aquatic > Marine > Hydrothermal vents ...
CAAAAGAGGTGTATCTGCTGCGGATAATGGTATCAAAACCCAGAAGGGGCAGCATCAGCTCGATAGCCACCAGCAGGAGCGTCCATCCGAAAATGATTGCTGGTGGTATCCTGCTTAGTATGCCGGGAAGATCTATTCTGTCGAGCTTCATACAGTATATGATACACACCGTTTGCAACAAAGTCCAGACTCTACAATATGCATCGTTCAACCACGATTCTTGATTTTTTAAGCCAAAATGATACACTCGATAGACCAACTTTTAACACTTGGAGGAATACATGTTCGATAAAGGCGAATGCCTTGTCGAGGTGCTGCCCTTTATAAAGCGTTTTTTCGGCAAAACAATAGTGATCAAATACGGCGGAAGCGCCATGGTTGATGAGCGTTTAAAGAACAGCTTTTCCAAGGATGTGGCCCTTCTTAAGTATGTTGGCATCAATCCGGTTGTTGTTCACGGCGGCGGCAGGGACATAGGGCATATTCTTGGTCGCCTGAACATTGAAAGCAGGTTTCACCAGGGGCTGAGAATAACCGATGAAAGCACGATGGAAGTGGTTGTGATGGTGCTGGCAGGCAAACTGAACAAGGAGATAGTGTTAAACATAAACAAAAATGGCGGCAGGGCTGTAGGCATTAGCGGTGTTGATGCGACAATCATAAAGGCGAGCAAGAAGCTGACTACTGATGTGGACCTTGGCCTTGTGGGCGACGTGAAAGAGGTAGATCCGTCTGTGCTGGTACACCTATCAAACGATGGGTATATTCCGGTTGTAGCACCCATTGGCGTCGATGATGAGGGTAGACGGTACAATATTAACGCCGATAGTGTTGCAAGCGCTATAGCCGTAAGCCTGAAAGCGGAGAAACTCATTTTTTTGACGGATTCTGACGGAGTATTGGACGCTGAGGGTGCGCTAATATCCTCTATCAATATTGACGAGATCGATTTGCTCATTGAAAAGGGTGTGGTAACAGGGGGCATGATACCGAAACTGCTCTCAAGCAGAGAGGCCATTAAAAGTGGGGTTGGCAAGGTTCATATCATTAACGGCAAGAGACAACATTCACTACTTGAGGAGATTTTTACTTTATCGGGTATAGGCACGGAGATCTATGCGGGCTGACCAGAGGCTTTTGGCTGAATTTTCCATACTGGTTCAAAAAGAGACGGACTTAAGACACCTCTATTTCGTTGGACTGCCGTTTATTCTCATGGCTTTTGGTTTTAGAAAGGGCGTGGTGTTTAAGTATAGCCTCAGAAAGCGCTGTTTTGACCCCAAGTGCGGTCTAAGGCTTGACGAGATAAGGGAGTATGGGTTTAAGATCGAACCTCCGCAGCAGATTGGTGAACTTGCGGATAGACTTCTTGCTTTCGACATTGAACCGTTTTACAGGACGGCTTACAACAGGAAGATACGAGCATTGAACATACCTTGTAGTGATATAATTCGCTCTGTGCTGAATCCCCTTGCTACAAAGAAAACGCGTTTCATTGATAGAAAAGATGTGAAAAACAGACACATAAGGGCTGCTCTTCAGGCAATGGAACTGGAGAGGTTTCTCTATATACCACTCCTTGCGGCTGATTCCACTGTGGGTTTTATGCTCTTTGATGCTGAGGATACACCCGGGGCGCACCTTAAACCGTACGCTTCCTTGTTTGGGCTTGCCCTTGCCAATCTTGTTAAGCAGAAACAGATTGATACGTTGCGTGGTTTTATTGAGGAAAACGAGGAGGAGATACTTCACAATCAGAGGCTCTACTCGATAGGAAAAACAGCATCGACAATTGCACATGAGATAAAGAACTCACTGATTGCTATTATCGGTCTGTTCAACAAACTGAAGGAGCATACAGATAGGTCCGAGCGCGCTTCAAAGTATGTTTCGATCATTGAAAGTGAATTAGACAAGTTGTACAGGTTTGCATTGAATATAAACAGATACTCCCGATCCTTAAAGCCGGTAAAGGAGTTTCTGGATTTAAGGGAGCTTGTCGATAAGGTAATAGAGATGGCAAATATACTTAATGCCGGTTTTGAGTTCTCTGTCAGGATAGATGATGAGGCCTCAGTTATCTATGCCGACAGGGCACAGATGGAGCAGGTTTTGCTTAATCTGCTGAAAAATTCCATTGAAGCCTACGGTGGCGAAAGGGGTGGTAAGGTCTGGATCACAGCCAAAAGGCAGGGAGATGAGGTGGTCATTCGCATAAGAGACAACAGCGGCGGAGTGGATCCTGAGAAACTGCAGGAGATAACCCGTCCATTCTATACCACCAAACCGCATGGGACGGGCCTGGGTCTGTCAATTGTTGCTGAGATAATAAGACAGCATGGGGGAACCATTGACTTTAAAAACGTGCATAACGGCTTAGAATCGATAATAAGAATGCCACTGCCCAAAAACCTGAGGGAGGGTGATGATGAGTGAGAAGAAAAAAATAATGATCGTGGACGATGAGGAAGCCATAAGGTTGCTCTATAGGGAAGAGTTTGAAGATGAGGGCTACGAGGTAGTAGATTTCGATAACGGTCAGGCAGCACTTGATGCTTTTGAGGCTGAAAAACCAGACCTTGTGATACTGGATATTGCAATGCCGGGCATGAGTGGACTGGATGTGCTTGGTAGAATGAAGGAGATTTCACCCGATACGCCCGTTATCATGTCAACAGCATATTCCCATTACAAACAGGACTTTTATACATGGGCAGCCGATGCATATATCGTTAAATCGCCGGATTTAACAGAGCTCAAAGAGAAGGTAGCAGAGCTTTTGGCTGAAAAGTAGAACTAACACTCAACCTTAAGCACCTTAAAAAAACAATACTTTTGTGATATACTAACAGCGGAGTGCTCGATGCTCAATTGTTAAAAAGGAGTGGCTTATGTCATTTGTTCATTTGCACAACCATTCTGAATATAGCCTGCTTGACGGGGCAACAAAGATAGACAGGATGCTTGATAAGGCTCTCGCCGACGGGATGGAGGCTGTTGCCTTAACGGATCATGGCAACATGTTCGGGGCAATCGAGTTTTACAAGGAGGCGAAGAAAAGAAACATCAAACCAATCCTTGGTTTTGAGGGTTATATTGCGCCCACATCCCGCAAGGATAAACAGACCAAAGGCACCTATCACATTACGCTGCTTGCGAAGAATCTGACGGGATACAGAAATCTGCTGAAGTTAACCACTTTCTCATACACGGAGGGTTTTTACTACAAACCCAGGATAGATAAGGATCTTTTGAGAGAGTACTCAGAGGGTCTGATTGCCGGCAGCGCTTGTTTGCATGGTGAGGTGCAAAGGCATCTGCTTGCGGGAGACTACGATGCCGCCAAAAGGGCTGTTCAGGAATACAAGGAGATATTTGGTAAGGACAATTTCTTTCTTGAGATCATGCGACACGGAATTGAGGATCAGCAGCGGATTGATGCGGATATTATCAGGCTCGCAGCGGAAACGGATACCCTTCTTGTAGCCACAAACGATTGTCACTACCTTAACAAGGAAGATGCTGTTGCGCAGGATGTGCTTTTGTGCCTTCAGACCAACCATAAGCTGGAAGAAGAAAACAGAATGAGAATGGGTAGTGAGGAATTCTACTTCAAGAAGGAAGAGGAGATGCTTCAGGCGTTTGAGGACCATCCTGAATTTGTTGACAATAGTCGTCTGGTTGCCGATATGTGCAATGTAGAGCTTACGCTGGGTGAACTTTCGCCACCCCATTTTAAGACGCCTGATGGTTCAAGTGAGCAGGAGTACCTAAGAAGACTGGCGTATGAGGGGCTGGATAGGCGTACACAGGGTTTTGATGAGCAGTTGAAGAAACACTACAGGGATAGGCTTGAGCTTGAGCTATCGATAATACAGCAGATGGGTTTTTCGGGTTACTTTTTGATTGTGTGGGATTTCATTAACTACGCCAAGAAGAACAAGATACCTGTTGGACCCGGTCGTGGATCAGCAGCAGGGAGCCTTGTCTCCTATAGCCTTGGCATAACAGAGATTGACCCAATTCGCTACAACTTGCTCTTTGAGCGTTTCTTAAACCCCGAGAGGGTCTCTATGCCGGACATCGATGTTGATTTCTGTGTAGAGCGACGTGATGAGGTAATAAACTACGTTAAGGAGAAATACGGTGCCTACAATGTGGCTCAGGTAATAACATTTGGTACTATGCTTGCCAAGGCTGTTGTTAGGGATGTTGCAAGGGTGCTTGGTTTTCCTTACAAAGAGGCGGATAGAATTGCCAAGATGATACCTGATAGGGCAACCCTCGAGGAGGCAATCGCTGAGAGTGAACAGATAAAGAGCGAGATTAAAAAAGATGAGAAGGTAGCTCAACTGTTCGAGATATCCAGAACCCTTGAGGGCATTAAAAGGCATGCATCTACACATGCAGCAGGGGTGGTCATTTCTGAAGAGCCCATCTACAACAGGTGTCCCATCTACAAGCCGGCTGGCGAGGATGCTCTTGTTACGCAATTCTCCAAGGAGTACCTGGAGGATGTAGGGTTAATAAAGTTTGACTTCCTTGGTTTGCGAAATCTGACTGTTATAGATTTGACCGTAAAGCAGATAGGCAACGGGTTTGACATATCCAAGATACCTCTGGACGACGAAAAGACGTATAAACTACTGCAAAGCGGTGATACGCTTGGGATTTTTCAGCTGGAATCATCGGGAATGCAGCGTTTGATCGCCGAATTAAAGCCCACCTGTTTCGAGGATCTGATAGCCCTTGTTGCACTTTACAGGCCAGGACCACTGGGCAGCGGCATGGTAAGCGATTTTATTGAACGTAAGCACGGGCATAAGCCCATAGACTATCCACTGCCCGAGCTTGAAGATATACTTAAGGAGACGTACGGCATTATCCTGTATCAGGAACAGGTCATGCAGATAGCAAGCAAGCTTGCCGGTTATAGCCTGGGTGAGGCGGATATACTGCGCAGGGCAATGGGCAAAAAGAAAAAGGAGGTTATGGAACAGCAGAGGGGCATCTTTGTGGAGAGGGCTCAGCAGCATGGTGTAAGCAGGCAGAAGGCCGAATACATATTTGATCTTATGGCGAAGTTTGCAGAGTACGGTTTCAATAAATCCCATTCAGCTGCATACGCTTACATTGCCTACCAGACTGCATACCTAAAAGCACACTATCCGGCTTACTTCATGAGCGCTCTGCTGACAAGCGAGAAGAACGATACAAAGAAGATATCCAAACACATAGAGGAGTGCAACAGGCTAAAGATTGGTATTTTGCCGCCGGATATCAATGATAGTGAGAGGGATTTTGCCGTTGCTGAAAAGGATGGAAAACCGGTTATTCGTTTTGGCTTTGGTGCTATAAAGAATGTGGGGTCTGCAGCCATAGAGAGCATCATCAGCACAAGGAGAGAAGGGCGATTTGAGTCCATATACGACTTTTTGAAAAGGGTAGATCTAAGAAAGGTTAACAGAAAGGTAATTGAGAGCCTGATAATGGCAGGTTGTTTTGATTCGCTGCATCCAAACAGAGCAAGTCTACTTGCATCCCTTGATGATCTGCTTGAGTGGGCACAGAAGAGGGCTAATGGCAAGGGTGTAAAGATGCAAGCGTTGTTCGGCACGCAGCATCCTTCAGAGGCGCCACCTCAGCTGAAACAGGCAAACATGCTATCCCAAAGAGAGATTCTTAAGTTCGAAAGGGAACTGCTCGGCTTTTTCATTAGCTCCAACCCACTTGATAAATACAGGCGTACACTGGAGGGGCTGATAAACGCCACAAGCGACGACCTTTCATCTTCTCATAGAGACAAACTGATAATGGCAGGCGTGCCAGTGAGTATAAGGAAAACGAAAACGAAGAAAAAGAGTGTAATGGCGTTTGTAAAGTTTATGGATACAAAAGGCACTTTTGAGGCGACCCTGTGGCCGGATACGTACGAAAGGTACAGAGAGCTCCTTGAAAGTGAAGATCCACTGATAATCGTTGCGCATCAGGAAGTGGGCAGTGAGAAGGCCTCTATTATTGTGCAACGGATCTACACGCTGGATGAAATTGAGCGTTATGTAAAGGGCATAGAACTCTTCTTAAACACGGAGAAACTCAACGATTTGGAGAGGATAAAAGAGATGCTGCAGCAGCACAGGGGCGATAAGAATCTGTTTATCAGGTTTAAAAAGGAAGAGCACACCTATCTCATTCAAAGTATGATAACGGTAAACGCCTCTTTGGTGTTGCTCGATACCCTCGCCCGCATGGGTGTTCCTGCAAGATTGATGCTGGAGGGAGTGTAGGATGAACAGAATACTGGTAACGGGGACAGCCGGATTTATAGGCTTTCATGTTGCGCTAAGGTTGGCAAGGGAAGGTTATGAGGTCATAGGCCTTGACAACATTAACGATTACTACGATGTGGACCTAAAGCTGGGCAGGCTTGCCGAATCGGGTTTTAATACGGATGAGATTGAATATGGCACTTTTCTTGTCTCTTCAAAGTTTCCCAATTACAGGTTTATAAAGCTGGATCTGGCAGACACAGATGGTGTGCTTAAGCTATTTGGGGATGTGAAGTTCGATACCGTATGCAATCTGGCCGCACAGGCTGGCGTCAGGTACTCTCTTGAGGATCCCTATGCCTACATTGACAGCAACATTCACGGTTTCCTAAACGTGCTTGAGGCTGCGGTTCAATTCAGGGTTGAGCACCTGGTTTTCGCAAGCTCCTCCAGTGTTTATGGTCTAAACAGAAAGCAACCGTTTAGCGAGCATCATCCGGTTGAACATCCGGTCAGCTTATATGCCGCAACAAAAAAATCCAACGAATTGATGGCGCATGCGTACAGTCATCTGTTCGGCGTTAGCATAACAGGACTGCGCTTCTTTACTGTTTATGGCCCGTGGGGTAGGCCGGACATGGCGCTTTTTAGGTTTGTGAAAAATATCTTAAACGATGAGCCGATAGAGGTGTACAACTACGGGGATATGGAGAGAGACTTCACCTATATTGACGATGTTGTAGAGGGGGTTGTGCGCGTCTTAAGCAAACCTGCCAAGCCTAATGCCGCTTTCGACCCGCTTTCTCCCGATCCAGCAATATCATCTGCTGCTTATCGCATATACAACATTGGTAACAGCCAGCCGGTAAGGTTAACCGAGTTTATTGAGGCAATTGAAGAGGTGCTCGGCAAGAAGGCGAAGATAGAGCTTATGCCACTGCAAAAAGGTGATGTTGTTAGTACTTATGCAGATGTGTCTGACTTAATAAATGACTTTGGCTATAAACCTCAAACTCCTGTTAAAGAGGGTATTAAAAAATTCGTAGAATGGTTTAAGAAGTTTTATGGAATTACTTGACAAGGCTCTGTTTTTAAAATAAAGTGAAAAAAATTTCCCGGGAGGTGATGTATGAAGCGATTGTTTAGCTTCTTGGTTGCCGTTGTTGTGGCGTTGTCGGTTATGGCATCCGGCGCCATGGCAAAGGAAGTTAAGGTTGGCGTTGTGTGGCCCATGACGGGTCTTGTTGCCGCATTTGGTCAGAGCGCATGGAGAGGAGCTAAGCTCGCCCAGTCCATGGAGCCCACAGCAAAGGATGGAGCGAAGATTCACCTTATTCTTCTTGACAACAAGGGCATGAAGGTCGAGACAGCAAATGCCGTTAGTAAGCTGATAACAGAGGACCACGTAAAAGCTATTATTGGTGCCATCACAAGCTCCAATACGCTGGCTGGTGCACCAATCGCCGAAAGGTACAAGATACCCATGCTAACATCTTCGGCGACAAATCCCCTTGTTACAAAGGGCAAGAAGTACGTTTCCAGGGTCTGTTTTATAGATCCTTTCCAGGGTAGCGTTGCTGCAAAGTACGTCTGGAACAATCTACACGCCAAAACTGCAGCTGTGATGATTGAGAAGGATCAGGATTACTCCGTTGGTCTTGCCCATGCCTTCATGAAGGCGTTCAAGAAGCTTGGAGGAAAGATTGTTTCGGTCTCTTTCTTCCAGTCTACGGATCAGGATTATTCGGCACAGATTTCCACAATCAAATCCAAGAATCCGGATATCATCTACATGCCTTCCTACTATCAGGAGATCGCTCTCTTCTGTCGCCAGGCAAGGCAGTATGGTCTTAAGCAGACCATAATGGCTGGTGATGGTGCTGAGGCTGATGCCCTTATAAAGATCGGAGGCAAGGCGGTAAACGGTGTTACGTTCACCACTCATTACGATCCTCACGCAGCTGCAACACCGCTGTCCAAGAAGTTCCTGAAGCTGTTTAAGGCAAAATACCATGAGGATCCAGATGCTATGGCCGCTCTGGCTGCCGATGCCTACTTTGTTCTTGTTAATGCAATTAACAAGGCTGGTGGAGCAAAGGCGACACCAAAGAAAATCAACTACTACATCAGGCACACAAAGAACTTCAAGGGCGTTACGGGTGTTATCACCATTGATCCTAAAACAGGTAACGCTATAAAGAGCGCGGTTATAAGAAAGGTTGAAAACGGTAAATTTGTCTATGTCACCACAGTCAACCCGTAAACAATCCTTTGGGCAGGGCTTTTCTGCCCTGCTTTTTGAATAATCAAAAAAACAAGAGAGAACCATGAACCTAACAATAGTATTACAACAGCTGGTCAATGGTATATCCTTGGGGAGCCTGTACGGGCTTGTTGCTATAGGATATACGATGGTTTACGGAGTTATCCGGCTCATCAACTTTGCCCACGGCGACGTGATGATGGTGGGCATGTATTTTGCTTTCGTGGGCGTTGCTATGCTGTTTTTGCCCTGGTGGGCAGCCTTTCTTCTCTCGATGATTGCAACAGCATTTGTAGGTGTTATCATCGACAGGGTTGCCTATAAACCCTTGAGAAATGCAAGCAGAATCTCTGCCCTTATTACAGCTATCGGTGTTTCGTTTTTCCTTGAAAATCTGTTTCTTGTTGTGTTTGGCGGCGTACCAAAAGCATTTCCTGTACCCTCTGTATTTGGTGGTGCTATCAATATTCACGGTGTTATCTTTCCTAACATTGCTATAATTACGCCGATAGTTGCCATGGTGTTCCTTGCCATGCTGTTGTTTATTTTGCACAAAACCAAGTACGGCATGGCTATGCGTGCCCTTTCGCTTGACATGGAGACGGTACGCATTATGGGTGTAAATGTGGATATGGTTATATCCATCGTGTTTGCCATTGGCTCTTTTCTGGCTGCGCTTGGCGGAATATTCTGGGCCATGAGATATCCGGCTATTAATCCGCTAATAGGTATCATGCCCGGCCTAAAGGCATTTGCTGCCGCTGTTTTAGGTGGAATTGGTTCTGTTGCCGGAGCTGCTATAGGTGGATTTATTATTGGCGTATCAGAGATACTCGTTGTTGCCCTGTTCCCTGCCCTTGCAGGGTACAAGGATGCTTTCGCTTTCCTGTTTTTAATCTTCGTTCTGCTGTTCAAGCCCACTGGCATAATGGGCGAAGACTTAGAGAGGGGGCGCTTCTAAAATATGAACAGAAATACGATTTTGACCGTTTTATCTATAGTGCTCCTGTTTCTGTTTGTGTGGTACGGTGAGCACCATTTCACAGCCTACACCATCAGGATCTGGGAGAATACGGCAATATTTCTGATGCTTGCTGCAAGCTACAATCTGATCAACGGTGTAACCGGACAGTTTTCACTGGAGCCTAACGGATTTGTGGCTATAGGGGCCTATGTAGCTGCAATTCTTACCCTCACACCAGCTCAAAAGGAAGCCATGTTTATTATAGAACCTATGGTTCCCTGGCTGGCACATCTGCATATGTCGTTTTTGCCTGCACTACTGGTAGGTGGGTTGGTAACGGCATTTGTAGGCTTCCTGCTTGGTTTTCCGGTCTTTAGGGTGCGTGGCGATTATCTGGCTATTGTTACGCTGGGCTTTGGCTTGACCATCAGAGTTATCTCCAACAACACCATAACAATAACGAATGGAGCCCTTGGACTGAAGGGTATTGCAAGCTACACCAACATCTGGTGGTGTTTCGGTTGGGCTGTTCTGTCGATGATAATAATCATGCGCATAGTTAACTCTGCCTTTGGTAGAGCAATGAAGGCCATCAGGGATGATGAGGACGCTGCCATCGCAATGGGTATAAACACCTTCTGGATAAAAATGGCGGCTTTTGTTATAGCAGCCTTTTTCGAGGGTGTTGGTGGCGGATTGCTTGCCCACTTGATAACAACCATATCACCAACCATGTTTACCTTCTTCCTGACATTTGAGCTGTTGATCATCATCGTTGTAGGTGGATTGGGTAGCATGACCGGTACGGTGATTGCAACGGTGCTTGTTATCTGGGGTAGCGAGTTGCTCAGGGTTGTTGAGCAACCTATGAACATATTTGGACTACACATACCCGGCATACCGGGAATGAGAATGGTTATATTTTCGGTTCTTCTGATAGTTATCATGATATTTGCACGCGAAGGTATCATGGGTCAGAGGGAGTTTTCCTGGGATGCATTCTTCAACTTCCTTAAGAAAGTGAGAGCTCGCAGATGAAAGCGGTCCTTAGGTGTGACAAGATAACAATGAGATTCGGCGGCCTTGTAGCCGTCAATGAGTTTTCCATTGAAGTTATGGAACATGAGATATTTGGCCTTATAGGTCCAAATGGTGCAGGTAAGACAACAGTCTTTAATATGATTACTGGAAACCTGCACCCCACATCTGGCCTAATCTACTTCTATGATCAACCTATAGTGGGCTTAAAACCACACAAGATCGTTTCTCTTGGTATGGCAAGAACATTTCAAAAC
>Ga0256914_1004282_pt1 | contig 10790 bp, 9 predicted proteins | sample HulkmetaG_FD_191571 | JGI IMG/M metagenome (GOLD analysis project Ga0256914, IMG submission 191571) | Hydrothermal chimney microbial communities from Main Endeavour vent field at the Juan de Fuca Ridge, Pacific Ocean - Hulk | ecosystem: Environmental > Aquatic > Marine > Hydrothermal vents ...
TTTTAACAAAATAGAAATACTCCAATATTTCTAACTATTCCTTGTTTTAGGATTTGATTTCTCAGTAATAATTTTTTTCTTTTTAACCAATGGTAATTTTTTATATTTGCCAGTATCCACGCTGCTTTTATTTTGTCCTCTGATTTATCATTAAAAATATTATAAAAGGCCTTTGCTTGTTTAATACAATATTCGAGATTTTTTTTATTTTGCTTAAATTGAAAGAATTTCTTAATGATATAGTTTATATTATATTTTTTTGCTCCTATAGTATTATAGGTATGTTGTCTATAATATAGGGTAGGTATCTTGATATATTCAATAATACCAAAACATGAAGCAACTAAAGCGATCCACCAATCATGCATGATAGCTTCAGGAGGAATGTTTGTAGACAAGTCTTTTAAACTTTTATTAATCATCATTGAACAACCTGTAACTATATTTTGCAGTAATAATCTATTAAACTGTGTTATTGTAGGGTTTAATCCTTGATATTTCCAAAAAGATTCTGCAATTATATTAAGATCTTGAGTAACAACTTTAAAATCTGTATGCACTAAGATTGGCAGATCTGCTCCATATTCATTTTCCAGGGTAAGAAGTTTTTGCAATGTAATTTCGATTTTATTAGGTAACCATATATCATCTTGATCTGAAAACATTATATAATCAGCTTTAGCAATGCTTAATAATTTAGAAAAATTTTGGCAACAACCTAAATGTTTTTGCTGATTTGATATTAAAAATATTTGGGAAGGAAATTTTTTTGTATACTCATTTATGATTTTTAAAGTTTTATCTTTAGAGCCATCATCTCTAATAAGAAGCTTCCAATTTGGATATGATTGAGAAATAATAGAATTGATCTGTTCTTTTATAAACTTTTCACCATTGAAAGTTGCCATCAATATCTCAACAAGAGGATAAGTATAATTACTTCTCATAAGGTAATTGTATTGTATATAAATAGGTAAAAGGTAAAGCTGATCCCCAAAGTCCTCGTTTTTTTAGTTTTTAGAACAAAGTTTTTCGTATAATTGTTTATATTGTTTTGCTGTATGTTTTATAGAAAATTCTCTTAAAAAGAGTTCATAAGAATTAAGTCCAAATAAGGAAATAAGTCTTTTATTGCTCAGTAATTTATTGATAACATTTATAGCTTCCTCAAGAGTCTCAAAGAGATAGCCGTTATATTCATTTACTACTAAATCTCTATTACCGACACAATTATGTAAAATCAATGGTTTCTTATAACACATTGCTTGTAATACAGCAACAGGCAATCCTTCCCATAACGAAGTAGAGAGATAAATATCTACCGTTGTACTTAATAAAGCCGACAATTCCTGTTGAGATAGCCAACCTGTTATTGTAATATTTTTACTAGTGAGTAAATTTTTTAATTCTCCATCACCTATCCATAAGAATTCGATATTATTAAAATGTTGTGCTATTTGATTGAATAGTTGAGGATTTTTTTGATGAGTAATTCTTCCTATGGTGCCAATTATTGTTTTAGAGGTTATCTTTTTATTAAAGTTTTTTAGTGAGTCAGAATGATTATTACAGTTATACCCATTATTAATAAAAATAGCATTTATCCCAATATTATTAAAAGCTATAGATTCAGATTTAGAGCATGCTACAACTAACCCTCCAAACTGGGCACCTAATTTTTCTAACATCATATAAAAAGCTTTTTTTTTATTTGAAATATCACATCTTAGAAAGGCCGCACCTCTTGGATTGTATATAACTTTATCTTGTAATCCTAGTAGTCTAGCACCCAATCTTCCCAAAAATCCCGCTTTAGAAGAGTGTAAATGAATTATATCAACTTCATTTTTATATTTTTTTAAAAGAGAAATTAATTCATATAAAGCCAATGAGTCTTTGATAGGATTGATTTCACGTAGTGCATGTCTCCAACGTATAAGTTTTACATTCTCTGGAAAATACTTTTGTATATTAGATGGAGTCTTATCTCGTTTACCATGGATAATAATATATTCACAGTTATTAATATTATTTATTAGTAATCTAATAGAATTAAAAACACCTCCTGCAAAGGCTTCAACTATATGTATTACTTTCATATAAACACCTTAGAAGCTTACAATACTTTTTTGTCTTAAAATATATAAAAATTAAATAAATATATGCAGGGAACAAAACAACTTGATGCTTTAAAAAAGAACCATAGTCTGGCTCAAACATTGCTTGTACAATTGTAAAAGCAATTATCAACGTAATACAATTTGTAGTTTGATCCCACCTTTTTATTAAGTTTTTTCTTTTAGAAAGATAATACACAATTTTTATGAAAAATAAACTATTAAAAATTTGCCATACTACAAATATGATATACTCTAATTTCATTTTTAGTAAAAACAACTTAAAAGGGAAAATTAAGTAAATAAATACCAAAATAGTATTTAACAAGTCGGTAATAACAGAGGTATTGTGAAGCGGATTTACTAATATAGATTGAGCATCTGGTGAGCCAATTCTACATAAATTAACTATATAACGACTACTAGTTAAATATTTATTGGTAGTATAGTATATAGTAGTATATAGTATAACAGTTAATACAAAAAATAAGGTTATTTTTGTGAAGTAATTTAATGCTCTTGGTTTATAGAACCAACAAATTTTTATTATAAAAAAGAAATAAAAAATTAATATCCAATAAATTCTAAAAAATAGTGTGTAAAATAAAAAAATAGGACTACTTAACATAAAATATATAACTAAGTTATTATTTTTCTCTATTGATATCAATAATGTCACTATAATAAAAGCTATTACTTCTTTTGAATATTGACCTACATATATAGATAATATAAAATTTAATATAAAAAAGATTAAAAACATTTTAAAATTAAAAATAAAATTTATTCTACGTAAAAATAATATTAGACATACAAAACATAAACTGTAACTAAAAATAGCTACTAAATAACAAGAAGAAGATGTTGAAAAACCAAACATTTTATAAAAATAAGCTGTATTTAAAAATGAATTAAATAAACAGAAAGAATATGGATTAGATAAGAGTGTTTTTATATGTAAACTATCATAAAAAAACTTTTTAGGTAAAATATGTCTATTGAGAAATATAAAGATCAATCCTAAAATATAATTTACGAGAAAACCAATACTAGTTTTTTTTATCATAATTTGTTATAATCAGTTGCAGCTATCTATAACTTTTATCCATTGTTGAATAATATTTTCAATTGCAAAGTCTTTTGATCTTTCAATAGAAGCCTGTTTATATTTTTTATATAATTTGTTATTTTTTAATATACTTTCTATTGCTTCTACATACTTTGTTTCATTTAAGGTTAATGGTTCAGTTGTTAAAAATTTTTTATTTAAACAAGGAGCTAAAACTCCAAATCTTGCGTATTCTATTTTATCTGTTTGGTAATTAATGTTAGTATTAGGGGCTAATATTTCCCTAGGACCAGAAAGACAATCTGCTGATATTACAGGTATTCCCAATCCCATAGCTTCTAATAGTACATTAGGAAATCCTTCCCATAAAGAAGTTAAAATGAATAAATTAGCATGTATAAGAAAATTGTAAGGGTTTTTTTGAAAGCCTAAAAAATAAACATCAAAATCATCGACTGATTTATATTGACTATTCCATATTGAAAATGTCCTTAATCCCAATTGATTTGATAAATCTATTAACTTATTTCGTAATTCTCCATCTCCTAATATTATTAGTTTTAGTATCTTATTTCTAGTTTTAAGTTCAGCAAAAATTCTTAACAAATACCACTGTCCTTTTTGTAACGATAGTCTACCTATATTTATTAAAATTGTGCCTTTTTTAAAAATTTTATTAAATTTTTCTATTTTTTCTTTAGATAATGTTTTTATGTAATTAAAATCAAATGGATTATAGATAACTTTTAATTTATTCTTATTTATTTTTCGAGATACTTGGTTCTTTATAATTTCAGATACTGTTATTATTTTACAAACACAAGAGCTATTATATAAAAATTTGATCAAAAAATTAACAAATCTACGTTGTAAATCATTATGGGCATTGAATCTACTTTCTCTAATAGATATTATTGTTTTCCCCGTAGATAATATATTAGGTATATTAGCAAGTTCACCTAAACTAATAGCTATGTCAATTTTATATAATCTTTTTGTTCTATATAGTTTAATTATAAGTTTAGTGACATTTCTTAACCTATAAAATATCTTTCTATTAGATAGATCTATAGATAAATCTATCAGAACGCCTTTATAATCATAACTAATTTCTTGGGCATTAAATACAATTAAATATATATCATAATATTGGGACAACCCTTTACTTAACTTGGCTGCAACATTTTCAGCACCACCTTTAGAAAGAAAAGGTATAACAATAGCAATCTTTTTATTTAGAGCCATCTCTCTTTCCAAAGTTCAAAAACAAATAATAGCCATAACTTATTGTGGTTAATGCCTTTGTTTGATATATAATCATTTAATAATTTTTCTGTAATTACCCAATTAAATATGCCTTCTTTTTTAATTTTATCTTTATTTAGATAGTTTTTATATAAAGATATCAAGTCTTTTTTAAACCATTCATATATTGGAACTCCAAAGCCCTGTTTAGGTCTATCCAACATCTCTTTAGGTACATATTTATATAAAATTTTTCTTAAGATATACTTACTCATGCCTTTACGATACTTAAATTCAATAGGTAGTTGAGAGGAATATTCTAAAATCTTGTTATCAAGAAAAGGATCTCTACCTTCTAGTGCTACGCCCATTGTTGCTCTATCTACTTTTACTAATATGTCATCTGGGTGGTAGGAAAGAAGATCATATAACATCATTAAAGAAGAATATTCTAATAAATTAGAATTATTAGATAAAAATTCTTTAAATTTAAATAAGTTATTAATAAATTCTTTTTTGGAATCAAGCACTAAAATTTCTTCTGGAATAATAAAGTATTTATTAGATATATCATATTGTTCTAAAAAATTTTTATGTTTAATGGTTTCTCTAGCTTTAATATACTTGTCTCTAAAATTACTCCACTTTGGTAAAAGCAATTTACAACTATTATAAAGAGTAATAGCTACGTCAGGTGGTATTGTATTAAGCACAGTAGATAAAAATGGTGTACGGGATAATTTATGTATAAATTTTTCAAGCATCCAGTATCTTGTATATCCATAGAATTGTTCATCTCCTCCATCTGCTGATAATGATACTGTTACTTGAGATCTTGCTAACTTAGAGACTAATATGGTGGGTATTGCAGAAGAATCTCCAAACGGTTCATCATAAAATTCTGCTAGTTGAGTAATAATATCAAACGCTTCTGTTGGGGTGCAATATAATTCTGTATGATCTGTACCTAAATAATTAGCAACTTTTTTAGCCCATTGTGCTTCATTATATTCTTGTTCATAAAACCCTATAGTAAAAGTTTTTAAAGGTGTGCTATATTCCTTTTGCAAAAGGGCTGTTACGAGAGAAGAATCTATTCCACCACTTAAAAATATTCCTACAGGAACATCTGATACCATCCTAAGCTTAAAACTTTCTGTCAATATTTCTTCTAATTCTTGAATAACAGTTTCTTCAGATTTCTGTAACCATTTTTTTTTATGTTTAGCACCTAGAATAAAAAATTTCTTTATATCCCAGTATTGTTCTTTTTTTATATCTCCCTTTTTATCAATTGTTAAAATGTATCCCGGCTCTAATTTATAAGTATTTTTAAAGATAGAGTATGGAGATGTTATATAACCATATTGTAAATATAAAGATAAGGCTTGAGTATTTAATTCTCCTACAAAATTAGGATGTGATATTATTGCTTTTAACTCAGATGAAAATAAAAACAATCCATTCCTATAATACCAATAAAGAGGCTTTACTCCTATACGATCTCGTATTAAAATTAATTTTTCTTTTTGATCGTCCCACAAAGCCAAAGCCCACATACCTCTAAATTTTGCTATACTACTTAGGCCCCATTTATGGAAACTTTTTAGAATTACCTCAGTATCAGAATCAGATATAAACTTATAGTTATGTTTCTCTAACTCACAACGTATGTCTTCAAAATTATATGTTTCTCCATTATATATTATAATATAATTTTCAAATTCCATTGGTTGATGTCCTAATTCTGACAAATCCAATATAGATAATCTACGATGTCCAAGTCCTATTTGGTATGTAGACCGTTCTTTAAAAAAGATTCCTGAATCATCTGGTCCTCGATGTTTTAATTTATTTGTTATATTTTTTAATATCTTAAGGCTTGATTTTTTGTTGAAGTCTATAAATCCAGCTATGCCACACATATTATTTCCTATTGACAATATTTTTTAATATTACGTCTAATTTTAATAAATGGTTCTAATATATCTATTTTAAATATAGAAGCTATATAGCCTAACAAAGCTACTAATTTATACATAGGATGTGTACTATATTTTAAAGCTTTTTTAAAGTTGTTTTTTGCTAATCTCCAATCATTAAAATAAATATAATATTTTGCATGTGATATATAATATTGATTCTTTATATTTTTTAATAGTCCTTCATATAAGTCATCTAATTGTTCTTCTGTTATATTTATAAGTTTAACAAGTTGCTTATTAAATCTGTGTTTATTAGTTTTAATAAACTCTTTTAGGAATTTTATATCATTTTTATATATAATTATATCTTTATTAAAAGAAATAGAATTTTTATGTCTTCTCCAAAATCCTAAAACATCATTTTCTATTATAGCAAATTCTCCTTCTAAAGATAGATAACAATAAGTTGGAAAGTCTACTAATGGTAAGTTCTTATAACTTTTAAATCCACCTATTTTATATAAAATACTTTTTTTAATTATTACTGTACAACTAATAATTGGATTATATAAATATAAAAGTTTTTCAATGATTTTTCCTGGGGGTCTATTAAGAAGATAATTTCTATTTACTTTATTAAGTATTATTTTTCTATATGTTATAACTTTACCCGTATCTGTTACTTCAGCTGCAGATCCATAACATAATACTATTTTAGGATCTTTTAATAGCTTTACCTGTTTTTCTAATTTTAGAGGAGACCACCAGTCATCACCTTCTAATATAGCTATAAGTTCTCCAGTAGCTAACTGTAAAGCTTCATTATAGGTATCAACTAAACGGTATGGTCCATAATTGCTTTTATGAAAAACAGCTTTGATTCGCCTATCTTTTTGTAAATAATGTTTTATTATATTCTGTGTGTTATCTGTGGAGCTGTCATCAATAATTATCATCTCCCAGTTATTATAAGTTTGTTTTAAAACGCTATCTATACATTGTCTTATAGTATCTTGATGGTTATATGTTGGAGTAATTATTGAAACTTTAGGAGTATAAATCATTTTTTAACCTTTAAACAGACCATTAATTCTGAGGCTGGCAAAATACTACTTAACATCGTATCTTCATATAATCTAGTAACTAAATTATTAGATAAAATTTTGGTTAATATATTAAGTATTAATTCTAAAGGTTTTAAAAATATTAGAGCAAATATTTTACCTTTTATACTTGGAAATTGTTTCCAGTTTCTAATACCAACTAACAACTTTTTTTCAACTATTTCAAAATTATTATTTAAGTTATAGTGAGGTAAGAACTGATTATTTGTAAAATAATCAAAACTTAGCCAAGAAAAAAAGCGCTTATGCGTGGGATCCTGAAACGCTCCCGCACTTTTATAATATGGTACATATATCTCAACAATTGCATCTTTTTTACATATTCTCCAAAGTTCATCCATAATATCATTCAATTTACTTATATGTTCTAATACATGAGAGATATATATATGATCTACTACATTTGTTTTTATTGGAAGTCCATCCTCTATATTAGCAACAATATCTACACCTGGTAATGGTAGAATATCTAGTCCAATAAATCCAACCCTTTTATTTGTGCCACAACCTATATCAAGTTGAACTATTTTATTGTTTATATTTTTTCCATTCACTTAGATCTCTGTTAATTAATTTTTCTAGTTTTTCTATATCTGATTCTAATTGATTATATAAAGTTTTTGCTATACTTCTTTCTAATTCTGGATATTGAATTTTTTTTATTCCTATTTTGTTATCAATAAATTGTCCGAGTCTTAAATCATAATTTATATAATCTACTAAACTACTTAATCCCATTTTCCTAGCAAAATGTCCTATTGATATAAGAATATCATATAATAATGTACGCTTACTAGCTACGTTTATTTTTGTATATAACTTTGAAGGTATAAAGTCAGAATTAATTTCTAAAAAGTGACATAACTTTCTCCAAGTTTTGATTACATTGTTATTAGTAATGTCAATATCTAATATAATAAAAAATCTCTTCAAAGGGAAATAGTTAAGCCATTCTTTTAATTGTGCATAATAGCAACTTCTAAATATTAATTCTTTATTTTTAATTGCTTCTTCAAAGCTATCTGGCGCATTTATATTTTTATCTTTAAATTTTTCATGTATCCAATGAGAGTAGGTTCTTTTTACTGGATCTCTTAATATTATTAAAAATTTAGCGTTAGGAAAATATTTTTTTATATTTACTGGAGCATCTGGTATATTAAAAAAAAGGTTAATACTACAATCTATTAATTTAGTATTAGGTTGAGCATGTTTAAAGCAATTTTTATACCAGTTCCAGTCTTTAAGATAATTTTTGTTATATCTTTCTCCAAAGACGCTTAATTTTTTTACAAAAAAGTGAGGCTCTTTGGGATTTGAGATAGTTATTTGTGGATGTTCATCAAGGCAATAGGCTAACCACGTACTTCCACATTTTGCTGCTCCAATCAAAAAGAAGTCTACATTAAAGTTACCTGTTTTTTTCATAAGTTCCTCTTTTTCAGATTATTTATTAGAATTAGATTCATTAAAGGAATAAAAAGTATCAGAAGTTAGATAACATAAATTTTATATTTTAAAATTTAATATACTTATTAATTATGTTGCTTTTTAATAAAATTAAAAAGATTAAAAAGAATTTTTTTGTCTTCGTGATCAAGAATAAACTTCCATATTATTAAATAATAAAATGACAATAATATAAATAAATAGAAGAAATTACTATTTATTTTTAAAATAATTAAAGATAATAATAAAAACAGAATTATAAATAATAATAGATTATATATACCAGTTGTATATAATAAATATATATCTATATCATATAAATTAAATAGAGAAATAAAGAGAAATATAGTATCAATAATTATTCTTATTAAAAAAGATATAGCGGCTCCAGTAATACCAAAATATTTAACTAATATATAAACAGTTACTATATAACATGGTAATTCTATAATATGGAATTTAGCGGGGATATCAGGTCTTCCAGAGCCTTGAAAAAATATAAATGGTATTATAGCTAATGAATTAATAAATATACCAATAGATAATATTTGTAAAGTTGTTTTACTATATATAACAAATTTATGATTTAACCAAATCTGGAGTATGACATTTGCTTTGATGATTACTATTAAAATAATTGGTATCTCAATTATAACAATATATTTAAGTATTCTAAATATAAAAATTAAAATTTTGTCAAGTTGATTTTGACTATTAAATGCACTTATTATAGGAAATAGAGTAGATGAGAAACTTGTAGATATTATTCCTAAACGACTTATACCATCATATGGAGCAGAATAATATGTTACATCAGTAATTGATAAAATAGATCCTATAAAGAATCTATCTATATAGTTTATTATTGGACCTGTTAAACTAGTAATACTAAGCCATATATTATAACTTATTAACTTTTTAATTAAAGTAAAAGAAATGGATATATATCTTAATTGAGTATAAATCAATAAACTAGATACAACATAAAGTAATAAAACTATTAATTTAAAAACTATAATATCTAATATAATAAATTTTAATTTTATTTTTAAGAAGATACCTATTATAGGTATAATAAATATGGATAAATTAGAAATAACACGTATAATATTAATTAGATCAAAACGTTGATAACATTCTAATATGCTTCTAAATACTCCACTACATAATATTATTGGTAATGCCCATAATATAATAGTAAAAATATATTTGGCACTATTTGATAAGCTAGCTGGTATTTTTAAAAAGATATCTATATATTTATAAATAACCGGTGTAATAAGAATAATAATGCTTATACTAAAAATAGTATATAATACTATCGCAGACCATATAATATTGTTAACTTTCTCTAAATTGTTTTGACATAATTCTTCACTTAAGAATTTATTGGTAGCTTTATTTAAACTTATATCTAAAATATTAATCGAGCTTATTATAGCCCAACACAAAGAAAGAATACCAAATTTCTTTACTCCTAAACCTTTGATAATGAAAGGAATGGACATTAATGCTACTATAATAGGAATTATTTGTCCTGTTAGATTTATTATAGAATTTTTTAATAAGAGAGTAGATTTTGATAATTTTTGTATATCATAACTCATAATTAAAAATTATGAAGTAAAGATGTGCTCTAGTTCTTTTTTATAGTTATTATGTTAGTTCAATAACAATTAACAAAACTTAGAGAAATTTATAATTTTTTATCAATTAATCATTAAAAACGTTACGTTCTTAACAGTTTAACTTTTAATTTGTTCTTTTATAAAAGATATTGCATAAGATAGAGCTTCGTTAAGTTTTTCTGGATTTGGACCACCTGCTTGTGCCATATCTGGTCGGCCACCGCCGCCACCAC
>Ga0256914_1004283_pt1 | contig 10787 bp, 8 predicted proteins | sample HulkmetaG_FD_191571 | JGI IMG/M metagenome (GOLD analysis project Ga0256914, IMG submission 191571) | Hydrothermal chimney microbial communities from Main Endeavour vent field at the Juan de Fuca Ridge, Pacific Ocean - Hulk | ecosystem: Environmental > Aquatic > Marine > Hydrothermal vents ...
TTGTAATAGCTCATCACCAGAAATGGAATACTGAATCTCCTGCTGACCTTTCCGGCAAAATCAAGACATTGCTGAACAGTAACCCCATTTTTAAGGGCCGTCTGATTTGCTCTGAGTATAACCGGACCGTCCGCAATTGGTTCTGAAAAAGGTATCTGCAGTTCCATCATATCAACACCTGAACTAACCATGGACTCAATAATGGCAAAGCAATCCTCAAAAGAGGGATATCCGAGAACTATGTGGGTCATTAGCAGAATATCCTTATGTTTCAGCCTGTCTTTCAGATATGATTCAAGCATTGTACTCTTCCGCCTTTGTCTTTATAAATTCCTGCCACTTGGGATCCTCAAGGGCATCCGCGATTGTAAATATGTCCTTGTCACCCCTGCCTGACTGATTGATCAAGATTATATCTTCTTTGGACAGAGTCGGTGCTTCCTTGAAGGCCTGCACAAAGGCATGGGCAGATTCAAGGGCAGGTACAAGGCCTTCTTTTTTGAGTGTCAGAGAAAAGGCATCTATAACCTCACTGTCTGTTGCAGATTCAAATCTTACCCGTCCTTCCTCCTTCAATGCAGCAAGAATTGGAGAAACTCCAACATAGTCAAGGCCTGCTGCCACACTGTGGGTTTGCCTCATCTGACCGTTACTGTCCTGGAGAAAGTATGTCTTGTATCCCTGGGCCACACCAATACTGCCATCACTGGAAGACAGCCGTGCTGCATGAAGCCCTGTTTCTATGCCCTTGCCTCCGGCTTCTACACCGATAAGCTGAACAGACCTGTCATCAAGAAATCCGCTGAATATACCCATTGCATTGGAACCTCCGCCAACACATGCATATACGCGGGACGGAAGCCTGTTTTCCCTGTCCATTATCTGGCGACGAGCCTCTTTGCCTATAACAGACTGAAAAAAGGTCACCATCTCAGGGAAAGGATGGGGTCCACATGCAGTTCCAAGAACATAGTGGGTATCATCCATATTAGTTACCCAGTCTCTGAATGCCTCATTAATGGCATCCTTCAATACCCTTGTGCCATCCTTGACCGGTACAACCTCAGCTCCAAGACGTTCCATCCAGAATACATTGGGCCACTGTCTCATCACGTCCAGTTCGCCCATATAAATGGTGCACTTAAAACCGTATCTTGCTGCCATTGTTGCAGTGGCAACACCGTGCTGACCAGCACCTGTTTCTGCAATAACCCTCTGTTTCCCCATACGTCTGACAAGAAGACCCTGACCCATAACATTGTTTATCTTGTGGGCCCCTGTGTGATTCAGATCCTCCCTTTTAATATATATGCGTGCCCCTCCAAAATGTCTGGTGAGATTTTCCGCAAACGTCAGAGGCGTTGGTCTGCATGAATATGTAGACATAATCCCAGAAAATTCCTGCCAGAATGCGGGATCTTTCTTTGCCTCATCAAATGCCCTTGCAAGGTCATCAAAGGTGGCGGCCAGTATTTCAGGGATAAATGCGCCTCCAAACCGGCCATAATAGCGTGTAGTAATCATAACTTGTCTCCAAACAAACCAGCAAAACAGTGCTGATACTTCTGTAATGAAAACAGGACTTGTCTTGCGTCCAGGCAGGAAATATAACCACCTGGCACATCACTGTATATCGTCTTAATGGAAAAGAAACCTGCCAGCAGCTACAGATTGCACATATCAGCTTGTCTTACTGCTGAAACAGCCTGCCTGACAAGCAGAGGACTTTTTCTGCCCGGCCTGTCTTCAACTCCACTGTTAAGGTCAACGGCAAACGGTTCAACAAATGAAACTGCCTCTCCTACGTTTGCCGGAGACAACCCGCCTGCAAGAACCACAGGAACACCTGCCTTTTTTGCAACAACTGCAAGTCTCCAGTCAAAGGTCTCCCCCGTGCCTCCTCTTGCCTGCATTGAATAGGTATCAAGCACAAAGGCCCGTACCTTGCCGACATAAGGTGTTATCTGTTCAAGGCTTGAATCATCCTTCACCTGAAACGCCTTGACAGTTCTTGGCATAAAAGACATACATTCATCAACAGATTCATTGCCATGCAGTTGAACCAGATCAAGGCCGCAATAGCTTATGATCTCTTTTATATCAACAGGCCTTTCATTGACAAAAACCCCAACGGTCTGAACAAAGGGAGGCAGTGAGAGTATAATTTCCCGTGCCTTTTCCGGAAGTATCCGTCTTGGACTTTTCGCAAAGATAAAGCCCAGGGCATTTGCTCCTGCATCTACTGCCATAAAGGCATCTTCCCTGCTGGTAATACCGCATATCTTGATCCGTGTCATGCTGTCCTATGCCCTCCTGCAGATATAAACTCTTTTACCCTGGCCCCAGGATCGCTGTCCTGCATAATTGCAGAGCCTACCAGTACGGCATTTACTCCCAAATCTTTCATGAAGATTATGTCGTCTGCGTCCCTAATTCCGCTTTCACTTACCATAACACAGTCTCTCGGCACATGGGGTGCAAGTTTTTTTGTCGTATCAAGAGAGATATTGAAGGTATCCAGATCCCGATTGTTTATGCCAATAATCTCTGCCTCTGCATTGATCGCCTTTTTAAGGTCATTCATATCATGAATCTCGGTAAGAGCAGACATACCAAACTCATGACATACAGAGAGCATCTCTTTCAACTGATTTTCCGACAGGATGCGGGCAATGAGCAGAACTGCATCTGCTCCATACAGGAAAGCCTCTTTTATCTGAACAGGATCAATCATAAAATCCTTTCGCAGAACAGGGAGCCTTACCTCCTTTTTAAGCCGGGGCAACTGAGTCAGGTCACCGGAAAAGAATTTTCTGTCTGTTAAAAGGGATATGGCCGAGGCCCCTGCCTTTTCATATAACCTGCCAATATAAACGGGATCTGTCTTTCCACGTATTATTCCTGCAGAAGGAGAGGCAAACTTTATCTCGGCTATGAGATTTACCAGTCCAGGCACAGAAATTGCGGCTAAAAAATCCCGTACAGGCCTAACCTCCCGATCCATATCCGGCAAACCCTGCCTTTTGATGATTTCAACCTCTTGTTTTTTCTCTTCTATAATCTCTTTTAATTTATCATGCATCTGACAATGTTCCCAAAAGGACAAACCATATTCCCGCTCTTGGCTGTCTGCCGGAGATGGCAAACAGATCAATCTGCATAGCTGCTGCAACCGGACTGGGGCTATGAACAAACCATTGCCTAACATCCGGGTATTCTTATCAGGCCTGCACAACAGGTGGCAACGGTCCTGACACAGGAAAAGAGTGTATGTCACACAGATCAATCAATGGCATATTTTAATGCCCCTATTATATGCCTGTATTGATAAAGAGCCTTTTTACGAAGTTTGTTTCTCCTTTTCCATCTCTTGATCATGTCCTTTAATGATGCCGTTACACCGTTTGACCTGTCATGATCTGGGAAATCCACATACATACTGTCCAGCACCTTTATCTTCTTACAATCGTAATATTTGCCAAGAATGGCAGGTACAGACGTAAGGTCTGTATTATGGCGGGAGCGGTTCCGATTCATACTGTATATATACGGACACCCGAGTTGAATCAGCTTGTTTACATATGTATCCACCTGGCCTGTGGTCATCTCCTGAAAAGAGGCTATGTTAATGGCAAGATCTACATTACTTAACTCAAGCTGCTGAAATATATAGTAAGGCAAAAAAACAAAATCATATGAATAGGCATTGGCAAAAACGTATTCAATCGGTTTGTCTCCATAAACAAATGTGGAAGCATCAGGAAACAGGGCCTTCAGATATAGCAATGAAAACAGCAATACATGTGGCAGATCTACGATAACATATGTTACATCAGGGAACAATGTATGAAACTGATATGCAAAACCTCCCCAACCCGCACCAATTTCCAGGACAGAATGCCGGACATTGTCTTTTAAAGAAAACTGATCCAGCAATCTTGCCTTGTCTAAGGCAATCAAAGATTCGTAGAACTTAAGTGTATCAATGTTTACAAGGGCCCCATTAATTCTGTAACCAAAACCGCCCAATAAAGGTGATTCAGGAACAAACCGGCCTCTTTTATCTTCAGCGCGCAAAAGATTCAGTTTATGGGCGAACTGGGCTTTTCTATGGGAATGGTGATCCCGATATTCGTATGATTTTATACCTGTTATATGATGACAGTGTTCACGCAATTTGGCAATAATCAGAGGCGACGCATCGAAAATATAATCAAATCCGGCCAATTCCTCTTGCCAATAGCTGCTTGGCATGGCATCATTATAAGTCTCCATCTCATCTATCATTGCAAGAATACGGTCCTTTACAAGAAGATAATATTGAAACAAATCAGTGCGTCTGTTCCTACTTATAGATTCTCGCAAGTTATCGCTGAACATAACTGTTAACCCTAAAAGCAGTTATATAAAAATAAAAACACCAGCCAAGTTTTCATTAACATAAGGCGGAACATGCAGCTTGAATATAGAGCTGTCATCAATTTTGTCCACATCCACAAATGGATATTTTCCCGCATTGGTGTGTTTAGAATCTGACCTTCGAAATATCTGGCACCTTGAACCCCTGACCAGACTGTTCTCCCCTTTTAAAGCCAGAACCGGACATTCCGCAAATATCCCTGGCACCATCAAGGAGGGAAATTATTTCTGTTTCAGATATCTCCACCCACCCCCAAAGGCCTTGTAAAGACGCACAAGATTTATGGCAACATTACCCTCGCTCTCTGCAAGGTCATCTTCAAAGCTTACCAGTTTCCTTTGAGCTTCCAGCACCCCATCAAAACCTGCAAGCCCCGCCTTATATTGATTCATGGAAAGCTGAAAGGCACGTTTTGCAGAGGCAACAGCTTTTGACAGATATTCCTTTCTATGCTGTTCCCTGGAATATGCAACAATGATGTTTTCTACCTCTTCCTGTGCCTTTAATATTGTAGACTTGTATTTCCACATCATCTGGGTCTGAATTGTCTTCTGGACCCTGATGTTCTGGCGAATTGCCCCTGCATCAAAAATGTTCCAGGATACGCTCGGGCCAAAGCTCCACATTCTGCTGGAATATGCCAGCAAATTTCCTGTGGATATGGATTCAAGACCAAGTGTACCATTAAGGCGAAACCTGGGATAAAGATCTGCCGTAACCACACCTATCTTCGCAGTCTGAGCAGCCAGTTCACGTTCTGCCTTCCTGACATCAGGACGTTGACGCAAGGTATCTGCCGGCACCCCTACCACTATTGTTTTTGGAGGAACAGGTATAGGTTCACAAACTGACAGTTCTTCATGAAGCATACCGGGAGATTCTCCGAGAAGAACCGCAATACGATTCTTGGCCTCTTCCAAACCTGTCTGCAGGGCCGAAAGTCTGGAACGGATTTGATCCAGGTCATACAATGATTGTTCCAAAGGCAGCCTGTCAATAGTCCCGGCCTGATATTTCGAAAAATTAAGCTTGCATATGTTCTTTTGGACCTGGATATTTTTCTCCAATAATGCCAGCCGGTTTTGATAGGCACGAACTTCTATGTAATTCCTGGCTACCTCTGCCAACAGAGTTACCATTACATCATAAAACCCATCTTGAGCTGCTTCAAGCTCTGCCTGAGCAGCTTCAACCGAACGACGCACACCTCCAAAAATATCCAGTTCCCACTTGGTATCAAAGGCAAGGGAATATGTCTTGATTATTTTTCCTGTGCCACTGTTTTCGCTGATTTTATACTTTTTGGCAGAGTCATTACTATCAAGATAAGGGAAAAAACCGGCCTCGCTTATTCCCCTTCGTGCACGCGACTCTTTTATACGTGCAAGGGCTATTTTCAAGTCGAGATTGGTTTTTATGGCACGTTTTTCCAAACTGCTCAGTTCATTATCCTGAAAAGTCATCCACCATCTGGCAAGTATCTCCGGATCCGGATTTCCCGATCTGAGGCCAGAATCCAGCCTGGCATGCCAGTTTTGCCCTACATCAGGCTCCTTTCTGATATAATCCGGTCCTACTGATATACAGCCGGACAAAAAGAAGAGAAGAACAAAAAACACGCAAAAAATATCTTCCCCTTTTTTTTGAACAATCTCTTGCATCATCAGCATGCATCTCTACCTGAAGAATTACAAACAAAAAGGTCCCGGACATTCTATACAGAGAACACCCAGGACCTTCATTATAATGCAACAAGAAAAAATTTCTATGCCTTTTTCGGTTTCTCCCCTATTATAAATTTAGGTTTCAGTATGGATATAACTGCGGGATAAAAGGGCAGCACAACAACAAGACCGGCAAACAGAATTACAGCAAGAAATAATCCCATTTCACCCCAGAACCTTACATCCGAGAGAAAGTACCAGAGTGCCACAGGCACAATAACTGTTGCACCAGTAAACAGTACACCTTTGCCTGCCGTACTTGTAGCCACTATCACCGTGGAATCCAAATCCTTTGTCCTTTCAAACTCCTCCTGCATACGGGCCAAGATATACACACCAAAGTTCACACCAATACCAAGGCCAACAGCCGTAACAGTTAGTGTACCGACTGTCATTCCTGTTCCAAGGAAATATATCAGGGCCAGAGCGATAAAATCGGCTGCAAACAAAGGAATCATAAGTAATATTCCGGCCAGAAGAGAACGAAATGAAATTACACAAAGGATAAATATGAACCCCAGGACAAACACCATTATGCTTATATGGCATGCCTCCAATTCATCATTAACCGCCTTTGTAAGACCAATACTCCCACTTGCAAGTTTAAGGGAAACACCTTTCGGAAGCTTAACTTCTTTGGCAAAATTTTCTGTATTTTTAACAACAGCATCTACAGTGTCAGGCCGGTGATCCCTGAAAAAGCTGATTATATTTGAATCTTCAAAAGGAATGTCTACCAACTGGGCATAATCTCCGGGATTGGCCTTTCCAATAAGAAAAAAGACCATCATGTTAATAATTTGCTGGTCAGACATTATGTAATGCCATACAGGGTCGCCTCCCCTGAACTCCATAGTCAGTTTTTTTACAAGATTGGAAAAAGCGATAGTTCCCCCATACTCATTAGGCATCTTTTCTTTCATGTAATCGCTGTAACGATCAATCCACCGCAAGACCTCCCATCGCTTTGAATCGCCAGGCTTGCTCCCATCTATAAATATATTATAGGTATCTGTACCTGCCCTGCTGTAATTGGTGTTCACAAATTCACATGCACGGTTGTATTCAGATTTCGGCCACAATATCGGACTGCCAGGCTCAAGATCACCGATCTGGATTTTGGATGAAAAATAATACCCTCCTGCTGTAACAACAAAGATCAGGACAACAACGACCCACCTTGCAGTGCTTCCTGCTGAAAAGCTCGCTATACCTGTCAATATCTTGTCAACAATATCCACCTTGCCGGTTTTCCGGTCAACCTTCCTCGGGGCGGGTAAATATCCGCACAAGATAGAGGCAAAAACCCCGCTGATCATAAAGATGGCTATCATCCAGAATGACAGTGTAAGAGCCATCACCTGAATAGCAACAATTCTTGCCAGCACAAGGGCAATAAATCCTGCAATATCAGTTGCAATAGCCGCACCATTAGCAATCAGCATCTTGTCTATGGTCTCATAGGTTGCAGCCTTCTTGTCCCCTAAACGGATATACTCATCTATGTAACGGGAAGTAAACTGAATGGCATGAGCCAACCCCCTCGCAGCAAGAAGGAATGGAATAACTATTAATAACGGATTGAGGTTGATCCCGAGATAGCCAATAAAACCCAAACCCCAGAAAGTGGATAACACTCCGCATACAAGGGGAACCAACATACCAACGAGACTTCGATACGAAACACAGAGAATCAACAAAAAAATTACCAGGGTAATTATAAATATAACATACATCTGGGGCAAAAAATGGTAAATCCATCCCATTAAAACAGGCCTGCCCACCATCTGTATCTTTATATTAGGATATTTCTTTTCAAATTTTTCCTTTACCTGAGAAAAAAAAGCAAACAACTTGTCAAAATCAGCACCATCCTTTGCTACCATGCTGATAAGTGTAGATTTTGCATTATCCGACACATATACACCATCATACAGATCGGGATTTATTCCTTCTATCTTTTTTCTTAAAAGAGCAATCCCCTCAGGGTCTGAAGGAGGATTGGGATACATAAGGGCACTTATATTAACAGTCCCTCCCCCTACGGCCTGAATGGATTTTGCCTTGTTTAGAGAAATAGAGGTAGTTATAGAACGATAAAGATCTGGATAAAAAAGCACTTCATCAGTTATTTCAGCAATTGCCTTTAGTACATCTGCCTGATAGATAGTTCCCTTTTTGGCAGTTATGACCATCAAACACGCATTTGCTCCACCGAATTTTTTGCCAAACTCACTGTTGATTTTTACAAACGGATGCATAGGCGGAAGCAAGTTGGCCAAATTGATTTTAAAAGTTAATTTGGTTATTCCAAAACCAAAAATAAGTGTAATCAACAATATAGTGATTGTTACCCATAGCCTGTTTTTTGTTAAAAATAATGCTATCCCCTTTTGTTCTTCCATCAAATCTTCCCCCAGCATTGTCACATCATTGCATTGAGGACAATAAATCTGTTACCTCTCAATTCAAAAAAACAACTATACTTAAATTAAAGACTGTATGATAAAAAGAGACCTGCAATCTAATAATAGATTCTGCTCCATAGCAGTCCCTTATCCTTTGTCCTGAAAACAACACCATATTCACCAACCATACAGGCACGTTCACCACCCGTATAAGATATATCATAAAGCCAGCGATAGCCCAGATCCTGGTTCATTGTTACAACCCGCCAGTTCTTACCAAAATCGTAAGAGTTAATTGCCAGACCATATGAACCCAATACGTACAGGTGCCAGGCTCTTGGATCTGTTAAATCATAACCGCCTTCACCAAAGGGAATAAGGGCAACCTTGAATATCTGTTCCTTGACAGGTGTATTGCTTGCACCAATATAAATCGGATTCTTTTTCCAGGTATTACCGCCATCATGAGTAACAAACAAAAGGCCTTCCTGCCCTCCTATCATGGCAATATTTTTATTGAACACTGCAACCGAATTAAAATTTACCGTTGTAGGCAATTTCTTAGCAACCCAGGTTTTTCCGCCATCCTCCGTCTTCAGGACAAGGCCAAGCTCACCAACGATAAAGCCTGTAACATGATCAGGAGCAAAGGCTATATCATTAAACATCTCAAATGCATAGGGATCGCAGTACGTCTCTTCCGTTATGCCCTTAAGACCCTTGGTCCATATTACACCACCATCAACAGTATAGTACAGACTGCTCTTCTCACCAACAATAAAGCCCTTTTTATCGTTAATAAAAAGGATTTTTTTCAGAAAATTGTCTGTTCTCAAATCCAGTGACTTCCAGGTTTTTCCGCCATCACTGGTATGCATAAAGGTTCCGGACGAGCCAACTACCCAGCCCTCCTTTTCATTCAGAAAATAAACAGAGGCAAGATTTTCTTCTCTTACAAGAGGTTTTGAAACCTGCCATGAATCTCCACCATCATGACTGGAAACAAATACCCCCTTTTCACCACATGCAAAAAAAACACCCCCGCCTGGAGACATAACAGAAAACAAATCCTGCATCTTTTCCTTGTATTTTTTTGCAACCTTTGGCCCCAAAGCACGCTGAGCTTCCTCTGTCTTGGCAAGGTACTTGTACCCCCCTACAAACACAGCTCCAATAAGAGCAATAATCACGATCATAACAAGCCAACGTTTTCCCATTTAGCCTTCTCCTTCTTCGAAACATCTGAGAACTACCATAGATAAAGCCAATCCATAAAACGGATACCAAACACCTGTCAATTTCCAATCCGGCATATAAAAGCCTCATTTACAAGGCATGTCAACAGTAACCGGTATAAGACAAAAACAGGATACAGCCTGAAACTATTTATGATAGAGATGTTCATACAAACAAATAATTCCTGAACCTGATTTTTATCCTGCACGCCCTACAGACGTACACAGACACAAAACAAAAAAAACAACACACCGCAAAAGGCCACATGTCTCAGCTGTCTATTTTGATCCAGCCATCCTTAACCCTTCTGCCAACAATGAGCACAGGGCATTTGGCCCTGTTGACAACATGCTCACTAACGCTTCCCATCAGCCTTTCCAATCCCCTGGAGTCCTTACCCAAAACAATAGAAGCCACCTTTTCCTCCTCTGACACCTCCAGTATCTTCTCTCCCGGATCTCCAACCTTTACAATAAGCCTATATCGTTCTTCAGGGATGCCTATCTCGGAAAGGATCTTTTGAAGTTTTTTCTTGCTGACATCACGGGCATGGTCAACCATTTTAACAGTAGAAGTCGTTGCGGTTTCATATATATCATCCAGAGGATTGTCTATGCAGTGCATAGCCAATAATATGCTGTCCGGCATGCTACGCAAAAAACGCGTAGCCTTAAGGGCAAGCAGGGATGTTTCGCTAAAATCAGTTGACCATAATACTTTCCTTTTTTTTGCTTTTTCCATACCATATTCCCTCACCCTTAAGGGGCCAGGGAATTTATCCCTGGCCCCTCTTTAAACAAACTACTGAAAATTATCTTGCCTGTCTTGACAGGAAACGCAGGTCATAATACGAAAGTGTCAATTTTGGATCATTTGGACGGCTCTCCATTTTAAGGATTGTGTGATGTTTGTTGATGAAATCAATAATATCACATGCCTCCCAGCAGGTATAGGCATTTTCAGGATTCTGATATTTGAAATCCACCCATATCCGCCACA